>Ga0180219_1001897_pt1 | contig 12882 bp, 13 predicted proteins | sample eDN3rd30CBELigMG_FD_151338 | JGI IMG/M metagenome (GOLD analysis project Ga0180219, IMG submission 151338) | Enriched Miracle-Growth compost microbial communities from Emeryville, California, USA - eDNA 3rd pass 30_C BE-Lig MG (version 2)... ...
TTCAACCCCGATTCCGGGCAATATCCGCCTACCAAATGTGCATCGCCCCCCGGCAGCCCGTTCAGGCGTCCCAGCCATTGGGCATGGGCCAGGCGTTTGCGCACGCCGCGATAGGCGGGCAACATGATGGTAAGGTCGGTGCCCATGGCATCGATGGCGCCGGCCATGCCGCTCACGGCATCGCCGAGTCCGCCGGTCTTGGCCAAGGGAAATGCTTCGGAAGTTACCGCCAGTATTTTCAGCGCCACAGTGTTCTCCAAGTGATCGATGCCGATCCCTTCTGAGCAAACTACGTGCCCACCGTGGCCGATCGCGTCATCCGCCGTTGCGCTCTGGATCGGGCGGTGTATGCGCAAGGCCGGCCTCGTCCTCGGGCACCACTTTGTCCGGCTCCACGTCGTCCCCCGCCGGATCGCGCCGGTTCTCGACAGAGGCCCGCTCGCCCGTGCTGCGACGATCGCTGTCGGTATCCGGGAAACTGTCGGGCAATTCGCTGGCCGTGTCCGACGAATCGCTGGGCCCTATGCGAGGATTGGTACGGGGGTCTTCCTGCAGGCGCCGCAGGTCGGCGGCATCCAAGCCGCTCTGGTCGTTCGTGGCCATGACGTCACTCCTTGTCTGTATGGATCGAAAATGGTCGATGGACGCTTTGCGCTGCAAGTTCCGGGCCCGCTAGCCACGCCCCAGGCCTCGAATTTGCGCCGCCCCGGGCCCGGCTACAAAGGCGGGTCCGCCAGCGGGAACAAGGCTTGCTTGAACATGGGGCGCCCGCTTTCGTCCAGGCCGGGGCAATGGCCGCAAGCCACGTAACGAAAGTACACTGAGAAAAGGAGGACTTCATGAACGATGCCGAGCCGCCCATCAACGACCTGGCGTCAACCGTACCCTTGATGACGCTGTCGCTGCTGGACTGGATAGCCTTGATCATCCTGATCGTGGGCGGCTTGAACTGGGGCCTGGTAGGCCTGCTCAACCTGGATCTGATCGGTGCGGCACTGGGGAATGGAACGGCCGCCTCGCGCCTTGCCCAACTGCTCATAGGCCTGGCCGGCCTGTATGGCATTGCGTTCGCATTGAAACTGGGCGGACGCCGCCGCTGACGAGGGCGCCTGCGCAGGCCTTATTGATCGGCCGTTTCGGAAAGCTCGCCGTATTCTTCCAGGCGGTTGTAGAGCGTTTTGATGCTGATGCCCAGGGTTTCGGCAGCCAGCTTCTTGACGCCGCCACATTGCCTCAGCGTAGCCAGGATCAATTGCCGATTTGCGTCGGCAAGCGGCACCCCCACGGGAACCAGGATCTCGGCGCCTTGCGTCGGCGCCTGCTCGTCAAGATCGAAAGCGTTGAAATCGCCCTTGATGAGATCGTCGGCCAGAATATAGCTGCGATACACGAAGTTGCGAAGCTCGCGCACATTGCCGGGCCACGAATATCCGCGCATCGCGGCCAGGGCCTCGGGACCGAAGCGCTTGGCGGTCTTGCCCTCACGATTGAGGTCATCGAGAAAATGCTGGGCAAGCAGTATTACGTCGTCGCCGCGCTCGCGCAGGGGCGGCAGCTGCAGCGGAAACACGCTAAGACGGTGGTAAAGGTCTTCGCGCAATGTACCGTCTTGCACGGCTTGCTCGGGGTTGCGATTGGTGGCGGCCACCACACGCACATTGGCTTCGATTTCTTCGTGCGTGCCCACTCGCATGAAGCGTCCGGTTTCAAGCACCCGCAGCAAGCGCACCTGAAGCTCCATGGACATCTCGGTGATTTCATCCAGGAACAAGGTTCCGCCGGACGCACGTTCGAAATAGCCCTTGTGCTGGCGGTCGGCCCCTGTGAAGCTGCCTTTTTCGTGGCCGAAAAGCTCGCTTTCGATCAGGTTGGGCGATATGGCCCCGCAATTGACCGGCATGAAGGGTTTGGCGTGGCGTGAACTGGCCAGATGTATGGCTTCGGCGGCCAGTTCTTTGCCCGTGCCGCTTTCGCCCACCAGCAGCACCGTGGCCTGGGTGGGCGCTACTTTTTCAATATGCGCGCATAGCAGGTCGATCGCCGGAGACTGGCCTATGATCTTTGCAAAGCAGTCTTCCGAGCCGGCGACGGGATCGGCATGCATCAGGGTCTTGAGCTCGCCCAGCACGCCCTTGAGCCGGCGAAGGCTTATGGGTTTTTGCAGATAGTCGATTGCCCCGCAGCGCAGGGCCTGTATGGCGCTGTCTACGGTAGAGTGGCCGGTGATGAACACGACCTTTGTGTCGGAAAGCTGCAGATCCAGCCACAGTTCCATGCCATTGCCGTCGGGCAATTGCATGTCAAGCAGAATGACATCGGGCCGTCGACGTTCGATGAGGATACGCGTTTGCCTGATATCTGCGGCCTGCTCGACGTCATAGCCCTCTTCGGCGGCTATCTCTGCAATCAGTTGCCGGGTTTCGGCTTCGTCTTCGACAACAAGTAGGTAAGACATAGTCGTGTGGAAACCATTGGCGCAGCCCGCGCCGTCAACGCCCGCGAGACCGAAAGGTCGGCTGGGATTTTTTCTAGGTAAAGCTATGGTACGCGTTCTAAAATAATACAGGAGTAAAGCGGTATGACAATTGAAACCTAATGATATACAGCTTTTCTTATTCTTGCGTATCAACATCGCAATAGGCTGATTTCAAAAGAAATATTCATCGCCATACAGAGGCCCGCCGGCCTGTTGAAAAGCGGTTTGCAGACCAGCCGCTCCGGAATTTCCGGGGGCTTGCCTGGCGAGGCCAGGGGCGGGTATTCAATGACCCGGTGCTCAATGGCCTGGGGGCCGGTCTCAGGCCCGGGCTGGCCCGGTCATGCGGCGGCTCATCGCCCGGTCGGAAGCAGAGGCAAGCACGCCGGAAAAATAATCGACGGTCTTGCTCAACCCGGTCTCCATGCGGGTAGAGGGCGCCCAGCCCAGATGTCTCTGGGCCAGCAAAATATCGGGGCAGCGCTGCTCGGGATCGTCGGCGGGGCGCGGCTCGAATACAAAGTCAACTTCTGCCCCGGCCAGCCGCCTGACCTCGCTGGCGATGTCCAGCACCGTGGCTTCCACGGGGTTGCCCAGATTCACCGGCCCCTGAAAGGATTCAGCGCTGTTCATCAGGCTGATCAGGCCGTCGATCATGTCGTCCACATAGCAAAGCGAACGTGTCTGGCTGCCGTCGCCGTATATGGTCAGGTCCAGGCCCTTCAAGGCCTGGGTCACGAAATTGGAGACGACCCGCCCGTCGTCCTGCGCCATTCCGGGACCATATGTATTGAATATGCGGGCGATCTTCACGACCGCCCGCTTGCGGCGGCCGTAATCGGAGAACAAGGTCTCCGCGCAGCGCTTGCCCTCGTCATAGCACGAGCGCAGCCCCACCATATTGACGTTGCCTCGATAGGATTCGGACTGAGGGTGCATGTGCGGGTCGCCGTACACTTCGCTGGTCGAAGCCTGCAGTACCCGCGCGCCCGAACGGCGCGCCAGTTCCAGCAGGTTGAAGGCGCCATAGACGCAAGTTCTCAGGGTATGGACCGGATCGGCCTGGTACAGGCGCGGCGAGGCAGCACACGCCAGGTTGTATATCTGGGTGGGCCGAAGGTCGTAGTGCAATGGGTTGATGACGTCATGGCGCAGCAACGAAAACAGCGGATTGCCCAGCAGCGGCTCGATGTTCACCCGCCGGCCTGTCTGGAAGTTGTCGACGCACAGAACGCTATGGCCCTCATCGACAAGCCTGCGGCAAAGATTCGAACCCAGGAATCCGGCGCCGCCCGCCACCAATATATTTTCCTTCATCATCTTGTCATCCATGTCTGTTCCAGGAATCCGGCCTGCCCGATACCGGATATCCGGTTAATAAATTTGGTTACGTAAAAGATGTAGCCGCAGCCTGTTCCAACTGTCCGGCTGCCTGTTCCAGCACCTCGGCCGCCCCTACCCCCCACGCGCAAAGATGGCCGACGGGACACTCGTCGAAGGCGCAAGGCCGGCAATCAGCCGGCGCGTGCAGGACCGGATGGCGGCGCCTGTCCAGGGGCGCCCAGCGGTTTACATCGCTGCCCGAGGCGATGACCACGCTTGCCGCGCCCACTGCCGCCGCCACATGCGAGATGCCCGTGTCGTTGCAAATGAGCAGACGGCAACGACTGACCACAGCCCCCAGTTCGCCAAGCTGCGTCCGGCCGCACAGGTTGACGCATCCGGGCCCGACTCCCGACGCCAGGGCTGCGGCCAATTCGGCTTCCGAGCGGCTGCCCGTTATCGCAATCTGCCAGCCTTTTGAAGCCAGGCCCCTGCCGACCTGCACAAAGCGTTCCAGTGGCCAGCGCCGTGAAGCCAGCCTGGCGCCGGGGTGCAGAATCACCGTCCGCGACGGCTGCAGCCCCGCGCTGGCCAGCAACTGGCCGGCCATGCGTTGCTCTTCGGAACCCAGGGGAAACTCTAGGCTGTCACCGTCCCTGGGGATGCCCAGATATTCGAGCAGGGCCAGATAGCGGTGGATTTCGTGGCGCTCGTCGGGCCAGCGCATCCAGCGGCCCGGCTGTTCGCTTTGGTCGCGGGGCACAAAACCCGCCTCAATGCGGGCGCCCAGGCGCCGCAGCACGGCGTTCGAGCGAGTCCCGTCGCCATGCATCTGCAAGGCCAGGTCGAAATGGCGCGATTGCATGCGCTGATAGAACTCGGGCAATTGCTCTTCACGGGCCCGCTGCTCGGGGAAGGATTCCAGGCCCGGGAAAATCAGCAGTTCGTCGACATAGCGGCCGAAACGTTCAATCAGGGGACGGATGTTCTCAAGGCCTATCAAGGAGACCCGGGCATTGGGAAAGGCCTTGCGCAAGCCGCGCAGGGCCGGCATCGAACAAAGCATGTCGCCCAGGTTCAGGGCCCTGAACACAGCAATACGTTCTATGTCCCTCCATATCGGAATCGAAGCGTGCATTTCTGTCTCCCAACCATGCAAGCCTTGCCGCTCAAGGAAACGCGGCGCCAAAACGGCGCGCGCCCCGCAATCGCCAGTAGATCGACAGAGGCGGAATGAGCACCGAGGTCAGCATCAGTTCGGCCAGGTTTTCGGCTGTCGGCGCCGAACCGGCCAAGCGGCGAAAGAAAAAGAACACGCTCAGCGCCAGCCATGCCGACGCCGCCGCAAGCGCCGCGCCCTGCCTGCCCGCCACGAAAAAGACAAGCGCCGCAATGAGGCAAGCCGAAATCGCCAGGTACAGCCATGGCCAATGAGAGCGGATGCGCTGCCGATAAAGCTTGGGATACTTGCGATACAGCAGCACGTCGAACATGATCTTGCGCTGCGCGGCGACCCCGGCGGCAAACGGCGCGTCACGCAAAGGATGCTCCACCACCGCCTCGTCAGCGCGAATGATCTGGAAGCCATGCTCGAGCAAGGCGAAATGCAGGTCCGAGTCCTCTCTCCAGGCGATCGTGTAGCGTTCGTCGAAGCCCCCTACCGCCCGCAAGGCCTCGACGCGCACAAAGCAATTGGCCGTGGCGAACTCTGCCTCCTGCAATCGGGCCGCGTCGCGTTGATGGTCGGTAGCGCGCTCGGGCAGGGGCATGTGGATGCGCCCCGCCGCCGCCCCGGCGCCGCCTTCCATGGCTTTCAGCCCCTTGGCCAGCCAGTCGCCCGCGGGCACCGTGTCATCGTCGGTGAAGGCGATGAGTGATGCGGCCGCCATGCGCCAACCCGCATTGCGCGCGCCGGCGGGACCTTGCGAGCCATGGACGGCGCAATACCGCAGGCCGGGGCCGGCCGGGGCCGCGGCGCTCTTGCTTCTTACCAAGGCGTCAACGGCCGGGCTGGGGCCATCGTCGCACACAATCACTTCGTAGGCCGTGGCGGGCAAGTTCTGATCCATCACGGCATCCAGGCAACGCTCGAGCAGGTCGGGTCGGCCGTAGGTGGGAATCACCACCGAGACAAGCGGTCGGGAAAACACCGTCATGACGGTTTCTCCACCAGGTAATCGCCGATCACCAACGCATCCAGCGGCGAAGTCCAGAAACACTCCAGCGCATCGCGCACACTGCATACCACCGGCTCGCCGCGCGTGTTGAACGAGGTGTTCACAAGCACCGGCACGCCGGTCAGCGCGTCGAACTCGCACAATAGCCGATGAAGCAAGGGGTGCTGGCGAGACTCGACGGTCTGGACCCGCGCCGTGCCATCGGTATGCCGCACGGCCGGAATCTGGGCCGCCCTTTCGGGAAGCACGTCATAGACGAACAGCATGAAGGGCGCCGTGATGCGGTCGCGCCCCCGGGAATCAAACCACTCGTGCGCCTTCTCTTGCAGGACAACGGGCGCCACGGGGCGGAAATCCTCGCGGTCCTTGAGCTCATTGAGCCGGCCCTGCATGCGCGCATCGCGGGGAGACGCCAGGATGGAGCGGGCACCCAGGGCTCTGGGGCCGAACTCCATGCGGCCCTGGAACCAGCCCAGCACTTTCTCCTGGGCCAATAGCCCGGCCGCCGCGCCCGCCACGTCGTCGAGACGGCGATAGCGGATGCCCGAACGTTCCAGGAAGGCTTCGATCTCTTCATTCCCATAGCCTGGTCCCAGGTAGGCATGGTCCATGACCCATTTGCGCAAGCCGCTCTCGCGGGCATGGAAATCCACCCATAGCGCCGCGCCGAGCGAAGTGCCCGCGTCGCCCGCCGCCGGCTGCACCCAGACGTTGCGAAACGGCCCTTCGTCGGCCAGCCTGGCATTCATCACGCAATTAAGGGCCACTCCCCCCGCCATGCAAAGATTGTCGGCATTGGTCGCCTCATGCAGCCAGCCGGCCATCTCCAGCACGGTTTCCTCAAGTACCTGCTGCAAGGAGTGCGCGATGTCCATATGGCTTTCGTCGAAGCTTTCGCCCCGCTCCCGGCCCGGGCCGAAGCGCCGCTCGAGATGGCTGGGTTCCAGGCGATAGCCGCCATGGCCGTCGGTCTGGACAATGTGGCGAAACTCTTCGACGTGCACCGGGCGTCCGTACGATGCCAGGGCCATCACCTTGTACTCGTCGGAAGAGTGCAGAAAGCCCAGGTAGCGCGTAACGTCTTCGTACAGCAGGCCCAGGGAATGCGGCAGATTGATCTGCTTCAGCCTGTCGTAGTGGCCGGCGCGAAAATGCCCGTAGCTGGTCGACGCCCTCTCGCCGCGGCCGTCCATGGTCAGCACGGCCGCGTCCTCGAAGGGCGAGGCCAGGAAGGCGCTGGCCTCGTGGGCCAGATGGTGTTCCACGAAATGCCAGCGTTCCAGAATGCGCTCGAGCGTGACGCCCCGGAAACGGTCCTGCAAATGATGAGGGACGCCATCCTTCAACTGGCGGGGCGCGTTGACGATGTATGAAAGGAACAGCGGTTCCCAGGGCGAGCCCTTGTTCGTCGGCCGTGCCGACGGCTCGAGCGGCAAGGTGAACTCGCCTTCGGCAGCCATTTCGGACGTGAGCAGCCGGGGGTCGAAGGCATAGGCGATGTGGTCCACCTCGGCAAGGCGGCATCCCGCCTCGGCCAGGCAGTAATCGATGGCGTGATAAGGCAGTTGCCAGGCCGAGAACGGCACCGGGCGCTTGCCGTGCTTGATGCGGGTAAAACGCTCTTCCTCGGCTGCGGCCAACACCGTGCCGTCACGGACCAGAGCCGCTGAACAATCATGAAACGCCGCATTGATTCCCAGTGTGTACATAAGCCTCCTCGTATTCGGCCGTCATGCCGCCCGCCGGTCCGAGCGCGTCCGGCGCATGTCCAGAAGTTCGCGCGCCGCGTCCACCACCTCTTGCGGCCGCACGCCTGCCAGGCAGGCGTTGCTGTTTTCCGGACATACGCTGCGATAGCAGTATTTGCAGGAAACATCCCGGTAAAGCAGCCTGTGGGCCACCTTCCAGGGCGTGTGCTGAGGGTTGGTCAGGGCATACAGGTCGACGACGGGCGTCTGCACCGCAGCCGCGATGTGCACCGGGCCCGTGTTGTTCGAAACCAGCAGATCCGCCTCTTCGATGAGGCTGCCCAGCGAGCCCAGATCCAGGCTTCCCGCCAGGTTGAACACGCCGTCGGCCGGGCCGCTGTCGCCCATGATTCGGCGCACCGCCTCGCGCTCCAGCGTACTGCCCGTAAGCACCAGGGCACGGCCCGATCCCCGCAGGCCGCGCAGCACGCTCGAAAACTCGCGCGGACCATAGCGGCGCGAGGGAGCCGTCGCTCCGGTGTGAACCACGATCCAGGGCCTCCCGGCCGGAACGCCGGCGGCGCGCAAGGCGGATCGCATGCGAACTCGGTCATCGTCCCGCGTTTCGAAAGCCAGCCGGCCGTCGGCGCAATGCGCTCCCACCGTCGCAACGAGGTCCAGCTGCCGCTGGACCTCGTGCCGTATTCCGTGCTCCGGTTCGCTTTCCTTGACCCAATGGCTTACGAGGTCGTAGGGGTTCTCGCGCACATGGGCCAGCACCCGCGGAATGCCCGCCAGATGACAAGCCAGCGCGGCGGGCAAGGCACTTTGGCTATATACAGTGAATATCACCGCCGCATCGAAACGTTCATGCTGCAGCTGAGTGATCAGAGCTTCGCAACGGTCGCCTTCGCTTTCGGCATGCTTGACCCATGGGGCGCGATAGGCGATAACGTCGTCGATGTCCCGCAGATGAGGAGCCAGGGCCGCTGCCGACGGCGAGGTCAACAAGGTCAGCCGTCGCGCCGGAGCCTGGTGTTTCAGTGCCCGGAAAGCCGGCGTGGTCATGAGGACGTCGCCCATATTGTCCAGGCGCACGCATAGAACACGCTCCACGCCGAACCAGCCGTTGTCCGTCATGATGCCGTCTCCGGTGCCGCGCCGGCCTGAACCGGATCCGAGAAATGCGAGACGATCCAGCGGCTGGCGCCGTCCAGATCGCTCTCGATATGGTCGGGCACACGCCATTCATTGCGCAGCCATTCGGTTTCGTTGCCGTTGTCCAGCAAAAGCGTATGGCAGCCTGCGCGTCGCCCTGCCTCGACATCGTCCAGAATGTCGCCCACGAACCAGGAAGAAACAAGGTCCAGGTCATGGCGTTGAGCGGCGATGTGCAGCAGGCCGGGCTCGGGTTTGCGGCAACCGCAGCGCATGCCGTAGCCTGGGCGTATGCCCTGGGGATGATGGGGACAATAGTAGAAACCCGCCAGCCACGCGCCCGCACGCTCGAACATGCATTCCAGCTCTTGCCTGACGTCTTGAAGCCGATGCCTCTCGAACCTGCCCAGAGCCACGCCCGGCTGATTGCTGATCACGATCAGGGGCAGGCCCAGGCTCGCGAGCCGCGCAAGACCCGAGGCCGCGCCGGCGGCAAAGCGCATGCGGCTCCGATCCACGTTGTAAGGCACGTCGGCCAGCAGCGTGCCGTCCTTGTCCAGGAATATTGCCGGGGTCAGGGCCATGAGGTCTCCTTCATCGGCAGCACCATCACCTCGGGTATCACCGTCTGGGGCGGCTGGGTCAGCACGAACTTGATCGCCGCGGCGACGTTCCCCGGATCCTGCAGCAGGTCCACGTCGATGTCGGGAAAACGATCCAGCAGGAAGGGGGTGCGCATGCCGCCGGCAATCACGGCCGAGACCTTGATGCCTTGTGAACGCAGTTCTGCATGAAGAGAATGGGTCAGGCCCAGAAGGCCCCATTTGCTGGCGTGATAGGCGCTGGCGTTCGGCCAGGCGCGGCGGGCCGCCGTCGAGGCAATGTTGACGATGTGGCCCCCCGGCGCCAGATGCGCCAGGCCGTGCTTGGCCATCAGGAAGGGTCCGGTCAGGTTGGTGCGCAACACGCGCTCCCAGTCCGAGCTCTTCAGTTCATCGATGCTGGTGGTAACGTCCACGCCCGCATTATTGATGATGGCGTCCAGCCGGCCACACTGCTCCAGCGCCTCGTCCAGAACCCCGATCACCGCACCTTCGTCCCCCACGTCCAGGCCGAAGGCGCAGGCCCGGCCGCCGCCATCCCTTATTTTCTGCGCCTGTGCGTGCGCCGAATCGGCATCGATGTCCAATGCGACCACTCTTGCCTCGTTCGCGCCGAGCATGTCGCAGATCGCCGCCCCCAAGCCTCTTCCCGCCCCAGTTACCAGTACCACCCGGTCGCGCAGCGTTTCATGTGCATAGGTATCCATGGTTCTCCTTGAAGGTGTGAGAAGGGCCCGGGGCCCGTTGACGCTAAAACGCCCTAGGCCATGAGCCGTGCGCCCGCATGCCGAAGCCCTGGGAAAGTCGCCTCCCTGCCCAGCGTCAGTTGCCCGAAAAGGTCGTCCAGCTGGCCCGCCACCCGTTGCCAGGTAAACAGGTTTCTTGCCCTGCGTTCACCTGCGCGGCCCATGCGTTGCGCGAGGCCGGGGGATCGGGCCAGCATCGCCAGCCTGCTCGCCAGGCCGTCGGGGTCGCGGGGCGCCACCAGAAAGCCGGTCTGGCCGTCCCGCACCGTGTAGCGGATGCCGCCCGTGTCGGAACCCACCACGGGACGCGCGCAGGCCATGGCTTCCACCGGCGTGATGCCGAAAGGCTCGTACCAGGGAGTGGTGGCGAAAACATTGGCGGCCGCATAGAAGCGCCGCAACTGGCCCCTGCCACGGCGGCCCGCAAATTCCACCGCCTCGGCCACGCCCTCTTCCGCGGCCACCGCCATCAGGCGGGTCATCTCGGCGCACTGCCCGCCGGCCGGATCCGGGGTCTCTCCGCCTACCACGCACAGGCGTGCGTCGATCTTGTGCAGCGAACGGAGTCGGCCAAGGCCGCGTATCACGTTGTCCACGCCCTTGCGCGGAACCATGCGCCCAAGCTGCAACACGTAAAAGGCGTCGGGATCCCAGCCCAGGTCGCGCCTGGCCCCGGCGCCGTCCATGGGGGCCATTTCGTCTGGGTCGTAGCCGCAGGGCACCATGCAGATGCGCGAGGGATCGGCGCCGTACAGTTCGACCAGATCACGCCGGTCTTCCGGGCACTCGGCCACGATGCAATCGGCATCCCTCACGATGCGGTCCTCGATCTCGAAACGGCAGTCCGGAAACAGATCGGCCTGCGCCTGGTGCTTGCGCCGCACGCGCCCAAGCGCATGAAAGGTGACTATCAGGGGTATTCCCGCTGCCCGCGCCACCGGTAGCGCCGCCATCGCGGACATGAAGAAATTGGCATGAACAAGATCGTAAGCCTCTTCGCGGCAGGAAAAATAGGCCCCCAGGTAGCGGCTGAACTCGGCCATGTGGGGCAGCAACTGCTCTTTGGGCAGGACACGCGCCGGACCCGCCGGAACATGGACTATGCGCACATTGCTTTCCCACTCAAGCTCCATCGGCATATACGGATTGTCCAGCCGGGTGAAGACATCGACATGATGCCCCATCGCGCCCAGATGGCGGGCGATCTGGGCGACATAGACGTTCTGGCCTCCGCTGTCCACGCTGCCTATCTGAGCCAGGGGCGAGGCATGCTCACTGATGATTGCGATCCTTCGCATGATGTTTCTCCGCGCAAGTAGTCCCATCCGGCGTTCCCAAGGAGGCCGGTCCGGCAAAATGTTTTAGTGACTTGGGGTCGCGGCGCGTGCCCCGCCGGCACGCCGCGACCCGGATTTACCAGTACGGAGCCTGGTTGTAGTATTCGTGCGTGCGCGTGGCCCACGCGACGTCGGCCATGCGTGGCCAGTTGTCCTTGTCGAAGCCCTCGGCGTCCTTCATCCTTTGCTCATCGATATCCAGCACAAAACATTTGCGCTGCGTATCCAGCGTCAGGGCGTTCCAGGGAATGGCAAACAGCTTGTCTCCCATGCCCAGGATGCCGCCGCGGGACAGTACCGCATAGGCGATGCGACCACGCGGCACGTCCAGCATGATGTCGTCGATAGAGCCCAGCTTCTGGTTTGCCAGGTTGTATACGTCGTTTCCATCCAGGGTCGCGGCGGCCATGATTTCCGGTCCAGGTCCTGGACCGGCGTCCTGTGGATCACGAATGATCGGTGTGTTCTGTTCCATATCTTTCTCCTGAAATGTTTGCGGCGTTCAAGTGTCCTTGCCCGGGCGGCCGGCTTTCGGCGGAGTCTCGCGAAGCCCGTCCCGGCGCTTCTTCGAACCTTCGCCGGAATCCCGGCCGGCGGGCTGGCCCTGCATGCCATCTCCCTGAACAGGGACCGCATACTCCGGGTCTGAATGCTCAGGACGCTGCCGGCCTCGCAGCCATGAATCCGGCGGCACGTCTCCTCGCTGAGGCGCGTGGCGCGGTTGCACCGCGCCCTGCCGCTTTCCATCTTCATTTCGCATCGGGGTCTCCCAAGCCGTTCAATATCGCAGCCGTCAATGCGACGACTCCGGGTACCGCTTACAGCAAACGCTGTGCCTTGGAAAAAGGCCGGAGGCCCTGGACGGACGGATGAAACAGCGTGCGCTCCGACGCACTTCTTACATGGCTCGGTAATTTATCTACGGGACGCCGTAACCAGGGCTTACTTCTTGCCCCTCGAAAGCCTGGCCTGCTTTCCCGTTCCTTCAAGCACGGCAAGCTTCGTTCGCTCTTTACGTATGCTTGCACAAATTGGCATGCATATTGCGTAAAGCTGAACAGTATCCCTGCATTCCACCATGCCGCCTGAAGGAGACATCAATTGGTACAGATCGCCTATGAACTGCGTGCCAGGCAACAAACAAGCCTGACCCCCCGACTGCAGCAATCGCTCAAGCTCCTGCAGATGTCCACCCTCGATTTCAGCCAGGAAGTTGCACAGGCCATCGCAACCAATCCCTTTCTGGAAGAACCCGAGAACGCCCCCGGCGAGGCCGAAGAGGCATCGGGCGACGCTTCCCCCGCTGAAGCCGGCATGTCCGCGACGAACGGCGGCGGTTCCGGCGAAGACAGCGGGCCGGCGGTCGAAGTGGCCG
>Ga0180219_1001898_pt1 | contig 12876 bp, 11 predicted proteins | sample eDN3rd30CBELigMG_FD_151338 | JGI IMG/M metagenome (GOLD analysis project Ga0180219, IMG submission 151338) | Enriched Miracle-Growth compost microbial communities from Emeryville, California, USA - eDNA 3rd pass 30_C BE-Lig MG (version 2)... ...
GGTGATCGAACAAACCAAGTGGCGCTGCGATACGGAAGTGGCGTTAAGCATGCGGAAATGATCCGGCAGCATAATCCCCTGCATTCGGAACCGGCCAGAAACGCAAAAGCCCCGCAGTGCGGGGCTTTCAGCTTGGGCAAGATGGCGGAAGCGCAGAGATTCGAACTCTGGGGGCTGTTACACCCGGCGGTTTTCAAGTCCGCCATAAAAACCCAGTGTTTCCGCGACTTGCGTGATTATTGGCGTCCCAGAACCTTAAGCGAACCAACACCACTCCAACCCGCATACGCGCTGGGACCGGCCGCCAACTTTTGGGACCGGTTTTCAGCCATTTCTCGCCCGTTCTGGGCACACCATTCCCACATTCAGCACCACAATTTCCTGCGAGCGCAGGAGATCGAACTGACATCGCTGACCTATCTGCCTTGACATCATGCACAGGCGGCGCTGGCCGTTGGTGAAGCGCCTCTTTGCCACGGAAGCCGGCCGGCGCCGCCCTACTCACTGGCAGGCCATCACCGCTGCGCGCAGCTGCGCCTCGTAGCCGAGGTGCTGCTGTCGCTCAGCCAGCAATGCCCGGACTTTGGCCTGCAGGCTATCACCCTTCTGCAAGCTCGCCGTGGCCCAGGTCGGCTCCTGCACAGCAGGCACCCGGCACGGAACAGCCACCGGCACCTCCACGCGCACCGTGCGCGGCTCGGCCTCCTGCCGGCCGGCGCATCCCGCCAGCGCAAACACCACTCCCAACACCATCACGCACTTCATAACCCCAACTCCTTGTCGATGAGGTCCGCGGCCACCTGCGCCGGATCGCCCTCGGCGCGCCCCTGCTGCAGGCGCTGCGCGGCGGCGAAGTGCTGGCCAGCCTGCTGCTGGGCATCCGCCACCGCCTGGGCTGCCTTGGCCTGCCGTTGCTCAGCCTGGTTGGCCAGGTCGGCGATGGCCGTGTTCTGGTCGCCCACCAGCGTCTCCAGATTGCCCCGAGCGGCGCGGCAGGCGACCAGGTCCTGGGCGGCCTGATCGAGTTGCGGCCGGTAGTGCCCGGCGGCCAGCCACACACCGCCACCGGCGCCGGCGGCGACCAGCAGCAGGACGGCCAGCACCAGGGCGGCACCCTTCCAGACAATCTCGCTCACGCCAGCGCCCTCCGCGCACCCTCATCGATCACCGCGTCCACGTACGGCACTCCGCCGTTCTCGTGCCGAATGATGGCCACCACCAGCCCGCGCAGCGTCGCCGGCAGCCGGACGTCGATCACCTGGTTGGGCTGCACGCCCAGCGCCTTGGCCACGGCCCGGATGTACGCCTCGGTGTCGTTCTCGTTCCCCGGCGCCCAGCGGCTGATGGTCTCGCGCACGGTGTCGATACCTGGGCCGCCTACGCCGGGCATGCCATCCTTTCCGCGGTACGCCAGCAGCAACTTGCCCAGCGCGCGGATGCCGTTCTCGGCCGAGTCGAAGCGGGCGAAGCGAGGTTTCGGCACGCCCAGCTCCAGGCCGAGCTGGCCATGCCAGTTGTTGCGCGGGTTGTAGTCGATGTTGCCGGGGTTATTGTTGCGGACGCCGCGAGTGGCCATTCACTTTCTCCAGACGAAAAAAAGCCCGCTCTGAGCGGGCTATTCGTAAGACTTTGTTTAACGCTTCTGAGTAGCGATCTACTACAGAGCGCGAATTATACGGTCAGTCTGCACTGCGCGGCGGGGATACCTGAGTCAGAGAAACCCCACCCAATTGAATAGGCGCACCCTGATCATCGCCGTCTTGCGCTCGCCGCATAACGAAACGCTTACTATGCGCTAGCTCTTCGCTAGTGCACCTGAGTTCCTTGGTGAACAAAATGTGCCAACTCTCGTTAACACAAAAAACACTTTCACCTTGGCGCTTCGACAGCGCCGCAACTCCAGCAGCTACAGCCCATACGTGCGGCCAATCTTTCGACGAGTCCAGATCAAGCACAAGGCGACCATTACTGCCCTTCTCACTCGACAAAGCCTTGGCCAGCTCACTTATCTGAGCCCCATGAAATTGATCAACATAGAATGGCGGCTTACTTCCAATAAAATAACTCGTCGCCAGCACTGCAATTGAAACAGCCACACCCAGCCCCTTAACGAGGCTTCCAGTTCCAAGGCGCTGTGCAACGAATATTGAGACTGCTACAGCTAGAGCAGATGGAACCGCGAAATAGAAGAATCCAATGTAAGTCTCGCCCAGGTAGTCAACACCATACTTGGCGTAAAAAAGCATAGCCAGCGTTGCCGCCAGAACGACAACAAGAAGTGAGCGCGTAACCGGCTGATATCTGTCAAATCTGCCTCCAAACCAAAGAAGCGCGAAGGCAACTATTGAAACAAGAAAAACGGACATTCCGCCCCAATAGATGCTTACAAAGCTGAATGCTTCCGCAAGCTTGTTGGGCTTGTGCCCTCCACCGAATGCCAGATAATCACCGAGCGGGCCGGGGAACTCTCGCACAGTGAGGATCAGCAGCGGGATGAAGAATAGCGCGAGCAAGCCAATCGCGATCAGCAGGGAGACGGAGTTAGACTTGATGAAATCTGGGCGGAGGACGCCTCCACGTTTAGAGCCGGCGAAGTAGCTGTAGGCCAGGACGATAATCAACATCAAGCCAAGAACGGCGATGAACGAGGCGTGCCCGTTAATCAGGAAGCCTGAACTGATGGCCAGCATCCATAGAGAATCTGATTTTTCCTGAAGCAGCCTTGCTAAAGAAAACAGCATTACAGCAAACGGGAAAAAGTAAAGATGCGGCATCCATACCCCATTGAAGAAACTATGATCCTCAATGGCAGAGACAAGGCAAAACGCGGACACAGCCATCAATACAATATGACGAGCAAGCCCCATCTTTCTGAGCAAAACAGCAATTAGCGTCAACCAAAATGCGTTGTAGAAAGCTACAGCGATCAGCTGACCGGAAAATGCATGATCCACCAGCGCGAGCCTGTCGTAGAACAAGTACTCACCAGCGGCTAAAACATAGAGTATTGCGGGGCCCGGATGATTGAAGCCAACCCTGGAATAGTTGCCCACCAAAAGACCAAACGACTTAGCCTCTTGAATCAATAAAGAGTTAGCAGCAAAGTCACCAATCTCATTGACCGCTACGCTAATTGCGAAATATCCAGAAGAGATTATAACCACCACGATAGCGAGATATATAATCATCCAGAAAAACGCGGACCTTACATCTATTTTTTTAGTCACCGTACCACCCGATTTACATTCCATACCGGAAACGCGATTTCGCCGAAAAATATGTCGCGCAGTGAAATCTCAGTTGCCATCCACCGCCTCTGGCGCAGACTCCTTGAGAAGGATCTTCGCGGCGCCACGTGCCTGCTGACCAGCATTGGAACCGTCCGATTGAGCTGAGCAGGTGGACATAACCGCCTGGCACTTGAAAACGAGGATGCGCATCTCTGCCTCCATTCTGAGAATGGTGCGCATCATAGCGCCATGCCAATCCGCTCGCCATCTTGGCTTTGTCATCCCGAATGGGCAGTTGCCTCGGTTCGCTTCCCCTGGGCTATCAGAGTGCAATGCTTGGCCTCCACCGCTGGCTCGGAAGACCACTGGCAGCGCCATAATCAACGATTCACTGGCGCTGATCGCCGCCTTCGAGGCGGCCCATGGCAGCAGCACCCACAGCGCTATCCTCGGCGCCCAACGCGATGGGGTTGCTGGATGGTATAGAGCAGGTGGCGCGCCATACTGGTGTCTGAGCGCCATCGCACCCCACGCAGGCAGGCCAACCGGATGGTCGACGTGGTGCGAATAGACGACCTCCCCCTTTTCCTTGACGGTGATGACCACCGCCTTTACTGTTCGTCGGTTTCCGCTGTCATGACCATATCCTCTGGCAGTTGTGTAGATTCCCAGGCAAACGAATTGAACAGGTAAACCCTGCGATAAACATGAAATACATAGATTCTTTTATCAGAATAATCGGCGCAATATCACTGATATTACTTCTAACAGGTTATTCAAAAGCAAAGGGATGGGAGCACATCGACCTGATAGGCCTGGGCATATGGATATGGCACGAGTATGAAATAAGACAGCGACCAAAGACAAAAGAAGAACATAAAGACATTAAGAGCAAAGACGGCGATACCTAAAAACCAAGGTACTCGCAAGTAATTCTAGCGAATGCCTGCCATGCATAGAAGCAAAAGACCTCTGCCGGGAAACTCAATAATCCGACTTTCTGATCAAAACATTGCAGTGCTGGATTGAATGCCATATCGACCCAGCACTGCAAGCGCTACACCTTTCACGTCTATTCTACGCAGCCTCTCTCATGCCACATCGCCTCCCTTAGAGATAGGTGCGCCAGAGGAAGTTGATGGCAGTGCTGGCAAGTGCTACCCCAGTATTGCTAGTGAAGAAGCGAACGGTGAAACTCGTAGCATTTTTCGAAGTAACGACATGCGTTATAGACGCCAGTGAATTCAACTCAATATCGATAAAGGTTGGCGTACCTTGCCCATTATGGGTAACGGTGATGTCGCCCGAGGCATTGGTGGTTCCGGCTGCGTTACCGGAGTCCATGTCCGCATTGAATTTTCCGGAACCGGCGTACACGGGTGCGGCGTTGGTCACCGAGTATCGTTTGGCGCCGCTTACCGTAACCACAGAGTTCGCGGCGACATCGAAGGCAGGATAACTGTTTGCCGCCAGGTTCCAGTCGGCGAACTTGGGATTCACCACGCCGACCCGGCAATACTGGCCTTCGATCCTCACGGCGTTTCCGTTGAACTTCTGCAGGTCCAAGTTGACAAGGTCGATATCGCAACTCTGAGCCTGGACGAACACGCCGATGTTGGCAGCCGTGACCGCCGAATCGCCGCCCTGGGATGAGAAATTGACGTGGTACGCGGTGTGGGCGACGGCCGTCGTGTCGACGAACAGGCCATAAGCGCCAACGTCGAGATCGGTGTTCATAGTGCGCAACTTGTTGGCCGATCCGAAGCCGTTCCCGATCACATGCATACCGATGAAGTGGAAGATGGAGAAGAAATTGAGGAACGAAGCGTTGTCACAACGCGCGACTCTAGCGGCGACGTAGTTGGCGAGTTGGTAGTCGTAAACCTTTCTGACGGGAGCCCAATACGGCCAGAAGTGCACATTCTGCACCCTGATTACGTCATAGGCATCGTTGATCATGATCCCCATATTCAGGGGCTGACCGAACAACTCGTTGATCCACACCCTGCCCTGCTGCCCGTTCTCAACGCGGAGAGCCTTATAGGGGTTGAGCGTGCAGACCTTCGTGAATTGGGTATCGCCGGCGTCATTCAGGAGGAAGTCCCAGTCATAGACGGTGGGAGTGAAAACCGTCACCCCGCCGGGGATCGTATGCGTGCGGCAAGTCCCAATCCGCTCGAACTCCACGCCAGTGAAGCCTGCAACCGCTCGCTTCACCTCAAAGCCAACGCCAGAGTGGTTGAGGTGGAACCAGCTACCATTCCCACGGGTGTTCCCGGTGGTGGTATTCAGTACCGAATATGGCTCAACGCCGGCGCCGTGCAGCCGAATCGACTGGTCAACGGTGATCTTTGCCGTGGTCTGATACGCGAACCCAGCAACGAGCGGCGGCACCCAGACGTCACGAACTCCGCAGCGCACTGCTGCCTGGATCGCCACCGTGTCATCTGCACCGGTGCTGCCGTTCCAGTTGCCGCGCGCGCCGAACTGCTTGATAGAGACGCTGCCGGAGTGGTTCAGCTTCCAACGGCCGCCGTCGCTGGCAACGATGACCGTACCGCCGTTGTCCACGCTGGTGGTGTCTGAGGCATCGAGGTAGTACAGGCCGCCCCCGCCGTCGCCAGCAGCGTAGTACCCACAAACCGTGGCGTATTTGCTAGGACTGGACTTCAGAAGCGCTCGAAGCTCGGCGATGCTGTTTACAACCTGGTCGCCGCGTCCAATCCGGGCCGATCCCTGGGAAGGATCGACGGCGTTCGCGAGATCCTGACGGAGTACCGTATCGCTCATAGGGTTCAGGAGCGCTTCGTCGGTCGCCCAGGTGCCCGTCAATGACACAGGGAAGTTCGCCGGGAGCCGGACTCGATACAACTGACCGCCGCGCACAATGATCTGAGTTTCGCGCGAAACAGTCAGCGGAGTTCCGTCCACATAATTAAGAGGCGGATACTCGAACTGGCTGTTGGCAAGGAAGGAATTGAAATCCTGCTCCATGCCAGCCCAGGACTTCCGGCTTTTGCCAAGCCGGTCGGTCCATAGGGGGCCGTCTCCATTGGTGGCGAGGTCAAGGTTCGCGGCGTTGTCATAGAGGTCACGCGGATCGGACGACCCATTCGGCTCCACAGGATTTCCGGTTTGATAGCGCATGTAATTCTCCAGGCAACAAAAAACCCGGCGCGGGGCCGGGTTTTCAGGGGTGTTGATTAATCAGTTATCAGCGATAGCGTCGTCGAACAGGTACACGCGCTCGTCGTAATTCACGCCCTTGACGGCGCACGACCCAAGGCCGCGCGGGTCAACAGAAGTCACAAGTACGGGCTTTATACGGCCGAACAGTAGGTGTGGCGGGTCCCGCTGCCAGGAGACATCTGGGGCGAAGTCCAGCGCCGTTATCCGAAGGTGATAATTGTCTACTCGGGCGGCGGGCCAAGGGCCGCTGATGCGTCCGTCCTGCTGCCTCAGCGCCACCTGGGCAACTGGCGTCGCTGACCAATTGAGTGGCTCGCTACTCTCCAGAACAACGCCGCCCGCCACGATCGAGTAGTCCAGAAGGAGCGCACTCTGACCGCTGCCCGGAATGTCGTCGGAGATGCCGGCGAGGCTCATGTACTCGCTATTGTTCGCATCAAGTTCGGTGCCAAAGCTGTGCGTCCAGCGGCGATATCGCTGCTCGCTTCGACGTCGCATCCCCATCTGGAAGGCCTTGTTCCGATTGCCGACGCCAATGGCGGTCACCTTCTCAACGCGCTGTGCAGTGTCCCCGGGGAGGCGACATTTCACGGTCTCCACCTGCCCGGTCACGCCGTCGACATATTCGACATCGATGCCATCGTTGTCGTCAGGCGCCGGGGCGGTGAACTGGCTGCTGAGCGAGCCGGTCATGTTCTGCGCCGAATAGGCCCAGACTTCGCCATCAGCAGCCGGCGAAGTGTAGTTGTGGTCGACTCCGGGGCGGAGCTGGTCGCGCACAGGACGCAGAAGCCCTCGGCTGATGGTGAGCTCGGCGAAGCCTGCGGCGAGCACATCGCTGATGCACTCCTTGACCGTGCTGGCCGACTCGATCATGTAGTCGAAGGTGTCGCCGCGGCCCTTGTACAAGGTGTCCAGGGCCACCATCTCGTCCTGGTCAAGATCGGCGTCGGTGTAGCCGACGCTCAGGGCGATGTAGCGCATCCACGGGATGATGTCGCGCGTCGGCCGCAGGTCGTTGGTCCAGACGCCATCCTCAAGCACCTGCAGCTTGCGCACTGCCTTCAATGAAACCTGATTCTCGGCCTGTGCAGCCAGTTTCCCGCCACCAGCGGCGGAAACCGCCAACAGGGTATTACCCTGATAAGCCGACGGGCTAGGCAGCAGAGTACGCAGGCCGTACCACTGGACATTATCCTGAATCTGAGTGCTCGTAGATTTGGCGCCGATCCGACGCATTCGAACTTCGGGCCGCATCGAATATAGCAAGTTGATCTGGCGAGTGAACCCGAGTTGGTCAAGCGTCGCCTGCGTGATCGTTTCGGTGAACGATGACCAGGTTCCCGCCGTAGCCATATCGCGGTATTGGACCTCATAGGTGACGCTGTAGTTATACAGACGTCCTTTCTTGTCTACGCCTGCCAGGCCGCTAGGGAACATGATATCGAACTCGATGACAGTCCCTTTCTCCGCCTCTGGACAGCCTGCAAATGGGCCTGCCCAATCACCATCCAGGTTCGTGCTATCCAGGGTGATAACAGCCGATGTACTCGACATGGCATCAAAGCCGGGCCAGCTTCCATCGGTTGCGCCGGTGTCGGTCAGGCGCTGCAGAGAGAGCTGCGTAGTACTGGCAGCCGTGATGCGGAATCGAAGCCCATGATAACCAATGGTCGCCCAACCAATTCCAGACTTCAGCCCATTGACTGGCGCCCCACCGACAGTATTCAGCGTCATCGAGGCCGGGTTTGAACCAGCGGGCGCGGTATAGGAGCTCACCACATAGAGGCCAGCATTATCTCCAACAACCTCGATCTTCATCCCTGCGAATGGCGCCAGTTGTGCCAATGGGCCAGTGATTGTATCTCTACCTCCTGCGCCGGTTCCGGACGTGACCGTGTATTGATAGGGCGCGTCGATACGCACGATCATTCCGGCGTCCCAGCCGTCCGGGAACTGTCCGGCTCCAGCCGGAACGCTGACCAGAAAACCATTGAACTGGTACTGCTGTGCCGTAGCCTGTTGATCGACAGAGGTGGTCACAGTCAAGTCAATGCCCGCAGTGCCGGTGGACGTAGCGCCTACCTCATCGACCGAATGCCACCATTGCGCGGCCGGTTCCGATGAGAGATCAGCTCCCGGCTCATAGATGGCATATCGCGCACGATCACCCAGCGAGATGATCGGCGTGTCACCAATCATGATGTCGCTAGGGCTGATTTCGAACTGTCCCTTCCCAACACACAGCAGCATCTGCAACCACTCATCGCGCGGCCCGGTGAACCAGCGCCGTGGCGGGACGATGTAGTCTGGATAGATGCGGTTGCGGCCGGCGGCCTCTCGTACGATGTCGCCGAATTTGACTTGGTTGGCCCTGGCCTTGGAGCCTTCAAGCGCATCTCCCTGCTGCGGAGATCCAGTGCCTGGCATCTTGATGCGCGGCATGAAGAGCTTCATCACGGCCTGCACGCCCTTGATGGCGGCAATGGTGATGGAGATCGGGTCCGCGCCCTTGGGCTCGTGCCAAATGCGCACCCGCGATTCCGGAGCGATTTCTATGGCTTCCCAGTTGCTGTGGTGGACCAGCACGCCATCGACCTCGATGCTCACCTGGTGAGCGGTCTCCGGCGAGTAGGTGCGGACGTTACGCTGCAGCCACTGATGCAGCGAGCAGGCCTCACCGACCCGGTACTGACGGAGCGGCTCCGGGTCAAGCTTGTTCGCAAAGAATTCGATCACGGTAGAAGATCACCCTGGTGAAGATGTCGCGGTCTCGGAAGTCCTGCAGCCGAACGATGCGGGCCTGGGTGCCTGGATTGATCTCCAGCACCTGCAGACGCCCTTCTCGCTCGACCACCAGGCCGACGTGGACGCAGAGGTCGCCGTGCAGCGCCGCCGCTATCGCACCAGGGAAAGGCTTGCACTCCTCGAGCGCCGCCTGTACCTGAGCGTGATAGGCGCGCTGGAAAGCCCTGGGATTGGTGTGCCGCACTTCGCCGAAGCTGGAGAGCATCGGCAGGCCGTACAGTTCATGGCGCGCCAGGATCGTGAGCCCCCAGCAATCGATGCGCGGCAGTTCGCGCCCTCCATCCTCGTAGATGGCGGTGAGGTATCGACTCAGCATGGTCAGATGTACTTGATGCAGGGGAAGATATCGGCGCTATAGACATCGCGTGGCCACTTGGTTCCGATCATGTCGAAGTAAGGCCTTGGGCGCCCTTGATTGCCGCGGCGTAGTTCTGCGAGGCCTGAGCCAGCGCCTTGCCGTACTCCTCGCGGGTGATCTTGCCCTTTGACAGCGCCAGTTGGAGTTGGCTCTCTTCCTTGGTCAGCGTGCGCACCGCCTGGGCGGCCGGATCGTACTGGGCCAATAGACGGGAAGCGGTGTTGTCGGCCTCTGCGACGCCCTTGTTCTGCCCCTTCGGCGCGTTCTTCTTCGCCTCCCGCTCCTTGATATCGGCGATCTGCTGCTCGATGTTCTTCCTGGCAGCGGCGTACTTGGTTTCCTCCTCCGCAGTGAAGCCTCCAGCTTTCAGCGCCGCGGCACGGGCCTTTTCGAGGTCCGTCAGTTGCTTCTGCAGCTTCTCTGTCTGGGTTTGGGCTGACGTGAAGATCGAATTGATCGTATCTACGCCCTTCTTGCCGGCGGTCTGGAGGACGTTGTTCGTCATCTGTTCCAGCTGCTTCTGGCCGTCGGCGGCGATCTTACCCTGCAGCTCCTCGGCGCGTTTGTACAGCATTTCGAGGCTGTCCTGGTTGATCCCCAGGCCCATCAGGCGGCCACCGCGGCCCACGCCTTTTTGGGCGTTCTCGATCTGCTTGTAGATCTTGGCCAGTTGCTGCTCGGGCGTTTCGGTACGACCTACGTCGAGCATCGCGTCCCAAGCGGATTTCGCGACACTTTTCAGGCCATTCCAGGCGCTCTCCACGTAGCCAAGGTTCTGCTCCATCTCCGCCGAGCGGCTCGCCAGTGCATCGGCGTAGGCCTCCGTGGCTGCGCGCGCGGCGTCCATGGTGCGGCCCTGCTCCTGCAGGGACTGAATGTTGGCGTACTGGGCAGCAGTGAGGAAATGCAGCTGGTCGTCCAGCTTTTTTACCGAGGCGACTGGATCCTTGGCCAGGTCGTTGAAGCTCTCCACTACCTCGGTGACCGATTGGCCGGTCATCTTCGACCAGTTCAGCGCGCTGGCGGTGATGCTGGTGTACAGCGTGGTCAGCGGATTGCCGGCAGATGCCAACTGCGTCAGTACGGCAGCAGCTTCGCCGACGGTGGCATTCCCTTTTCCTACCTGGGCGGCGAAGTTCGCCAATTGGCTGGCCGAAGTGCCGGCGGCGTTACCGTTGGCGATAATGGCGTTGGTCATCGCCTCCGTTTCTTCAGTGCCCTGGTAATAAGCCACGCCAAGGGCGCCGACAGCCGCGGCTGCCACAGTGAATGGATTGACCAGGCCGGCAACATAGCCACCGACTGCCTTCGCGGCTGGGCCAATACCGCCGAACATGTCCTTCAGCTGGCCACCCTGCTGCAGCAGCACAGTGAATGGCGCCTGGCCGCTGGCCAGCCCAACGGTAATGTCGGTGATCTGCGCCGGCAGCATGCGCAGGTTATTCGCCATCTGCTTGGCCGACTGGCCGGTTTTATTCAGTCCATCGGACGTATCGCTCAAGGCATCACGCATGGCCTTAAGCCGGGCGTTCGCCTCCGCCACGGTTTCCGCATCGACTAGGCCGAGTTTCTTGTACTGGGCGAGCTTCTCCTGCATCGCGTCCAGGCGATCAAGGGCGGCAACCGTCGGGTTGATCTGTCCGAGCAGTTTCACCAAGCCGGCCCGCTCTTCGTCGAGGCTCAGTTCGGTCGAACGAGAGCTGCGCCCTACCCGGCTCGTCGCCTGGTCAAGGTTCTGCGCCTCGTCGGCTGCCTGCGACATGTTCGCTGCGATACGGGTCAGCTGTGCATTAATCGCGCTCTGGCCTTGAGAGAAGGCTCCGAAAGTCGTGACCAAATGCGCCATCTGAGTATTCAGCTGGCCGAGTTGTGCATTCGACTGGGTGATCCCGGAATCGAGCCTGCCAGCAGCCACCGCAACTTCCTGCTCCAACATGGACACCCGACTTCTCTAGGATGAACTGAAATGCGGCCGCGCAAGAAAGAGAATCGCAAGTTGCCGCAGAACATGTACGTGCGGCGGCGCAAGCGGAAAAACGGCAACGTCTGGGTGGCCTACTACTACCGTGGCGCCGACGGCAAGGACGTGTTCCTGGGTAGCGACTTGGACATGGCACGGATCAAATGGGCCGAGCTCGAGGCTCAGGACAAGCCGCTGGATCTGCGAATCATGGGCGCCATCTTCGACCGCTACATCCGTGATGTACTGCCGAAAAAAGCTCCGCGAACCCAGGACGACAACAAGAAGGAGATCAAGCAGCTCCGAAAGGTCTTCGATGAGGCGCCGATCGATGCCATCACCCCGGCCATGATCGCCCAGTATCGGGACGGAAGGAAGGCGAAGGTGCGCGCAAATCGAGAAATCGCCACCCTATCCCACGTTTTCAACACGGCGCGCGAATGGGGCCTGACGGTAAAAGAGAACCCATGCCGCGGGGTCAAAAAGAACAAGGAAATACCGAGGGACTACTACGCCAACGACGTCGTATGGGATGCGGTCTACCGCAAAGCGGTGCAGGAACTGAAGGATGCGATGGACCTGGCCTATCTGACCGGCCAACGCCCGGCGGACGTGATATCGATGCGAAAGACCGATATCGACAGCGACTGGCTGCTGGTGAAGCAGGGTAAGACCGCGCACAAGGTGCGGGTAATTATGCGAGTGGATGGTGTCGACAACAGCCTGGGGATACTGATCAAGCAGATCATCGCCCGGAATGGGCAGTTCAGCAGCCCCTACCTGATCATCAGCGCACGCGGCAAGCACGTCAGTGCTTCGATGCTACGCGACCGCTGGGAAGCTGCACGAGAGGCTGCCCAGAAGACCGCGATTGAAGCTGGCGATCCAGAACTTGGCGCCATGATCCGGGAGTTCCAGTTCAAGGACATCCGGCCGAAAGCAGCCACCGAGATCAACGACCTGAAGGATGCCAGCCGGCTCCTAGGGCACACGGAGGAGGAGATCACCAAGAAGATCTACATCCGACGCGGCTTCATCGCGAAGCCGGCAAAATAGCCAAAGTTTTGGGACGCGTGGCTATTTATTTTGGGACTCTTGCCATTTTCAGCCCATCATCGAGCCTTAATGTTGGCCGCCGAAAATGAAAAAGGCCCTGAAAAATCAGGGCCTTGGAGATGGCGGAAGCGCAGAGATTCGAACTCTGGGGGCTGTTACACCCGGCGGTTTTCAAGACCGCTGCCTTAAACCACTCGGCCACACTTCCTTTCGGGGGCGCATAGTACCGAATCGCAACACACTGTCAAACTCTGATCCTACGTCTGACAGGCGGC
>Ga0180219_1001900_pt1 | contig 12867 bp, 14 predicted proteins | sample eDN3rd30CBELigMG_FD_151338 | JGI IMG/M metagenome (GOLD analysis project Ga0180219, IMG submission 151338) | Enriched Miracle-Growth compost microbial communities from Emeryville, California, USA - eDNA 3rd pass 30_C BE-Lig MG (version 2)... ...
AAACCTATATTCTGGCCAGGCACGAAGTTTTTATTTGAATAATGCACCATCAGTTTGCCACCCTATCTAACAAATCCATCTGATCGAAAAGACTGGAAGCTGTCATTTCTCGCTATGGGTCATTGCTGGCAGACAGCATTAGGAGCCCCAAATCATGAACGAAATACAAAATACTGTTCAAGTGTATCGTAATAAACAATCGATGACATCATGCGTAACGCTGCCCATATAGGTATCTTCTGGACTCTCGCCGGCCGCTTCGAAACCTTCTGCTCGCTGGTAGCGATGTGCCAGCCAAGGCTCCTCCCCCCCGATCAGCGCATGGCAGGTGGTAGGAAACACCATGGCCAACGGGCACGCACAGATACTACTGCACCCCGAACAGCTTCACTCGAGCCACAGAGCGATGCTCCCGAAAAGCACGGATGACAGCTGCGGGAGTGATGGTTGGCGGTGACTTTGGTGGGGCTAAATGCACGGCGAGGGCTAAGCTCGAAGCAACTGTCTGCAGCAGTTGCCACCTCAGGCGATTTGACGACTCCTAACAGGGTGCCAGCAATGGACTGCCCCCGACATAGGAGCAAGTGTTCACATCTTTTTTCAGCGGAGCTGCTCACCTCTTCTTAGCTGGCATACTGGCATAACGATCAGCCTACTCTGACCACCACCATACATATGCTTGAAACCATTGAGGCTGGCTTCGCGGTTTGACTGTGTTTGGTGGCGCGACTCAAGGGGATCAGCGAAAACCAGATTGCCATGCCAATACAAAAGAGTAACAAGCAAGTCATTAGGATGCAGCGGAAGATGAAGTACAGCTCCGGAGTCAATACTGCGACAGGAGTGGTCGTTTCTATACTGCCTCCTCAACTTCCTGTCGCAGCCCCTCACGCTGCAAAAGCGTAGCGAGCCAGCGGATCAGCTTTGTAACCAGGACTCAACGACATCGTTGCCATACTCCGCTTTCCAGGCTTTCAATACCTTGTGGTTACCACCTTTGGTTTCTACCATCTCACTAGTATGCGGATTCCTATACACCTTGACAGCACGCGCACGTCGCGTCGATTGAGATATGCGAGCGCCACGCACACCGGCTTCACGTACCGTCTCCGGATCGAGAATCGAAACTATATCTCGTAGCGATTTTCCATAGGCCGCCATCAGTTCCTTGATTTTCGTTTCGAACTCGATTTCTGCCTTGAGCGCGGCATCGTTTTTCAGTGACTCCAAGTGTGCCAGCTGTTCAGCCAGCGCCTTCTCTGCGGCTCGGAACTCGACAAGCTTTGACATTTAACTATCCCTACCCAAGGGATTAACTCAGCGTTCAGACTATACCGTAGAAGTAATCTACGCACCAAAGGGAGATCATCGCCAAGTATTTCTCTTCTCTGTCCAGTGCGCTGCCAACCAACGTCTCTACAAAAAGACACGCCACAACAAGCGCCAACTTCACAAGCAGTACGACCGCACAGCCACACCAGCATATGGGATGACCTCTACGGTAGTCGAATCGAGTATTGCTGCTACGATTCGTAGCAGTGATGCAAAAGTTACCCTCACAGTTAGCTCTCTTCGGAAACAAACACAACGAATGTCTAATCCCTAGCAGGGTAGCGGAGGCTTGCATTCCTCCGCAAAACACAGGAGTGTATTCAGTAGAGATACAGTCATAGCAAGGAGATCCTGTGGGGAGCAAGATACCTCGAGCACTCATCCAAGGGTTGGGCGGCATCACTGCGCTACAGTATGAAGCGCTCAGCACAAGCCCCCAACCCTACTGCGACTCCCATGTGTGCAATGCAGAAATAAGCTTTGTCAAACGACACCTTCGAAAATGCGCTGACCAGACGATAGAGGTTCTCCCTTGCTATCGCCTGAAGAAGAGCTCAGAGCATCACCAGAACTGTAAATACAACTTGAAAGGTGCGCTTTCGGTTGTTGCAAGAGAATCTGATTCCGACTTATTTGGCGCGATCGAAAACGCACGCTACGAATTGCGTCTCCACATTCTGCAAAATGCATATTGGGAGTCTACAAAGGCGGCTTTCGAACGAAAAGCTAGACCACCGCGCCCAGACACCCCAGAGAAGAGCTACTCCAGCCATGGGAAGCTCAGCACCTATTTAAAAACACTCAAACAGATACTTGAGCTTCGCAATCTTTGCGCAAACAATGAAGAACTAAAGGAACTCATCACCCTAGATCACAAAGGAATGAAAGTCCCGTGGTCAAGATTTTTCTTTGACCATGAGAATCTCCATACTTTTCTCAAGTACTACCCCAAAGACCAATACACCATTCCCCTAGCTATTAACGGCCACATTGACAGAATCGAGCAGTCTTCGACCCAACGGAAATATCATACACTCAAGCTCGTCCCCCCATTTGTCAGCCCAAACGCCCAGAACGTCATCAAGAAACCTCAACCCCAGATCGTTGTCACCACTCCCGATCTCGCCACACATTTCAACCCAGGGGAGGAGTACATCTTTTTCGGTATCTGGAAACCATCCATTTCATACAAGAAAACAGAAAAATATCATTGGGAAAACCAACGAATAGAAATGTACATCAAGAACAGCGAGCACTTTATACGCTGCGAAGAGAACTAAAAACAGCGAGAACAGACAACTATGGCCCAATATAAATATTCGCAAATCTTGCAGCAGAACAATCATCCCGCCTTTGATGAAACACACGCGCCCGGCGCAACGGCAACCAATCCGGGAATTTACCGATGCACCGCCTGCGGAGATGAAATCGCAATTGCCAAGGGGCACACACTGCCGCCACAAAACCATCACCAACACGCACCAGGGGCCGGTAAGATTCAATGGCAGTTGGTCGTCTTCGCCCAACAGCGGTCATAACCTCACCTCGGGAAAGACTAAGCGCACTCTCCTCGCCACATGCAAGTATGGCGCGCTCCCATGCCCGAGTCATCGAACAACGAGACGGTTGCAGCCTTCAAGACGGCGCAACCGCTTCCTCCAGGAGATTCAACAGACCACGCCCCCCAAGACTGGTAGACGTTAATCAGCGCCTGTAGAACTAACGCTCACTATTCGGTTCGGCCCCAGCAGTCCCATGGCCCCATAGAGTAGCCAAGTTGCCATGCGCTCCAGATAATCAAGGGCCTCATCTTGGACAAACTCCCGGTAACAGCATCGTCTTGCCGGTGGCAGCCGGCCATGATTCGCGAGGCATAGCAGCACCATGTCATGCAGTAGATAGCCACGAACGTCATAACGGCGATCCACTGCCCTGAGGAGTGTTCGATAACACGCCACATAGACATAGGCAGAGGGGCCAAGGGAAGCCTTGCGACTCATCCTTGAGCCCCTGCTAGCCAAGACTCGATGAACTGGAGTACGTGGTCGGTCTTGCCCGCACTGACCAACTCTTCTGCCGTTCGATAATCGAAGGCCGGCAGCGGCTCGTTACGGAAACAGAAAATCACGCGGTCGAGCGAGGAACCACTCTCCGCTAACATCAGTACCACCCGCAGCGCATCCCGGATAAACGCCTGCACTGGCGCCGACTCCGGCGTATGCGAGAGCTCCCTGCACGTCACGCCCGCCCGAGCCGCCAAGGTTTCCGGGTGCATGGCGAACACCTGAAGGTAGCGCTCCAGCGAAACGCTTACTCCATCCGCAGCGCGCAGGTACTCCATCAGCGCTGGTACCGACATCCTCGGTAAATCCACGGCGTCCATAACACCCCTCGTTGTCCGCCCCTTTGAATGCAGCATGCGCGCAAATGGCCAACCTGAGTAGTACGACTCCTCGCGCAATGCTTGTCGGCAGTCCTCTTGCCGCAAGGAAATCTTCACGGCCGCCGCCCGCCTGAAAGTTTTCCTCACTCCCCGCAGAAAATCTTCACTTCGGGGGTTCTGGTCGATTTTTTCTTCAGCCACCTTCCCCCTGGCGCGTCACGACCGGGAGGGCTGGCGCAGCAATTCGCCGAAGGGCATCTCCGGCTCGATATAGCGCAAGGCCGAACGCCCATCACGCCAGCCGACATACTCCATCAGGGCCTTCTGACTCCAGCGATTGTCGCTGGCCCAGGTCGCAAAACCACGACGCAGCGAGTGGCTGCTATAACGCTCAGCCGCCAAACCACTGTGCAGCAGCGCTTGGCGCAAGATGCGTGACACGCTGTTCGGGTGCAGCGCCTCCTCGGCCAGATGCCCCCAGCGATCCAGCGCCCGAAACACCGGCCCCTGCTGCAGGCCAGAAACGGCCAGCCAGGTCTCATAGGCCTGCACCGGGCACAAACGCTGCAAGGCCGGTACGCTGAAGTGTTGCCCGCGGTTCTCGCGATCCCCCTTGCTGCGCGGGACGAAGACCACGAGCTTTCGCGACGGCTGCACGTGGATGTGTTCCACCTGCAGTCGGCACAGCTCGTCGCTGCGAAAGGCCCGCCAGAAGCCCAATAGGATCAGCGCGCGATCACGGTGAGCGCGCAGTCGTTCAGCGGCATCCTCCGACTGCTCGCACTGCTCCAACCATTCCACACATTGGTTCAACGCCTGCAGTTGCAACGGTTCTGCCTGCCGCTCCACCTGCGGATGTTCGGCTCGGATACCACGAAACACCTCGCGCACCCGCAACGATTTGGTGGGATCGACAAAGCCATTGCGCGTATGCCATTTCGCCAACGCCGCCAAACGCCCGCGCAGCGTGCTGCTCGACAACTCACCGGCGTAGTCCGCCAGGTAGGCCGCAACAGACTCGGCAGTCGCCGGCAGGAAACCACCCCAGACCACCTCGAAATGCTCCAGGGCCTGGCGATAGCGGCGCAGCGTACTGTCACGCGTGCCGGCCTGGATATAGTGCGTCACCCGGTCAGTCGCCATGAGCCACCTCCCGCGTACCGAATAACCGCCTATAACGGTGCTTTTCACGCCTCACGTTAGAGAAATCCCAATTCTCTAACGTCAGCTCGTCAGCTGTTGATGCCAAAATTCGGCGGCAGTACACCTGTAATTCCATACTCCATGACACGCTACGAAATTGTCGGAGGTCGCCATGGCCAATGCCGGAGTCAACAAAGCCTTGGTCAAACAGGCTCGCGATGCGCTGCTTGCGCGAGGCTTGCGCCCTACCATCGACAACGTCCGTATCGAGCTAGGTAACACCGGATCCAAAAGCACCATTCAACGCTATCTGAAGGAACTCATTAATCAGCCTAGACCTGATCCAACGCCCTCGTTGATTCGGGAGCTCGAGCATCTCTTGCTACCCGTGGCGGAACGTCTGCAGGCCGCGGCCGAGGACGCGATCATCACGCAACGCGAAGCCCTGGCGAGAGAGAAGGAGGAGTTTCGCCATCAACGACAACTTCAGGTCGAGCGGATCCAGCAGTTGCAGGAGCAAGTCAGCCAGCTGAAGCAACTGGCGCAAGAGCAACGTGAGCGTGAACACCTGTTGCTGAATCAACAGCAACACGGGGAAGTCGAGATTCGCCGCCTACTGCAAGCCGACACCAATGCTCAACTGTTGCTGGAGGAGCGTGCGGCACAGCTGCGATCGCTAGAAGAGAAGCTTCGACATGCGCGCGACTCCCTCGAACATTATCGGCAACACCAACAGGAGCTAAGAACCCAAGAACTGAGCCGCCATGAAGCGCAACTCCAACAGTTAAAGAAGGAGCTTCGCATCGTGCGAGACCAGTTGATGAGCCAGCAAAACGATGTCGTCGCCCTCAATCGCGCCAATGAACGACTCATCGCCGAAGCTCAAATGCTGACTCAGCGGGAGTTTGAGAAGGAGCGGGAACTGCGCGAACTGCACGCGCAAATCGAACAGAGCCAAGCGGCATGGAACACCGAACAGGCACATCTGCAACGCGCGCGGTTGGATGCAGAGGAAGAAGCATCATCGCTGAAAAAGCGCCTCCGTCCGCACCTAACAGCGCTACGCGTGCAACAACACCAGTTGCGTGACCAGCGCCGTCAAATCGAACAGTTGCAGACGGTACTGCAACACACGCTTCCTGAACGAATTGCTCAGGCCAGTACCCTCGCCAGACAAGAGACCCGGTAAGAGTGACGCCTTGGTGTGCACCCTACGCGACAAACTGCAGTTGAGTTCGCCGCTGGTAGTCTAGTGCCCGTCTCGCACTTTGCAGCAACGCAGTGGAACAGGGCCTTCTACTCCCCTGCGTACTGTCAATCAGCAGCACCTTGAGTTCGCAAGCCCAATGACGATCCATTAGCTTCCAGAGTAGTTCATAGCCTCGATCATCCGCGTCTTTTGCCCACTGCATTTCACGCATCAGGCAAAACAAATAATTCCTGAATTTGATGGATTGATGAAGTGCTTCGGCGGTTTCTGGCCAATTATTTATGACGATATCCTGACGCTTAGCGAGCAGAGAACTCAGCACTTCATACAGTTCCGTCGAAACGAAGCAAAGTGGTTCGCGCAAACAAGCTATCTCAAAGTAATTCGAAAAATTCTTCTGCAACCATAGACTGTGCAGCTGCCACTTCAAAGAGAATGAGAAAAGCATCGCCAATAGCAATCCAAAGCGCTGCCAGCTCGGCACGCCGCAAAGGCGTTCCATGTCTGGATTGGAGAAGCCGGCAATATCATGACCGTTCAGTTTAAAGTGTTCCACAAGGCTATCGGTAGGTTGTTGAGTGGCCAGCACCCTTAGAACATCCCAGAGTGGATTATTATAGACCTCGGACAACGTCTGAAACTCCGCGCACAAGCGAATACGCACTTCATCTCGGATTTTTCCGCCCCGAAAACAGACCCGCCAGTCTTGATAAGGATTGTCCATCAGTCCGTTCAGTACTTGACGATCAGCCCACATATTCCCTGCGGTCATTAGGGCATAGGGTTTATGCGCACAACCAAACACCTGAGGCAACGAGTGCCCCATGAAGAGCGAACGCAAACGCGTGACATGCCGCGTTGGCTGCCTGCCTAGCTCCATCGACCCATACCGTACCAAGCAGAACACCCCCTCACCATACGCCTAGCAAATGCTAAAGCAACACCCCTATCTAAGCCCCGGTTTAGACGCATTTAGCCTCAAGAAAAAATTCGAAATTCCGTATTACACCGGGCCGTAAAGAGGAGGACTCTCGACCTTGAGTGTCGACACATGGCGAGGATGCGAATTGCTCTCGTCGCGTACTGAGTACGGCACCTGGTTAGGCCCATCCAGCCCAGGGGACTCATCATGGCTGCAGCTAATGAAACAGCACGAAACGTGACTCGCTGTCACTATGGAAAAAATGTTGTTTTTTTCCCGTCCCGTAAGAATAACTGTCAAGTAATCTGCGAAAGCGTGCTGGAAGCAGATTACTGCCTCCTACTTGAGTTCGATAAGCAAGTCTTGGACTATCGGAGCCAACCTGAAACCTTGACGCTTCTCGATGACGGCGAAACTTTTATCTACACACCGGACTTCTGCGTAAACAGTAGTGAAGAGCTATTTTATGTAGAGGTAAAACCAGATCGAAATCGATTACCCTCAAAATATCTTCGAAAATTAACGGCTGCAAAAAAATTACTCAACGAGCGCGGTAGCGAACTTCAACTTTTAGACACCAGTGATATCCGCCCACACCATCTATTGAGAAATCTAAAACTGCTGTACTCACGCTCGTTCAATACCCGCCCCGAAGAATACGCCTACCTCATTAGCCAAATACCTCTTTTGCCGAGACATCTGACACTCGACGCCTTGCTACGAGAACTACCAGCCATCAGCTGTTCGGCCAAATACTTGGCCATTTTCAACGAGGTCTTCGGCGTTGATCTGGACCGTTTATTAACAACAAGCACGACGCTGGAGGTATTATCATGAGCCATTCAAGCCCCCCAATGGTCGGTGCCCAGTACGATCTGGAACACGACACCTATGTCGTCACCTGCGTCTTGGATGACCAGATCTCTCTGTGCTCACTTACTGGATTCCAGCGACGCTACCTCTCACGCGCGGAGTTTGCCGTGTTGGAACATCAGGGCAGCATCACTAAAAAGGTGGCCGCCCCTGGCGAGCTCAGCGACGCTTCTCGGTTGCTCCGCTCGGCAGCCGACCGGCAGAAATATGACTATCGCCGTGCCTATGTAGAAGCCTATCTGGAACAGAAAGAACTTACGGGCTGCACGAGAAGCCGTCTGCGCAAACTGATTGACGTGACCGCCGCCTCTCTCGGCGATCAGCGCAAACCCTCCCCCGTCACAGTGTACTGCTGGACCATGCGCTATCTGCGCAACAATCGTAATCCGTTGGCATTGCTACCCAACTATCCCACACATCGGTCACGCGCGATCAAACTAGCCGTAATCGAAATGATGAAACATTACATCAACACGGTCTATTTGACTCGCGAACGCCCGACCATTCAATACACCTACCGTTTGCTGAAAGGACATATTCAGGCGGAAAACGTTAAGCGTGCGAAGGCGGACATGCCGCTACTAAAACCGCCCTCCTATGCCACGTTCTGGCGGCAAGTGGTGAGCACCGACCGCTACCTCGCCGTACGTATGCGCGAAGGAAACAAGGCGGCACAAAGGACCTTTAAACACGGCCGAGCTCTCTATGTGGAGGACGACCTGTACGCCACAGTGCAATTTGATACAAAAACCATGGATGTGGTGGTTGTCGACGAAACCGGCCAACCCTTGGGACGGCCAGTCCTGGTCGCAGGACTCAACCCTAGCACGCGAGAATGCACGGGCTGGCACATGTCGCTTGGCGCCGTCTGCGCAGAACACGTGGTTTTAGCTCTCATTAATGCCATTCAAGGAGACGAGGATGATCCTGACAGCGGGGGAAAGATGCGTAACGCTGATCTGGATAATGGTTCAGAAAACGCCAACGACTGGCTTCAGAACATTGCCAATACCCTGGGCATCTCGCTGCGCTACGTCCCTCCAGGACAACCGGACGCGAAAGCCTTTATTGAGCGCTTCTTCCGAACCGTTGATCAGGGGTTGGTGCATATGCTGCCCGGTACGACCAAGGAGTCGCCCGCCAAGCTGGGTGATTACAAGTCAAAAGAGCATGCCTGCCTCACACTCCAGGAACTTCGCACCGCATTTATCAAGTGGCTGAAGATTTACCATAACAGTTACCACGATGAACTGTACATGTCGCCTCACCAAAAGCGCCTGGAACTCCTTCAGAAATCACCACCGCCAGAACGCTACAGTTCATCCGACCTCAAGCAACTGACACGTAGCATCTGTTATCGCAGACTGTCCAATGGCCGTGTGAGAATGTTCAATCTCTTATGGACCGGGCCTGGAATTGCAGAAACTGCCGCACGCTTGGGAAAAAAACAAACCGCTATCGTCTATTACGACCCATGTGACCTCTCTGAGGTCTGGGTTGCTCATCGCAATTCGCCTAAAGAGATGATTCCGGCATTTGCAACCCGACCAGCATATCAGCATGAATTGACCTTAAGCGAACACCTCAACGTCATGCGAGAGATCAATGAGAGCCGGACAAACTTCAATGAGAGCTTGGCATTGAAAGTGCGCAAGGAACTCTTCGAGGACATCCAAGAGATCAAAAGGAAGGCTGCTCAACGCTCTGCCAAGCAACGAGGCAAAAAGAGTTGTCCCTCCGGGAAAAACAAATCGCTGGAACGCCCTTACGTACACTCTGAGGAGGCCAATTTCCGCCCAATTTCAGTTTCCTTGAGCATCATCGAGACCGAGAAGTTCGAAACATTTAACGTCGAGGATATTCAGCATGAAGAGTCCTGACACAACAGACATTCTTACCAGATTTTCCTCATTTACCGTGGTCCACCCGTATTTCAAGAATGCGATGGACACCATCAATGAGGCAATCGAAATGACCCGTGACCGCCACGAGCCAAGTTCGGTGCTATTGCTCGGCGATGCCGGCACCGGCAAAACGCGAATTTGTCAAATCCTCACCGCCCGGGTCGGTGACTCCCGAGTTACCCGCAGCAAGGACGGCGTCACGATCCTGCAGCCGGTTATCAGCTGTGTAGTCCCACCTCATGCAACGATCAAAGGCCTCGTCGATCGTATTCTTAAGGAGCTGGGCTCACACAAGAACAATCAATCTCTCAGTAACCTGGAGAGTCGATTGTTTACCTTGCTAGCTACTTGCTGCACGAAAATCATCATTTTGGATGAGTGGCAACATCTAATATCACGAGGAGCCGAGCCCACACGCAACGGAGTATGCGACTGGGTTAAGGTATTGATCAATACGTTCAAAGGCACTGTCATTCTCTCCGGCACTCGAAAAAGTGAGGAGATCGTGGATGAAGATGAGCAACTGGCGGGCAGATTTCCGTTCAGGGCTTACCTGTACAACTTCTCGCTGGGCACACCAGAGGAACAGGACGTTTACGCCACACTCGTGGCGGCCTTTGCCCGAGAAATCAGCAATGCCATGCCGTTTGATGAAGTGTTGGTTCTTTGCGACGAAAAACTTCTGTTGGCACTTTTTATTTTCACTGCTGGAAACCTGCGCATCCTCAGGCTATTGCTACACTCCGCCTTGAAACAGGCACTGGAAAGAAACGACCGAAAGTTTATCCGTGAAGACCTGGCTTATGCCGCGACACGAATTCATTATGCGCGACGCCTGACGAAGAAGAACCCCTTTGAACTTTCGCTAGCAGAGCTGCAGGGAATTCTTTTTGGTAAGCGATAATGATGAGAATCCCTTATGTCGCCCTTCCACTGGATGAGGAAAGCTTTGCAAGCACCATCCTGCGAATGGCTCAAAGAAATGGTTATCTCTGCGTGGACCAATTCCTTAAGTCTTTTGGCCTGGGGAATAGTGGGATCCCCGCTAATCAATGGGTAGGATCGAATCTATATAGATTGATATTGGGGCAACCCACACTGAGAAACGAAGATCGAGAACTACTTAAATCTATATTTAACACCAAGCCCATGCGCTATCGCACCGACGTATTCACGATTAACGGGATACGGTTACCGACTCACATGCTGCGCCAAGATCTGGCCATATGTCCAGACTGCCTGAGAGAGGGCTACTTACACCATATGCATGCTTATGAGTTCTGTGATATCTGCCCCAAACACAGCCAATATTACTATCTGACGTGCCCTAGCTGTAACGTCCCTATTAGCTGGCGCAACCTAAAAGGCTGGATTTGCGCCTGCGGCCAAGACTTACGCCAACTCACGACTCAACCCGCCAATAGTTACTCCACGATGCTAGTTGCGCAGGCACTCCAAGAGGCTGACCATATTTATATGAAAAACCTCTGCACAGCGATAAAATGCACACGCTATCTAGAAAGCCCAATACGCAGCCATGACTTGCTAGCCGATTGCCAAAACGTCGCCACCGGTGATAAAGACTACTTCTTCAGCCATATCAGAAAGCAACAATCTCTTTACCCTTGCCTACATCGGCGGGCAATTCTGGCACCATGGCTACTGACAGACAACACCCAATTGCGCACTTATGCCATCGAGTACTTTTTTGCCGCATCGCAGCAGAAACCCTCATCCCGAGCTCACGCCTGTGAGTGTAGCCAACTATTATTCAATCCAGCAGAGCTCAGATTTACCTTCAAGATTGAAAGATCCCAGAAGAGCAAGATCCCAAATCAGAGCAGGCCTACCGGAACCACTATCAAACTATTCCAAGTACAGGATCTCTGCCGCTTACTGATGGAGTGTCCCAAAATCAGTTGGGATGACTTCGATCATCAGCCCTATCCGTGCAACGCCAATAGGCTTATGAATGCAACGGAAGCAGCATACGCATTGACCACGAGTAAGCAGACGATAAAGCGTCTTCACTACTTTGGCTTACTTAAGGGAGAGCGGTTTCAGAGGAAAGTTGGGGTGCTATTCCCTTGCAGTGAGGTCGAAAGGTTCCACCAGACCTATGTACTCAACCGTGAAATCTCCAAGAATCTAGGAATCAAACCCAAGACTGTACAGAAACTATTGACTTCGGCGGGTATCCAGGAGGTACGTAACAGGGCTTTCGGCTCATCACTCGTCGCCTATCGAAAGGACGAAATCTCCGCAGAGCTTCTCTCATTTCTTACCACTCCTAGGCCTCCTACAGCCCCCAGACTCCAGACCTCCTCCTGCTCAGGAATATTATTTAGCGAAGCAGCCAGCAAACTACGATTGGGCGTCAAGGATATCCCGACCCTCATCAAGATGGGCATTTTGGAGACTGCTCCGGCCATTCGGAGCACAGGACTTCCTGGCAGGGATCTATGTACCCGCAAAAGCCTGTATCAGGCCCTACGCTGGAGAAGTCGGCTTCTCACGTTTTTGGAGGTTGAGAAGCTCTCAGGCTGCTCAACAATCATGATCCATGCCCGATTTGTTTCTGCAAGCTTCATTAAAGAAATCAAGCTAACAACTACATCACTGATGAGTTCTCTAGACGCCGAGAAGGTGAAAAATCACTTCAAAACCTACACTACTGAAAAGACGGCGAGAACTGAGTACCGACTAAGTCCAAAAAGAATTCAGCAGCAAATAGCGAAAAATAGAATTCATCCTCTTCCTCCCTCCCACAAGGACTTTCTCAAAGGTCAAAATACAATTTTAAGAGCAGAGCTTGACGCTATCTATAGAGCATCCCCTGAGTATTAATCCACTTCCCTCTTAGTTTCTCCTCTCCGTCACACGCTCTTCCCCTACCAGCACGCAGCGTGCCCCAATGATCCGCCACAACCGTCATTCACCCTCGTGGCCAATTCCGACTCCCTATCAGTCCAGTACTTAGCGCAAAAGAAAGCACATATTCCAGGAATTGGTGAAACGGAGCAAATCCAGCCGGTTGGTAACCTATTGATAATATTCGACACCTGGGATAAATCCATCTGAAAAGGTACGGTAGTAGCAA
>Ga0180219_1001903_pt1 | contig 12853 bp, 13 predicted proteins | sample eDN3rd30CBELigMG_FD_151338 | JGI IMG/M metagenome (GOLD analysis project Ga0180219, IMG submission 151338) | Enriched Miracle-Growth compost microbial communities from Emeryville, California, USA - eDNA 3rd pass 30_C BE-Lig MG (version 2)... ...
GAAAAGGGAGTGGCGGAGAGGATGGGATTCGAACCCACGATACCCTTTTGGAGTATACTCCCTTAGCAGGGGAGCGCCTTCGACCACTCGGCCACCTCTCCGCCGCCCGGAATAATGGGGTTGGGAGAGGATGTCAACAACTGCTGGCAGGTGGGTGGATTTAGCAGCCGGAGCAGGCCCGGAACCGGCCTAAAAGGCGCTCAGTGACGCGCCGCCCGGCCCTGATGGAGGGAGACCCATTCCCGTGCCATCTTCTGCGCGCGGGCCACTTCCTCCTCGGTCATGTCGGCGGCGAGTTCGGCCCGGTCCACCGTGGCCCGGCGGATGCCCCGCATGGCCGCCAGGTTGAACCATTTGTGGGCCGTCACGTAATCCAGCTCTACGCCCTGGCCCGTCGAATAGATCAGCCCCAGATCGTAGAGCGCCTGCGGTTCGCCCCGCTCGGCCGCGCGTATGCAGGATTCGACATACGGTTTTTCCATTCCCCGGTCCATTCTGGACCTCCTTTCGCCAAGCAGCTTCCCGGGTTGGTGCCAATCAATTCTTGAAAAATGGAACTGCTGCTTGGGAAGCATGCGGAGCGAGTTTTAAAATTTTGGTTAACGCCGTCGCGGCTGGCAATACAAATTTTCCCGCATCTTCGCACCCCGGATTGCACCGTGAAAAAAGCCAGCCCCGCCAGCGGATAACCCATGCCCATGGCTACGCCGCCAGGGCCATACGGCAAGCCGGACCCCAATGGAAAAAGCGGGCAGCAAGAGACTCGCTGCCCGCTCATAAACAGGCGCTGGATGAGCGTGGGCGCCCTACCCCTCCAGCTTCGCCTTCAAGAGGTCGTTCACCACCTGCGGATTGGCCTGGCCCTTGGTGGCCTTCATGGTCTGGCCGACGAAATAGCCGAAGAGCTTGTCCTTGCCGGCGCGATACTGTTCGAGCTGCTGGGGGGATGCCGCCAGCACCTCGTCGATGATCGCTTCGAGGGCGCCGGTATCGCTCACCTGCCTCAGCCCCTTCTCCTCGACGATCTCCCTGGCACCCTGCCCTGTTTCCGTCATCGCCTCGAACACCTCCTTGGCGATGCGGCCGGAGATGGTGCCGTCCTTGATGAGGGCCATCAGCTCACCCAGTTTCGCCGCCGTGATCGGGCTCTCGTCGATGGCCTGGCCGGACTTGTTGAGGAAGGCGAAGAGCTCGCCGGTGATCCAGTTGGCCGCCATCTTGGGGTCGCTGCCTTTCGCCACCGTCTCGTAATAGTCGGCGGTCACCTGCTCGGTCACCAGCACGCCGGCGTCGTATGCCGAGAGGCCGTACTGCTCCATGAAGCGGGCCTTCTTGGCATCCGGCAGCTCGGGCAGGCTGGCCCGGATTTCGTCCACCCAGGCCTGCTCGATGACCAGCGGCAGCAGGTCGGGGTCGGGGAAGTAACGGTAGTCGTGCGCCTCTTCCTTGGAGCGCATGGAGCGCGTCTCGCCCATGCCGGGGTCGAAGAGCCGCGTCTCCTGCACGATGCTGCCGCCGTCCTCCAGGATGTCCACCTGGCGCTGGCTCTCGTAGATGATGGCCTGCTGCACGAAGCGGATGGAATTGACGTTCTTGATCTCGCAGCGCGTGCCGAACGGCTCGCCCGGCCGGCGCACCGAGACGTTGACGTCGGCCCGCATGGAGCCTTCCTCCATATTGCCGTCGCAGGTGCCGATATACCTCAGGATGGTCCTCAGTTTCCGCAGGTAAGCCGCTGCCTCCTCGGGGGAACGCATGTCCGGGTCGCTGACGATCTCCATCAGCGCCACGCCCGAGCGGTTGAGGTCCACATAGGTCTTGGAGGGATGCTGGTCGTGCAGGCTCTTGCCGGCATCCTGCTCCAGGTGGATGCGCTCGATGCCGATCTCCTTGGTCTCCCCGTCCTTCAGGTCCACGGTGATGCGGCCCGGGCCGACAATGGGCTGCTTGAACTGGGAGATCTGGTAGCCCTGCGGCAGATCGGCATAGAAATAGTTCTTGCGGTCGAACACCGAGTGCAGGTTGATCTCGGCTCCCAACGCCGCGCCGGTGCGGATGGCCTGCTCCACGCATTTGCGGTTGATGACCGGCAGCATACCCGGCATGGCGGCATCCACCAGGCTCACCTGGCTGTTGGGCTCCGCCCCGAAGGTGGTGGAGGCTCCCGAAAACAGCTTGGAGTTGGAGATCACCTGCGCATGCACCTCCATGCCAATGACCAGCTCCCACGGCCCCGTGGCCCCATTGATAATCATGCTCATGAGCGGTCTCCCCACCATGCCTTGGGCGCCGCATGGAAGGCGGCTGCGTCTTCCATCACGCCGGCGGCCCTGAAGAGGGTTTCCTCGTCGAACGGGCGGGCCAGGAGCTGGAGGCCCAGGGGCAGGCCGTCGGCGGACATGCCGGCGGGCAGACAGAGGCCCGGCAGGCCGGCCAGTGAGGCCGGCACGGTGAAGACGTCGTTCATGTACATGGTCACCGGATCGGTGGTCTCTCCAAGCCGGAAGGCCGCCGTGGGCGCCGCCGGGGTGAGGATGACGTCCACATCCTCGTAAGCCGCCATGAAATCGCGGTAGATGAGGGTTCTGAGCTTCTGCGCCTTCAGATAATAGGCGTCGTAATAGCCGGCCGAAAGCGTATAGGTGCCGATGAGAATGCGGCGCTGCACTTCCTCGCCAAAGCCCGCGGCGCGCGTGTTCATGTACATGTCGGCCAGGCTCTCGCCCTCCACGCGCAGGCCGTAGCGCACGCCGTCATAGCGCGCCAGGTTGGACGACGCCTCGGCCGGTGCCCAGGTTGGACGACGCCTCGGCCGGTGCCACGATGTAATAGGTGGCCAGCGCATATTTGGTGTGCGGCAGGCTGACCTCGCGCACCTCCGCCCCCGCCGCCCTGAGCCAGTCCGCCCCGCGCTCCCACAGCGCCTTGATGTCGGGGGACAAGCCCTGCATGTCGTATTCCTTCGGGATGCCGATCTTCAGCCCCTTCACGTCGCCCGTCATGGCGGCGGCGAAATCCGGCACCTCTTTGGGGGCGGAGGTGGAATCCTTCGGATCGTGCCCGCACATGGCACCCAGCATGATGGCGCTGTCCTTCACCGTACGGCCGAAGATGCCGGCCTGATCCAGCGACGAGGCATAGGCCACGATGCCCCAGCGCGAGCAGCGGCCATAGGTGGGCTTCACGCCGACCGTGCCGCAATAGGCCGCCGGCTGACGGATGGAGCCGCCCGTGTCCGTCCCCGTGGCGCCGAGGGCGATATGGGCGGAGACCGCCGCCGCCGAGCCGCCGGAGGAGCCGCCGGGCGTGCGCGCCCCGCCGTCCGCCCCACGCCAGGGGTTCTCCGCGGGCCCGAAATGGCTGCTCTCGTTGGAGGAGCCCATGGCGAATTCGTCGAGATTGGTCTTGCCCAGCATCACCGCGCCGGCGTCCCAGAGCTTCGCCGTGACGGTGCTCTCATAGGGCGGCACGAAATTCTCCAGCATGCGGCTGGCCGCCGTGGTGCGCACGCCCCTGGTGCAGAACAGATCCTTCACGGCGATGGGGATACCGGTCAGCGCCCCGGCGCGGCCGGCGGCCATAGCGGCATCGGCAGCCTTCGCCATGTCCAGTGCCCTGTCCGGCGTCTGGGTGATATAGGCATTCAGCACCTTGGCGTCGGCCATGGCGCCGATATAGGCCTGCGTCAGTTCAACCGCAGAAAATTCCTTCTTATCCAATCCATTACGGGCGGATTCTAAAGTCAGATCGGTGAGTGTCGCCATTGCCTATTCCACCACCTTGGGGACCACATAGAAGCCATGGTCGGTCTCCGGCCCGTTGGCCAGCACGTCCTCGGCGCGGGCACCGTCCGTCACCACGTCGTCGCGCATGGGCAGGCTCACGTCGGAGACGCTGGCCATGGGCGGCACGGCGCCGGTATCCACCTCGCCGAGCTGTTCGAAGAAATCGAGAATGGTGTTCAGTTCGCCCGCCAGGCCATCCAGCTTGGTGTCTGAAACCTTCAGACGCGCCAGATTGGCGATGCGGGCGACAGTGCTGCTGTAGATTGGCGATGCGGGCGACAGTGCTGCTGTCTACGGACATGAAAGTCTCTCAATATTTCGGTATGGCGGCCCCTCCATCCGGGGCCGGGGATCATGGAGGCGGACAGTAGCATCAGCCCCCTTCCCGAGCAAGCGCTTGGCAGGCCGGGGCGCGCCCTATATCCTCGCCACATGAGGCTTGGCAAACAGGGGGGATGCCGTGACCGTCTTCTATATCCTTGTCGCCGGGGCCGTGCTCGTCGGCCTCTATGTCTGGACCACCTACAACGGCCTGGTGGCCCAGAGGGTGAAGGTGCGGGAAGCCTGGAGCGACATCGACGTGCAGATGCGCCGCCGCTACGACCTCATCCCCAACCTCGTGGAGACGGTGAAGGGCTACGCCGCCCATGAATCCGGCACGCTGGAGAAGGTGATCGAGGCACGCAACAGGGCCATGGCCACCACCGGCTCGCCGGCCGAGCAGGCGGCGGCGGAAAACGTGATGACCGGCGCCCTCAAATCCCTCTTCGCCCTGGCCGAAGCCTATCCCGACCTCAAGGCCAACCAGAACTTCCTGTCGCTGCAGCAGCAACTCTCCGAGATCGAGGGCCACATCCAGGCGTCGCGCCGCTTCTACAACGGCATGGTGCGCCTCATGAACACCAGGGTGCAGCAGTTCCCCGGCAACCTCGTTGCCCGCCAGTTCGGCTTCACCCGCGAGGACTTCTTCGAGATCGATGAAGCAGAGCTCGAAGCCGTGAGCCGGCCAGTGAAGGTGGAATTCTGAGGCTGCTGGACAGATATACGGCATTGCCGTATAATCCACGCCAAAAGACTTCGAATGGGACGAACCCAAGGCCGAGACCAATCTCGCCAAACATGGCCTGCCGTTTGAATTCGCCATCCGCGTGTTCACCGATCCCAGCCAGATCGACAAGGTCGATGGCCGCAGGGATTACGGCGAGGAGCGGCGCAACATTGTCGGTATCGTGGATGGGGTCTGCATCACCATCACCTACACGATGCGCGGCAATGTCTGCCGGGTCATATCGGCCCGGAAAGCCAACCGTAAGGAGCGCAAGGAATATGGATAGGATCAAAACCGTCACCATGGAGGAAGTTCTCAGGAACCCCTATAAGCTCACACCCGAACAGCGGGCCCGCCTGGATGCCCTGACCGATGAGGAGATCGAGGCCGCCGCCCTGGCTGATCCGGATGCTCAACCCCTGACCGATGCCCAACTCAGGGCCGGCGTCATCGGACGGCGTATCCGCAAGCTGCGCGAACGGCTCGGTCTCAGCCAGGCCGAATTCGCCGCCCGCTTCAGCATCCCGCCGGCCACCGTCCGCGATTGGGAGCAGGGCCGCCGCAGCCCCAATGCCACCGTCCGCGCCTATCTGAAGGTGATCGAGCGCGAAACGGAAGCGGTGGACCGGGCACTGGCAGGCTGAATATCCGAGGCGTGCGTCGGGAGCGGCGGGACAAAGGGGGCAACACCATGCGAGAGACAAGGAGACCAGGCGGCCGGCCCGCCCGGCGGCGCTTCATCGGAGCGTGGCTGGCCGGCGCATTCGTGCTTCTGTTCACCCTCCCCGCCCTGGCGGCGGAGCGTATCACGTCGTTTGATGCCACCATCGAAGTCATGCCATCGTCCGATATCGTGGTGGAGGAGAAGATTGATGTCATCTCTGAAGGGAACCAGATAAGACACGGCATATTCAGGTCTATCCCTCTTCAGTACCGGGATGAGCATGGTAACCGGCGATCGGCCACCATCGATGTGCTCGGTGTCACGCTGGACGGCCGGCCCGAGCCCTACCAGGTGAGCCCTACCAGGTGGAGCGCACGGGCAACGGCGTACGCATCCGCATCGGCCGGGGCGACGTGTTCGTGGAGAACGGCCCGCATGCCTATACCATCCGCTACCGGAGCAGCCGCCAGCTCGGCTATTTCGACGATTTCGACGAAATCTACTGGAACGTCACCGGCGACCAGTGGGACTTCCCCATAGAAGCGGCCAGCGCCACGGTGATCGTGCCCCAAGGGGCCGCCATTCGCAGCATCGCCGCCTACACGGGCCGGCAGGGGGAAAGCGGGCGGGATTTCCGCATCGCCAGCCAGTCGGGCGGCCGGGTGAGGCTGGAGACCACGCGCCCGCTCTCGCTGCGGGAAGGCTTCACCGTCGCCGTCTCCTGGCCCAAGGGCTTCGTTGCGGAACCCTCCACCGCCGAGAAGGCGGGCCGGTATCTGGGCAACAATCGCGCGGCCGCCGCCGGGCTCATCGGCCTCTGCCTGCTGCTGGCCTATTTCTACCTGGTCTGGCGGCGCGTGGGACGCGACCCGGAGGGCGGGCCCATCGTGGCGGAATACGAGCCGCCGGAGGGCTTCAGCCCCGCCGCCTGCCGCTTTGTCGAGCGCATGGGCTTCGACCAGACGGACTTCACCGCCGCCATCGTCAACCTGGCGGTCAAGGGCGCCATCCGCATCGAGGAGGTGGACGACGAATTCACCCTGGAGCGCCAGCCCTGGAGCGACGGCGCCGCCCTCTCCAAGGGTGAGCGGGCGGTGCTTTCCGCACTCTTTCCCCAGAATGAAAGCCGGCTGGTGCTGAAGAACAGCAACCACGCCACCCTGCAGCGCGCCCAGAAGGCGCTGAAGCGGCATCTGAACGGCGAATACGAGGCGCGCTATTTCCGGCACAACCGCACGCAGGTCCTCAAAGGCGGGATCATCGCCATCCTCACCATCCTGGCCATGGTGCTGTTGTCGGGGCAGATCCTCTCCCTCTTCCTGGCCTTCTGGACGGCCATGTGGGGCATCGGCTGCTATGGGCTCGTCACCCGCGTGGGCAGCGCCTGGACCGGTGTGCGGGGTGCGGGCTCCCTCACGAACCGCACGGGCAGCTCCGTCAAGGCCGTGGTGCTGACGCTCATGAGCCTTCCCTTTCTCGGGGCCATGCTGCTCGGCGTCTTCATGCTGGCGATCACCCTCTCCGTGGCGATGGCCGTGCTCATTCTGGCGGTGGTGGTCACCTGCCTGCTCTTCTTCCACCTGATGAAGGCGCCCACACTGCTCGGCCGCCGGATCATGGACCGCATCGAAGGCTTCAAGCTCTATCTCTCGGTCGCCGAGAAGGACCGCATGAACTTCCACAACCCGCCGGAGCGCACGCCGAAGCTGTTCGAAACCTTCCTGCCCTACGCCCTGGCTCTCGGCGTGGAGCAGCAATGGAGCGAGCAGTTCGACAATGTCCTGAAGGCCGCGGCACAGGAAACCGGCGGCTATCATCCGGCCTGGTATTACGGCCCCGGCCTGCATTACCACAGCTTCTCATCCCTTGGCGGCCGCCTGTCCTCCGGTCTTGGCGCGGCGGTGGCCACGGCCTCTACGGCACCGGCTTCGCGCTCCTCCCATTCCGGCTCCTTCGGTGGCGGCTTCTCGGGCGGCGGCGGGGGTGGCGGCGGTGGCGGGGGGTGGTGAGGGCCGCGCCCTATTCCACCTGCTCCGTTCCCCCCTCCGGCACCAGCAGGATATCGCCGATGCGCACGTTCCTGTAGCGCGGCGCCTCCAGGGTGAAGTCGCCGCCCTTCAGCACCTCCAGGAAACGGTCGCGTTCGGGGACGGACGGGAAGCGCGTGTTCGTCCCGCGGCCTCTCGCCCAGGCGCCTGAATCGTCCTGCGTGATGAAGACCGAGAGCGCCGCCTGGGGGAAGAGGGTGACGAAGAGATATTCGTTCATACCGTCCCCATCCGCATCGAGGGCCAGGAGGACGCAATCGTTGAGCTTGCGGCGGCAGGTGCTCAGGTCGGCGGTATTGCCGTTCATCTGGCGCAGCACGTCAGCGGGAACGCTCAAACCTTCCGGCAGAACCGTCATGTAGGATGCCAGGTCCGCGAGGGGCGCCGCTACCGGTTCCTGCCGCTCCAGCCACGGGACGGGCTGACGCCATTGATAGTAGAAGTCGGCCTTGGCGAGCTTCTCCAACCGCGCCTTCACCTCCGCCTGCCCGGCCAGCGCCGGGTCGGCCTCGATACGGGCCAGGGCCTGGCGCCCCGGCAGGCCCAGCCGGAACTTGAGCGCGCCGAAGTCGAAATCCGCCGGCGCCACCTCGCCGTCCGCCAGGCGGGCATACTGGTTGCGCGCGCTGAAGTCATAGGCGGTGAGGCCGGGGATATGGACGAGGATGAGCAGCAGCACCACCCCCAGCGCGAGGAAGGGGTTGACGCGGATGATGTGCCGCCACCATTGGCCCCGCCCGATAATGACCGAGGCCGAATAGGCCAGCACATGCCCGCCCACGATGAAGACCAGCGCAAGGGCGTAGACCCGCTGCGGCGTCAGCCCGTACTGCTCCACCCTGAGCCAGGTGGAATAGAAGGCCAGCACCGCGAAGACCGGCAGCAGCGCCAGTTCCAGCATCACCGGATAAAGGGCCAGCGGCGGAAAGCCTCCCTCCTCCCGCCCGTCCTGCACCACGGCATTGACCGCCAGCACGCTCGCCATGGCGACGGCCAGGAGGATGGGCGTCGCCGCCCCGGTACTCCACAAGGGCGCCAGCCCGGTGAAGGGCAATACGCAGAGAAAGAGGATGGCCGCCACCGCCAGCACCGGCGCCAGGAAGCGGCACAGGGTGAGCACCAGGTTGCGCAGGGCGAAGATCAGCCGGTCATATTCCTTGGCCAGCGCCACGCAGAGCCCGGCCGCCGCCCCGGTGAACAGGAAGACGAATATCCTGGCGGTGAAGATATCCTTGAAGAGGCTGATATCCACCAGCTTGAAGAGCCCCATCCAGAGCGCCAGCACGGCCCAGGCCGCCAGCGTGAAGGCCACGGCGACAGCCAGCAGCAGGGCATTGCTCCAGGCATGGATGAAGAGGCCGGCATACGGCAGGAAGAGCCCCTTTGCCTCCAGCCCCGTCTGGACGAAGGCCAGCACCACGTAAAGGATGACGCAGCTCGCGATGAAGAAGGCGGAGAACAGCAGCGCATCGCCATCCAGGTCGATGATATGGACGGTGAAGGCGCACAGGCTGCCAAGCAGCACGGCCATGACGCAGCCGAATATACCCGCTCCGCGGCCATGCCCCCGCCGGTAGGCGAACAGCACCGCCAGCCCGCCGCCGGCCAGCCCCCAGGCCAGGGCGCGCACCGCCAGGCTGTCGTCCAGCCGGCTGAAAAGGTAAAGCCCGATGCCGAGCACCAGGCCGATTCCCGCATGGATGAGCCGGTTAGTCACCGCATCGGCGGGCCGTGCCTCCTCAAGCTCCGTCGTCGCCATCGCCCGTGCCCCCTGTTATCATCACCTCAAAGCTGCTATGGGCAGCGGCCGCAGTATAAGCCAGCGCAACCACCGAGGGAAAAGCAAATCCGATGCCCGTTCAGGACCTTGCCGAGATCACAGCCGCCCTCGCCCCCGGCCGCCGCCTCATGGGACTGGACGTTGGCACCAAGACCATCGGCGTCGCCCTCTCCGACACCTCCCTCATGGTCGCCACCTCGCTGATGACCATGCGGCGCACCAAGTTCATGAAGGATGCGGAGGAGCTGCTCGGTCTGATCGACCGGCACAATGTGGGCGGGCTGGTCATCGGCCTGCCGGTCAACATGGATGGCACCGAGGGTCCCAAATGCCAGTCCGTCCGCCATTTCGGCAAGAACCTCATGGACCGGCGGGACCTGCCCGTCAGCTACTGGGACGAGCGCTGGTCCACCCAAGCGGTCACCCGCACGCTCCTCGACGCCGACGTTTCCAGGAAGCGCCGGGGCGAGGTTGTGGACAAGCTGGCCGCCTCCTACATCCTGCAGGGCGCGCTGGAAGCGGTGCGCGCCCGCCGCACCGGCAGTTGACGGATCACGCTTGATGCAGCGGTCGATAGCCCGTATAGAGTTGGCTTTAATGACCGCATCGAACGACAGCCCGCCCCCCGCCGCCGCAACGCGCCCGACAAGCGCGCCGGAGCCATCCTTTTCCCATCCTCACCTCTTGGGGATAGAAGGCCTGGCGGAATGGGAGATCACATATCTCCTGGACCTGGCGGATACTTATGTCGAGCTCAACCGGAAGGGCGACAAGAAGCATTCGCATGTCGAGCTCAACCGGAAGGGCGACAAGAAGCATTCGCTGTTGCGCGGGCGCACGCAGGTGAACCTCTTCTTCGAGACCTCGACGCGCACCAGCACCTCCTTCGAGCTGGCCGGCAAGCGGCTGGGCGCCGACGTCATCAACATGGCGGTGAGCCGCTCCTCCATCAGCAAGGGCGAGACGCTCATCGACACGGCGATGACGCTCAATGCCATGCACCCGGACCTCCTGGTGGTGCGCCATCCGCATTCGGGTGCCGCCGAGCTTCTGTCGCAGAAGATCGGCTGCGCCGTCATCAACGCCGGCGACGGGCGGCACGAGCACCCGACGCAAGCGCTCCTGGACGCCCTCACCATCCGCCGCCGCAAGGGCCGCATCGGCGGGCTGACCGTCGCCATCTGCGGCGACATATTGCACAGCCGGGTGGCGCGTTCCAACATCCTCCTGCTCAACGCCATGGGCGCGCGGGTGCGCGTGGTGGCGCCGCCGACGCTCCTGCCCACCGCCATGGAACGCATGGGCGTGGAGGTTTTCCACGACATGCGCCAGGGCCTGAGGGATTGCGACATCGTGATGATGCTGCGCTTGCAGCAGGAGCGCATGCACGGCTCGTTCCTGCCCTCCACCAAGGAATATTTCCGCTATTACGGGCTGGATTACGACAAGCTGGAAGCCGCCCGGGAGGATGCGCTCATCATGCACCCCGGTCCCATGAACCGCGGCGTGGAGATCGACACCGAAGTGGCCGACGACATCAACCGCAGCGCCATCCGCGAGCAGGTGGAAATGGGCGTGGCGGTGCGCATGGCCGTGCTCGAGGCGCTGACCCGCAACGCGGGAGGGCCAACAGGATGAGCGGCATGACGGTCTATTTCAACGCCCGGCTGGTGGACCCGGCCTCGGGGCGGGACGAGCGGGGCGGCCTCATCGTGAGAGACGGGCGCATCGCCGACCTCGGCCCCCATGTCACCGCCACGGAGGGGGCGGACGTGGTGGATTGCGGCGGCCATGTGCTGGCCCCCGGCCTCATCGACATGCACGCCTTCGTGGGCGAACCGGGCATGGAACACAAGGAGACTCTGGCCTCGCTGGGCGACGCGGCGGCGGCGGGCGGCATCACCAGCGTCGTCGTCATGCCCAATACCGACCCGGTACTGGACGAGGTGGCGCTCATCCAGCATCTGGAACGCCGGGCGGACAATACGGCCTCCGTCAACATCCACCCCATGGCCGCCATCACCAAGGGGCTGAAGGGCGAGACCATGACAGAGATGGCGCTGCTCAGGGAAGCCGGCGCCGTGGCCTTCACCGACGGGCGCCGCGCCGTGGCCAATCCGCTCGTCATGTCCCGCGCCATGCGCTACGCCAGCGCCTTCGACCTCCTCCTGGTGCAGCACCCGGAAGATCCGATCATGGCCAGCGACGGCTGTATGACGGAGGGTGAGCTGGCCATGCGTCTCGGCCTGCCCGAAATCCCGGTGGAGGCCGAGACCATCCTCATCGAACGCGACCTCCGGCTGGCCGCCGCCGCCGGCTGCCGCTACCATGTGGCGCAGATTTCCTGCAGCCAGGCGGTGGAGGTGGTGCGCCAGGCGCGCAAGCGCAACCCGAGGATCAGTTGCGGCGTCGCCGCCCATCATTTCGCCCTCAACGAGCAGGCGGTGGGCCAGTACCGCACGTTCGCCAAGACCTCTCCGCCCCTGCGCTCGGAAGACGACCGGCAGGCCATGGTGGCGGCCATCGCCGACGGCACCATCGACGTCATCGTCTCCGGCCACGATCCGCAGGACGAGGAAAGCAAGCGCCTGCCCTTCCAGGAAGCGGCCTATGGCACCATCGGGCTGGAGACGCTGCTGCCCCTGGCGCTGGAGCTCTACCACAAGGGCGAGGTGCCGCTCGCTCGCGTGCTGGGCGCCCTCACCCACCGCCCGGCGGAATTGCTGGGGCTGGAGGCCGGCCGCCTGGCCCCGGGCCGCCCGGCGGACCTGGTGCTGTTCGATCTCGACCGGCCGGACCGTATCGAAAAACAGAAATTCCGGTCCAAATCCAAGAACAGCGCCTTCGACGGCCGCCCCGTCCAGGGCCGCGTATTGCGCACCGTGGTGGGCGGCACCCCTGTTTTCGGAGGGACGGATGCCCATCCATGAATGGCTCATCTTCTGGGTGGTCCTCGGCTACCTGATGGGGACCATCCCCTTCGGCCTGCTGCTGACGCGGGCCGCCGGCATGGGCGATATCCGCGCCATCGGCTCGGGCAATATCGGCACCACCAACGTGCTCAGGACCGGCAACAAGCCGCTGGCCCTCGCCACCCTCATCCTCGACGGCGGCAAGGGCGCGCTGGCTGTCGGCCTCGCCATGTGGTTCTCGCATGACGCGGCGGCTCCGCTGCTGGCCGGGGGTGCTGCCTTCCTCGGGCATATCTTCCCCATCTGGCTGCGCTTCAAGGGCGGCAAGGGCGTGGCCACTTTCCTCGGTACCCTGCTGGCGCTCTCATTGCCGGTGGGCGCCGCCACGCTGGCCACCTGGATCCTGGTCGCCGTCCTCTTCCGCTATTCGTCGCTCTCGGCCCTGGCGGCGGCGACGCTGGCTCCGGTCTATGCCTACGCCATGAAGGGCATGACGGTGCTCATGGCCGTCGCCCTGCTCATGGCCATGATCATCTACCTGCGCCACGCCGACAACATCCGCCGCCTCGCCAGCGGCCAGGAAAGCCGCATCGGCCGCAAGAAGGGCTGACCCTCA
>Ga0180219_1001905_pt1 | contig 12845 bp, 6 predicted proteins | sample eDN3rd30CBELigMG_FD_151338 | JGI IMG/M metagenome (GOLD analysis project Ga0180219, IMG submission 151338) | Enriched Miracle-Growth compost microbial communities from Emeryville, California, USA - eDNA 3rd pass 30_C BE-Lig MG (version 2)... ...
CAGTATTTCTTGGGCAAAGATAATGAAAGCCCCATTAGCATTGAGGTAGACGCACCACAACAGCATAGTGATGCCGTTGGCACGTGGCGCCGTATTGAATATACCTATGCCGATGGTTGTAAGATTATTTTAGATGGCGAAGGAAAGGATACCGATGCGCCTTATATCGACGGACCGAAGGGTAAGTTATACCCCGGATTTAGGTCAGACATACCGGATATGGAACGAAAACTGGCTGCATTTCCTGAACCGCCAGATCAAGTGGTTGATTTTGTAGATGCTGTAAAAAAACGCCAAAAATTTGCGCTTAATGAAGATAATGGCTATCGTTCGTGTACTTTGGTAAACATGGGAATAACAGCCGTAAGACTTGGGCGATCATTAAAATTTGATCCGAATACGCAATTCTTTATGGATGATGAAGAAGCCAATCGTTTGGTAGATCAACCCATGCGTGGCCCTTGGACCATTTAATTCATTGTTATACCAACAGAACGAAATTCGACATAAAATGAAGAAAAGATATATATACACGGCCGTTTTAGCATCGATGTTGGCCTATTCGTCTGTTTATGCGCAAACAGATAATCAACGTACGGTTACCACAAAAATAGCAGACTTATTGGCTACCCAGCCCGCACCCAATGCAGATAAATTGGCTACTGCTATGGCGCAGCTCGACGCGTTTACCGCTGCGGATATCAGTGCCTTATTACAACAGCTACAACCGCAGGGTGGTGATAATGCAAAAATTGAATATGCTACCGTAGGCTATTCATACGACGTAATGAAACCTGGAAGGGAAGCGCAACGGGCAAAATTTGTACAAGGTGCCATAGACGCTTTGGCTAAGCTCCAGGATAAAGATAACAAAGGCTACGTACTGAATTTGTTGACAAATGCCGGTAAAGATGATGCCGTCGCCGCGGTTGCCACATATTTGGCCGATGATTATTTAGGCGATCGTGCCGCCCGTACCTTGGCGAGAATTGGTACAGCTGCTGCTGGCAAAGCCTTAACCGAAGCACTTCCAAAAGTACAGGGTAGAAATATCAGTTATGTGCTCGAAGCTATTGGTGACGCCGATTATGTTCCTGCTGCTTCGACCGTAGCAACCTATGCCACGGCATCCGAGCTGGCGACTAAAAAGACAGCGTTCTATGCGTTGGCTAAACTAGCCGACCCGGCTTCTGAGGAGGTTCTCCATCAGGCGGCAGAACAGGCCAGTTTTGGATATGATGAAGCCAATGCAACGGCATCCTATATCAATTATGGCAACAACTTGGTTCGGAAAAAGCAGCTAGAGGCTGCCGAAAAGGTGGCCGAAGCTTTGCTCAAAGCCAGTGCCGAACATACACCTACACGGATTGCAGGTTTAACGATCCTGACCCACGTACATGGCGATGCATATGCGCCCGATTTGATCAAAGCAACGCGCGATAAGGACGCTGCATACAGTGCAGCTGCGGTTAAATTGGCGCAACCGTATTTTAAATCCCACATCAATCAATGGGGAAAAGCGGTTAAAAAGGCCGAACCAGTTACGCAGTCCATCATCTTAAAATCGTTGGCTTCTACCCAGGATGCAGCGGCGCTTCCTTATATAGAGAAATCATTAAAAAGCAAAGATACCTTGGTAAAAGAGACGGCTATCCTGACTTATGCACAAGTACAAGGTGCGTCTGGTGCGGATAAACTGCTGGAATTATTGTCTAAATCTACGCCTGCCGAACGAGAAACGATTAAAGAAGCATTTTTTACACTATCTGGCAGTGGCTTTATCGATCACCTTGTTCGTGCGCTTCCTCAAGCTGCTCCGGCCGATCAGGTTACCATCTTGGAGATTTTAGCCAACAGAGGAGCGGCAGCAAGTTTCCAAGCGGTTAGTGAATTGTTGAAGAGTGATCATCCGGAAGTGAGACAAGCAGCTTATCAAACACTATCGTCTATTGCCGATAGCGGTCACCTTACTGAACTGACCACACTGCTGAGCAACGCGCAACAAGAACAAGAGATTCGGTCGGTACAACAAGCGTTGATTGCTGCTGCGACCGTTACGGCACAGAAAGAGCAAAGCATCCAATCGCTTTTAAATACATATCAAGCTGCTGATGCTGATCTAAAAGCCCGTTACTTGAATGTATTCGCAGGGATCGGTGAAGGTAAGGCGTTGGAACCTGTAGTCTCGGTGCTTGATGGTTCAGATCAGGCTTTGAGCAATGCGGCCATCACCGCATTGAGCAAATGGAATGATGCGGGTGCATTGCCCGAATTGGTTAAGTTGAGCCGGACGTTAAAAGATGCCAATCAATTGCAAGCCGTATTGAATGGTTTGGTTCGGTTAACCAGCCAAGCCAACCTGCCGGCCGAACAAAAAGTACTTTTGTTACGGGATGCCATGGGAGTAGCGCAGACCGTTGCGCAGAAAAAGGCCATCTTAGGCGCATTGTCTGCTAATGCCACTTACAACGCCTTGATTTTTGCGGGTCAATTCTTGGATGATGCTGAATTGAAGTCGACCGCTGCGATGACCGTGTTGAACATTGCTTTAAATAATCCGAGTCTATACGGTGCTGAAGTGCGCACCATTCTAGATAAGACAGTTGATGCCTTGAGCGGTCAGGACAGCGACTACCTCAAGCAAGCGCTTTTGAAGCATATCGCCGAATTACCCAAAGGGCCCGGTTTTGTTTCTTTGTTTAATGGAAAAGATTTAACCGGCTGGAAAGGATTGGTTGAAAATCCGATCAAAAGAGCTAAAATGAGCGAGAAAGAACTTGCTCTAGCACAAGCGAAAGCAGATGAAGTGATGCGGAATGGCTGGTATGTGAAAGATGGCGTGCTCTATTTTAACGGTAAGGGAAATAATATGGCAACGGTAAAGTCGTATGGTGATTTTGAAATGTTGGTCGACTGGAAGTTGAGCCCAATCGGAAAAGAGGGTGATGCAGGTATTTACTTGCGTGGTACCCCTCAAGTACAGATTTGGGATACCTCCCGGGTTAACGTAGGTGCGCAAGTCGGCTCAGGTGGTTTATATAATAACAAAAAATACGAAAGCAAACCGCTCCAAGTAGCTGATAATGCTTTGGGCGAGTGGAATACGTTCCGCATCTTAATGAAAGGGGATAAAGTAACGGTTTGTTTAAACGGTGTGTTGGTAACCGATCAGGTTCCCTTAGAGAATTATTGGGATCGCAATCAATCTATTTTCCCTGTTGAACAAATCGAATTACAGGCGCATGGCACCGAGGTAGCTTATCGGGATATCACCATTCGTGAAATACCCCGTAAGGAAATTTTTCAACTCAGCACACAAGAAAAAGCCGAAGGTTTCCAAGTACTGTTCGATGGTACGAATCTAGATGCGTGGACCGGAAATACCACCGCTTATACCATCAGTGATGAAGGAACATTGGCTTGCTATCCCACCAAAGGGTCGGGCGGTAACCTGTATTCGAAGGAAGAATATGCCGATTTCGTTTACCGTTTCAGTTTCCGTCTAACACCTGCCGCTAATAATGGTATCGGTATCCGCGCACCCATGGAAGGCGATGCCGCTTATGTGGGTATGGAAATTCAAGTGCTGGACGATACTGCACCGGTATATAAGGATATTAAGGTGTATCAGCATCATGGTTCGGTTTATGGGGTTATACCCGCTAAAACCGGCTTTCAAAAACCTGTAGGCGAATGGAATGAAGAAGAAATCTATGTAAAAGGCAATCATATCCGCGTTACACTAAATGGTACGGTCATTTTAGATGGTAATATTGCAGAAGCCTCTAAAAACGGCACGATGGATCATCGTGACCATCCGGGGCTGCAACGTAAAACCGGTCATTTAGGCTTCTTGGGCCACGGCTCTGAAGTGCATTTCAAGAATATCCGAGTGAAACGACTGTAGTTTAGTTGCCCGTTATGAGTTGCGCGTTGTGAGTCGTTGAGGCTATCACAACGCGCAATTTGTGTATATGAAGGTATAGTAAGAGCGGAAAGCGGAAAGCTCTGGAGTTATAAGTTTTAAGTGATACGTTATAAGAGCGGAAAGCTTAAAGCGAAAGCTCTGGAGTTATAAGTTTTAAGTGATACGTTTTAAGCGGAAAGCTTAAAGCGAAAAGCAGAAAGAAGTAAAGTACCCGATAGCCTCACATCTCATATCTCACATCTAAATACTAAGTACTATATACTAATGCGAATTAAGGGTTGAAAAGTACATGTTCTCCTCTTAAAAAAGCGCATAAAAACTTGTTTAAAAGCCTGATTATCAGTATATTTATATTGTATTCGACGCAATATAAAACAACATGATCAATCAGGCTAAGGCTCTAAAATTAATAAAATTATACCAATATGTTTGCGATAAATATGACAGTGAGCTACAGTTTTATTGTCAGCGCTTCACAAACAATAACAGACCAGAATTTACCGACCAGGAGGTTTTGACCATCTATTTATTTGTTCTCCATGAGGAGCAGCGTTCCAGGGTTAAACATATCCATAAATTTGCCTTGGACTATCTTATCGACTGGTTTCCCAAACTCACTTCTTACGTGGCCTTTAGTTCCCGCATTAACCGGCTTTGCGAAGTGTTGAGGTGTCTCTGCCGGTCGGTTATCAATGATTTTGCCCCAAAGGAACGATCGGGGGAATTCTCCCTGCTAGACTCTATGCCCATCATAACCTGCAGTGGTACCAGAAAGGCAAGGGTGGCCCTGGAGATAACGGACAAGAGCTTCTGTTCAACCAAAAGAATCTGGTATTACGGATTAAAGCTCCATGCCCTCAACAGCTACAACAACGGTACATTGCCCCATCCCGAGAGCATAGTCCTCAGCAAGGCTTCTGAAAGTGACCTGAACATCTTCAAGGAAAACTGGGCCCTGATAGGGAATACATCTTTTTTTGGGGACAGAATATACCGTGACGAGCCCTTCTTCTGTGCCCTGTACAGGGAAAGGGCATCCATCATGTTCACCCCCATCAGGGAAACACAGGGCAAACCCGAACGCCTGAAACATTTCGATAGAGCATATAAAGACCTGTTTTCCAGGGCTGTGTCAAAAATAAGGCAGCCAATCGAGTCTTTCTTTAATTGGATAAATGAAAAAACACAGATACAGAATGCAAGTAGAGTGAGGTCTACAAAAGGACTAATCTCACATGTATTTGGAAGATTAACAGCATGCTTCTTAAAACCAATTCTTAACCCTTAATTCGCATTATTATGTTCTTACTATATATTGCTAACTTCTTTTTTAATATATAAGTTAGTTTGATTTTAGTGTCTAGCTATCTCGACTACACTTCGTTTCGCTCGATATTATTCCAAAATTAATTCAATTACCGGAATTTCCACGTTAGGTTTCACCACCGGCAAATCAACAATCAAATCACCCTCACCTGCCGTAACGGTGGTGTGCGCTCCCGCAGCAGCAGATGAGCGGGAAGTGTATTTGATCTCTGAACCATCGTGCAGAAACTGGGCATATTTCACTTTACCTTTATAGCCAGGCAGATAAAGTGTTTTAAAAGGCCATTGCAACAAGTGTACATATAAACGTTTCGTATCCGGATTGTAGGTTAAGAAACAATTATCCGGTTTCGCAAACGTTTCGGGTGCGGCGGTACAACCATAAATAGAACGGCTATTGTATTTCATCCATTCGCCCATTCCTTTTAAGCGATCGGTAGCCCGATCATCAAAATAACCTCGTGCAGTTGGCCCCACATTGAGCAATAAATTCCCACCCTTGCTGACGGTCTCGATCAACATGGCAATCAGCTGATTGGTGCTTTTCCACGTATTTTCATCGCGATGGTATCCCCATGAACCCGAAAAGGTTTGGCAAGTTTCCCAAGGCACACGTTTTCCATTCACTTCCGGCCATTTGTTGGGCATAAATTGCTCAGGTGTTTTATAATCCCAGCCCCAATCGCCTTCGGTCAAATCTAAGCGATCATTCACAATAATATTGGGTTGCAATTTCCTGGTCAGCTTCAAAATCCCTTCACTATCCCAATCTTCATGCCCTTTTCCATCTTCACCTGGATAAGAAAAATCGTAAAATAAAAGATCAATTTTACCATAATTTGTCAACAACTCCGTAATTTGATCTTTCATAAATTGGCGATATTTATTCATATCGCGTTTATTATTAGCGGCCCTTGCCTCCTGATTGTTCCTTAACGGGTGAACCCGATCGATCACGAAATCGGGATGGTGCCAATCGATCAACGAATAGTAAAAGCCCACCTTTAATCCAGCTTCTCGACAAGCTTCTACAAAAGGCTTAATCAAGTCTTTACCTGCTGGTGTATTGGGGGCTTTATAATCACTTACTTTCGTATCCCAAAGACTAAACCCCTCATGATGCCTTGCCGTGAGTACGATGTACTTCATTCCAGCTTGTTTGGCGCACGCAGCCCATTCTTTGGGATTGTATAGATCTGGATTAAAAATATCGAAATAACGTGCTTTGTAGTCGTCCGGGCTAATCTGCTCATTATGTTGCACCCATTCATGTCGTGCAGGTACAGCATATAAACCCCAATGGATAAACATACCAAAACGGTCGTGCTTCCACCACGCCATGCGTTGTTCTTTATGTTCGGGCGTTTCTTTGGCCCATACGGGTGCTTCTGACTGTGCCCAGAGTGCATGGGTAGATAAGCTTAAAGCCAGCAATAAAGCTACTGTGATTCTCATTGTATTATAATTTGGTATATGCATAATTACACATCCCATACGAGAATCTATCCAGTTATATTGGCATAATATTGTGCTAAATATTCCCTATTTTTTCCGAATTAAAATCAGTCGGGAAATCTGTACAGTCTGCCGGATTGTGTCACGCTTGAAATGCATCGTGAGGGCGTTTCTAAATTCGTTCAAGGCAATATCGCATATATAAACATTGGATTGCCGTTGCTTGGTTTCACTATAAAACGACATGGCTTCACTTACTTGCTTCTGGCGTTGCCACCATACTACTTCAGCGCCTTGTGGGCCTTTTTCTATATCGGCCAGCAACTGATAATTACCCATGGGTAAATCGCTCAAATCGATCCTAATCTGTCCTCCCGTTGAAGAAGTCCATGTGTTACCTGAGATGTTTATAGCACCAGCCAAGCTGTATTTCATCAACTGCGGATAAATCATCAGCGTATCTGGAATAAAAACGGTAGTTTCCGCATTCTGGGGAGTTGGTTGATCTTTGTTTATAGCTTTTTCTGCATAGTAAAACGCTACAGATGTATAATCGACCGGTTTATTATTTTTTTCAGGGCCGTGCTCTATCGTATGATGGATTTCCCGATTAAAAGGCATTTTGTCTGAAATGAAAAGCCGATAGCCCCCCGTGCGCGCATAAGGCAACGAATAATCCAATGATCCGTGCAACGGTAGGCTCATTTTTCGATCCCAGCGGTCGAGCAGGGCATACCAACCACCATTAAAATAGTCTTCAGAACCTGTACCATGCAAACGCATTTCACCATCCACCGTTGTTACATCGTCTCCCTCAAAGAACAAGGTCATCCCGGGTTGAAGTCCTTGTGCCTGCAAAATTGTCCCCACATAATGTCCCTTTCCCTTTCCTGATAAAAACACATGTGGTTCGCCTAGTGGTACATGGAAATTGGCATGCCAATAAGCATATAATTTACCTTCTCGACGCGGATTTAATTTTTCATCTGTATAATACAAATCTGCTTTGACACGAATCGGTTCCCCCTTAACGCCCGTATCGGGAGTTCGGTAAATCAGTTCTATCTTCGCCTCTTTGGCAAAAGGCATGGGTAAGAAACTATAATTTACTTGGTCTTTTGCTCCTAACAGTAGGCTTTGCATCGATTCGTGTCCAAAGGCGTATCCAAAGAAATCAGCCACCGGCATATAAATTGCTGGTGTTGGTTCTCCATCCCAAGTCATCTTTACATCGATCTGTTTATGCAAACCCCGAAAGGCTTCAACGGGTGAAAATTGGAGTCCCACAATTCGTCCACCTTTCTTTAAATGAGCTAAAGTAATCGACTCCCCCACAGATAATACCGTATCACAATGTATGACTTTTTTTCTTTGGATAGCTTCTTGGGGATGCGCCCATATTTGAGCTACTTCTTCTAAGCTTTGAGCGGCTTCTTTGCTTAATTGCGAACTAAAATCGGTAACGGCATAATCGGATGGATAGGTGCGGTATTGAATTTGATAAAATTGCATCTTTTTACCACGCGAAACAATCCGACAACCCGCAGCAAACGGAATAGGAACATAACAATAGTACCCTCCTACTTCATTACCCGTGAGCGGTGCTACAAAAGGGTATACCTTACCCGAAAACAAATCGGCAAAACAAATAGAAAGAGTAGGGCGAATATCTTCTCCAAAATAAAAATCTAAAGTATCTTGTGTGGGTGTTGGTGTCCATATCCGGTTAATAACTCCTTTTCCTTTCGCTTCAAAAATAACTAATGAACTGTCAGGATTACGCCGAATAAAAGAATATTTGCCACTAAAACCATCGTCGTTATTCCCTGTAGTATCATAAGATGATACCTGATACAATCGGGTGTCGGATTGATATGTCGGTAATTCGTTGAACGATGCTAACCTGTGAAATTCGGTCTCCATGTCAATACGCTTTTGCTGTGCCATGACCACGGTCGCACATATTGCAAAAAAGAGCTGCAATCCAATTAATTTCTTCATAATTCCATTTGTTTTAACGACTCGCACTAGATGCTCGAACAACCAGCTCGGAAGGCAAATGCATCTGCAAAACTTCGGTTGTTTGATGGTTTATTGCTTCAATCAATGTTTTTACCGCTCGCTTACCTGCATCCATCAACGGTTGCTTAACAAATGTCAGCGGGCAATAGAAAAAGTCAAATGCATCTCCTTCATCAAAACATACAACTGCCACATCCTGTGGAACCCGTAAATGTTTTGTATTCAGAAATTTCAAACCATGAACAGACAAAGTATTAGTGGCAAAAAACAAGGCATCGATGGGGTCTTTTGCCAACAACTGCTTTTCCAATTTCGTGCGAATTTCTTTATCGGCTGCTGCATAGGTTACTTCTCGCACTAAAGGTTTGAGTCCTGCATCATTCATAGCACACTGGTAACCACGGATTCGATCTTTCATATGCACCAAACCACTTCTGTAAGCAATCATTCCCACACGTCGGTACCCGTTATCTATCAAATGTTTGGTAGCAACATAAGCAGCTTGATAATTATCTGTTACCACATAATTTGACTCCATTCCAGGAAAATAACGATCGATCAGTACAAATGGAATATTCGATTTAATCAAATATTCGATTTGGGCTTCAGAATGCTCTGCTGGAGCAATAATGAAACCATCTACCTGCCGCTTCACCAATACATCGATTAAATCTTTTGATTTTTCTGCATTCTCATCAGAGCTTCCAAATATTACCGTATAATTATCCTTTTTGGCTTCATCTTCGATGGTTCGCGCAATATTGGCAAAAAATGGGTTAGAAATATCGGCCACAATCAACCCAATCGTAAAAGATTTGCCGCTCTTTAAACTCTTGGCAATCTGATTGGGTTGATAATTCAATTCAACAGCTTTTTTTCGAATCACTGCTGCAATCTCCTTCCCAACACGAGCCTCCTTCTCTTTATTGTTCAACACATAAGAAACCAAAGCCGTCGAAACACCTACAGCCTTTGCGATGTCTTTCAATGAAACCTTTTTACTCATAAATCAACTATTTAACGACCCAGCAACGTATCGTAGAACCATTTGCTATCATCGTGCTGCAATATAGTGTTTAAACGATTAAGTTTAAAAATTTACGCTGGTTTTAATTGGAATTATCCTCATCAAACTGTTTAACTATCTTTTCAGGCGATTGCGTACTGATACCGAAAAAAAATTGTTGCCCCGCAGCATAGGGTTCTCGAAGTTCAAAGTTTTCAAATGCGGCTCCTCCCGGAATAGCCATATAATGGGCAGGATTTTGACTTCCCCCACTCCAATAACGATATCGCCCATTTACCCTGATCTGTAATCCAAAGTAATCTACTGCTGGTTCTTTTCGCCAATATTGGGTGAGCTTCACCGCAGGTCGATAACGCCAGTTACTTTTCTTTCTTGCCAACGAGTCATCCGGCCATTGCCTCAATGTTTCGAAATTTTCGTCGCCCGTAGCAAAAACGAAATAATCTCCACGCTTGCTTCGGATAAAATCTTTTATCGGATAGGGTTCTTTTTCAATAAAATCGATGCCGGTGTAGCCAGCATAGAGTTTACGAGCATCAACAACTCGATCTTTTAATCGCAATTGGCGCAAACGTGCGTAGTTGCCCATTGTAGCCGTAATATGGCAATAATCCATCGGTTCGCTATCTATCCGATTAAATACTTGAACACCTATTTCCTCTGGACGATCGTTTCGTATAGATAAGCGTAAATAAGGATGTGCACCAGATAAATAAGGTTCCATCGAGATATATACACTCAATTCTTCCACTTCCGGCCTATTGGGTAATGGGTGGGTAATCACGCCCCCGGTGTTTGCCAAAGGAGAAAAAGAGGTCTCTTTTTCATCCGGAGCAGCCCACAATAATTTCCCCCAGCGCCCGTCTACTTTTGATGGCGAAATCTCACTGAATTCAATCTTACCTTTCACGATCGGCTCAATGGCCAAAAAATTAATCATATATATCCGCCCTTCTCGTTCAATTCCCACTCTAATCAATCCTCGTGGACCACCCCCATAAGTACCTTTACCACTTTCCAATCCGTATGGCCATAAGCTGAATACCATTCCTCCCTTTATTCCCCATAAAGCGGCACCTTTTTCATCTTTAGGTCGGATCCATGGTGAACGAACGGATTGTTGCTGCGCATAAACAGGGAATATCCAAACCATCAAAATCACCCCTAATACACCCAATAAAGCACTCATTCTTACCCTTGATTGATTACCTTGTTGGATAATGATGTTATTCCTGTTCATTTCCCGATAATTTGCAATTCACCTATACTAGCCGATTTATTGACACCGTCGGTCGCTTCGAATTTCACAAATCGAACATTTTTGATACTAGGCCATTTCACCAGACGTGCCGTCGAACTTTTAGGCCATTTTCCCACTGCTATTTCTTTATATTCTTTTCCATCCGTACTAATATAAACTTTATATGCGGTAATCACACCATTGATGTTGGATGCCAATTTAGGTTGACAAACGAGTCCACTTATCTCATAAGCTTTACCTAAATCCAATATCAGTGCATGTGGAAGTTTTGCCTTCGGTTCCCATTCGGTATTCCAAGCTGTTTCAAGTCTCCCATCAATGGCATTAGCCGCTGCATAGGTATACCCCTGTGTAAAGTCGGCATGCTCGCTTGTGGCATGAACGATACGCATGTTCTTTTGCGGAATAAATATAGGCGCTTTACCCGTTGGAACGATCTGGAAATCATCAAATTCAGCACGATGCCAAGGACTCACCAATATACCCGCTTGCCCAGTCAGATGGTAATCATCATGAACTTCACCCACCTTTTTCTCGTCAATAAAAATGCCTATCTGATTACCTTTCATATCCAGTTTTAATTGATGCCATGATTGGATATCCACCTGCACTTGCCCCGAATCGAGCACGAAGTGATTCCGCTCAAAGGGAGTTCCCGACGACAACATGACATCCGATCCTTTCGCAAAGTCGTGGCTATATAACTTCCACATGCCTGATTTGTTGAGCTGCAAGTGATATCCAACAATACTCGTCCCCGCTTGCGCAGAAACACGGGCCAATAGTTCTACGTATTCGGCATCGTGCAGTAAGACATCCACACGCACAGCATAGTCGCCCCACCATTGTGGATCGCCCATCAACGTAGCCGGAGCCATGGTACCATGCCACCAGCTAACAGGTTGTTGGGTAATCATTTGCCGGTAACTGTATCCTTTTCGTCCACCACCCGCGGCCACCGTTTCGAAAGCACCATTTACATCGGCAAAATAGCGCGCCAATTTTCCGGCACCGTATTTTTCAAAATCTTCTTTATAGGGGAGTTTCATACGGTCGGCAACTGTACTTTTAGACTGTGCTGTGCCTTTATGCTGCCCCTTTATAGTCGATAAGGTATAAATAAAGCCCGGTTCGAGTGTTAACTCCACGCGGCCATCATGTGTGGATAAGGTTTTCTGTTCCACAAAATACTTATTAGGATCGTTGGTATTCATATCCGTCGTCCAACAGTGTACCGTCTTATCCGATAATTCTTTCGGCAATTCGAATGTAACCGTTTGTGCTGCTTCCGCATCGATGGTTTCAATGATGACGGAATACGCATCATTTGCAGGTGATTTCAGCGAAACAAAGCTAGCCCCTGTACGTAGGTAGCCACAAGCTTTATCCAAGTATTGCCAGCCTGGTTGCACAAACTGCGTGGTATGGGCATGTGCCCAAATACTTTTTGCCACGCCATAATAACCAGACCAGGGCCATTCTGCCAAAAGCAAACCTGTATCGCCAATAGGATAACTGGCATACCAAGCTGATACGAGCGACCAAGAAAGATTACCCGTTATCCGGCCATCAATATATAAGCGGTTGAAAGCCCGAGCCAAGGGTTTGGCACCCACATCATGCCCCATGGAACTGTGTTCGCTATTCCATAACGGCTTATGTAAACTACGCGCATCCTCTGGCGTTCCGCAATAGGAATAAGGAGTGCGCCAACCACAGGCACTATGTTCACCGACGATGTCAACCGCATTCCGCAGGGCTTGGTTCTTAGTCATTTCTGTAGCAATAGCCCAAGGTTTATGTACCGCATCGGCCCCTACCAAGAG
>Ga0180219_1001906_pt1 | contig 12843 bp, 9 predicted proteins | sample eDN3rd30CBELigMG_FD_151338 | JGI IMG/M metagenome (GOLD analysis project Ga0180219, IMG submission 151338) | Enriched Miracle-Growth compost microbial communities from Emeryville, California, USA - eDNA 3rd pass 30_C BE-Lig MG (version 2)... ...
GCTTGTCGGATGCAGTCGCCGCATGGCGCGCAGCCGGCATCAAGGTCGTCGGTGTCCTGGCCGAAAACAATCGGGGCGAAAGCGTGTGCAGTGCGGGCTTCCTGCGCGATGTCGTCTCTGGAAAAGCATTCTCCATCCAGCTTGAAACCCCGCCCGCCGATACCATCTGTCACCTTGATGCGGCAGGACTGGAAGATGCCGGCGCCAACCTACTTGGCCAAATACCCGCGGCCGATATCGTGGTCGTCAGCAAATTCGGCAAGCTCGAAGCCATGGAAGGAGGGCTCTGGCCGGTATTCCAGGCGGCGATTGCCGCAGGCAAGCCGCTGCTGACGACTGTCTCCGCCAAGCATCATGAAGCCTGGCATGCATTCGCCCCGGCCGCTACCTGGCTGACGGGCGATCAGGCGTCCATTGCGCAGTGGTGGCGTACGGTGAATGGATAAATCGAGCTTGATTCAAACATAAGTGAATAGATACCCGACGCTCACTGCAAGCCCGCCCAAGTATTCCGCACAATAGGTTTTGGGTTGTACTGGGGCCGATACAAGCATGCGAAAGCCGAACCGAGGCGCTGCGCGCATTGGAGCGAGGCGATAGACCCAGTGCAATCGCGCGGCGTTTTGAGGCCAGCCGTATGTGGGTGTACCAAGTGCGACGCCGATGGCGCGACGGGGAGCGTCGCACTAGCCTTGCCAACTTTACTCTTACTCTTCAGCCATGTACCAATCAACCTTGCATAGCTCGACAAGCTCCTCAAAAAAAATTTGAGCCAGCTCTGATGCCGGAGAAAACCTGGCAAAGGCCACATAGGTTGTCACTGGGAGCTTTGGTCGAAAAGGCCGTATGCAGAGACGGTCCTTGAATACGAAAGCCATATAAGGGTTAATGACCCCTACACCGAGGCCACGCGCGGCAAACGTACAGATTGACGATGTATAAGTCGTCTCGATCGTCGTAGGACACGCAATGCCTGCGTTTGTGAAGGCATCGCGCAATGCCATCTCCAGGGCGTCGTAACTCGGAAGGCTTATTAGGACTTGATCCGACAAGCAAGGCAGATCAACAGCTTGTAGCTCGGAAAAGCGGTGATTGACTGCGGCAACACAAACAGCATCGGCACGATGCACCTCTGTGACGTCGAATTCAGGCCCTTCAATCATCTTGTTTGTTACAGCAATGTCGTAGAGCCTGAGCCGAAGCCCTTCCTCTATCTGCCTGCCACCAAGGGTTTGTACATTGAACCGGATGTGCGGATATCGGCGAGCAAACCGCTCCATGGCGACTGGCAACAAGCTCTGCCCCAAAGATGGCGTAGCTGCTATTCGGAATACGCCGGCACCCGACTCTCGTAAAGCCGCAGCAGCCTTCTCGATACGTTCAAATCCTTGAAAATTGACCTGAATGATTTCAAATAGGTGTTGGCCCTCCCGGGTCAGTTTGAGACGGCCTCGGTCATTGGTCAACAATTGCAGGCCCGTGGCGCTCTGAGCCTGGCCAAGCAGCCTACTGATAGTCGGCTGCGTAGTGTGAAGCATGCGGGCCGCTGCGACCGTCGTACCTGTAAGTACGACCGCCCGGAACGCCTCGATCTGCTGGAATGATAATGGGCGTGACATGGGTTCTAGCCTGACGACAGTTCAAGTCTATGCATCGATAGCACGGTTGCATGAAATGCCTCTTATGCTATCGATACGTTCTCCCTGACTATAACGTAGTCCGCTATGGTGCAAGAACGCAGCATTCAGGCCAAACATAACCCTCGGAACCGCCATGCCTAGCCATCACGCTTCCTTTCTCAGCGCCAATATCCAAGCGCCCAATGGATAGCGGCGGCACTCATTCGCCGACAATGCTCGATACATCGAGGATGTACATATTCCTATCGTGCTCATGTACCGAATCAATGCACACCGCCCGCCCGTCGGCCCGCCAGCGTGGGTGTAGGTCGCAACGATTTTCTTTGCTTAATGACGGGTCGGCATAGAATGACCCCAAGTCATGGCGCTTGCCGGTTTCCATATCAAACAGGAAAAGTACGCGCTCGTGGGTCTGGCTGTCTGGGTATGTATCGCTGAGCAGCCAGCGTTGATTGGCGGGCGAGAAGGTCATATGGCCATTTTCGGTCAATACCCTTTTGCCCACTGCTGTAACAGCGCCATTATTGCAGTCTTCGTACAGGTGATAGTGGATCCGGCCTTTGTGAGGCCCCCAAACAATGATCTCTCTATCATTACGCCAAAGGGGATGGGAAATCTGCCACTCTGATTTTTCGTAATCGAACGTGCCTACTTTTGTCGGGTCGAAGTCCTCCGCCAACTGAGGCAATGGATGATCCGAACACTCTAGCAGCCGTAAGTCAGAGCCATCGGGATTCATCGTAATCAAGCGATGCAGGAAACATGTCTCGTCCTTGACGCGTTCAGTCCATCGGTGCAGGAAGAGTACACGACTCGAAGAGGGATTCACCTCTATATGACTTACCCAATGGATAGCCTTCCGCATGGAATCTCGCGGATGGAAGCTTGCCAAATCAGCATAGCTGACCAATAGCTTATATTCGCCTGAACCGAGTTCCAGACGGTAAATCCCATCATCGGCTGGACAGTTATCAAGCTGCGGCTTGTATCGGTCACAGCTGTAGCCGATGGTCTCGTGAGTGACATACAGGCGTCGATAGTCTACACTCAGCGCCCATTCTCCATTAGGTGCTGCGACATATATCGGAATCGGCAACTGTCGCCGGCCTCCCGTTTCTATGTCGTAGATCTCCGACCCGAAATATGGATATCGTGCCGCAGCATCTTCGGTGCGAATGTTATAGACAACCTGAGACTGACGACTCATGCCAACCCACTGCAATTGGCAACCCATTTGCCAATTCCAGGCTCGTGTGCTCCCGATAACCTTATAGCGAGAATCGTCTTCCAGATCGAAATAGCCCACATTGGCGGTCAGGCCAGGCGTGAGGTAGGCATCACGCCAGGGTACCTGATTACCTAGCAGGCGTGTGCCAGCAAGGTTCCAGTTGGACTTGTTGTAATAGCCAAAAAAGTAATGATTTCGGTCTTGTCCCATCCGGACAATTGATATTCTGGAAGTGTCTGTCATGATTCGTCTATTTTGCTGGGCAGATCAACAATGAGGTTGCCGGCGACATCACGCCACGCTTTGGCGCCTAGGGGCACAACAAGGGTAGAGGAAGCATCCTCGATTACAGCAGGGCCAGCTATCGAGTCGCCCTCGCGCATGGCTTCACGCGGTAGTGTCGGGACGACACGCCAATCGCCTTCTGATGCAATCCAGACCTTGCGCTCCGTCTTTTCCTGCTTCCAGACTTGTTTGCCGCTTTCCAGGCTCAGAGGCCTGTCCGCCCGCCGCTCAATGGCGGCTACTCGCAAGTTCATCAACTCGATATGATTGACGGGGGGAACTTGCCCGAACACCTGGCCGTAGACAGTGGCAAAAGCGCTACGAATCTGCTTAGGCGTTTCCGCAGTGAAGGGCCCATCAGGCAAGCGTGTCAGCAGCTCGAAGCCCTGCCCTACGAAGCGGATGTCTGCGCTACGCTCGTAATCGTACATGCCACCGTCGACCATCGTAACCTCCATGACCTTGGCGGCGTCCGCCTCCAGCCTCTGGAATATCGCCTCCAGTTCTTCTGGTGACACAGCATCAAGTTCACGCGCCAGGGTAACTGAACGGTCTACGCGCGCGGGAGCGATCAACAGCCCCAATGCGGATGCAACGCCGGCCCCTGGTGGGCAGATTACGCGCTGGATGCCCAAACGCCGGGCCAAGTCGCAGCCATGCAGCGGGCCGCCGCCGCCAGTCACCAGCAACGAGAACTTATGGGCGTCAAATCCGCGCTCCGCAACGTGAACACGCGCGGCGGCGGCCATGTTCTCGTTCACGATCGATAAGATCCCATCTGAAGTCTGCTGAGGGTCAATCTCCATTACCTCTCCCACGGAACGAATCGCCGTTTCAGCTGCTTCGGTGCTCAGCCTCATCGTTCCGCCAGCGAAGTTATCCGGGTTCAGGTGCCCGAGCAAGAGATTCGCATCCGTTACCGTAGGCTTCGTGCCGCCGCGTTCATAGCAGGCGGGGCCAGGTTTGGAACTGGCGCTCTTGGGCCCCACTTTCAACAACTTCATGCTATCGAGGTGCGCAATGCTACCGCCACCCGCGCCGATTTCAATGAGCTCCACCGTTGCAATATTGATCGGCAAGCCGCTACCCGCCGCAAATCGCTTTTCACGCCCCGCTTCAAAGCTGTGGGCCAGGATCGGCTTGTTGCCTTTGACAATCGCCAACTTGGCGGTTGTTCCACCCAGGTCGAACGCCAGGACATCCGCTATGCTGGAGCGCTTGCTGAAATAAGCAGCGGCTATGGCGCCTGCTGCCGGCCCCGACTCCAGCAGTTGCACAGGAAATTTCCGGGCCTCGCCCACGTGTGTCAGTCCGCCATTGGATAACATCATCAGCAGCGGGCATTTGATCTCCAGGGACTTCAGTTGCCCTTCCATACTCTTCAGATACTGGTCTGCGATAGGTCGAACGTATGCATTTGCGGCGGTCGTCGACGTACGCTCGTACTCCCGTATCTGCGGAGAAACCTCACTGGATATCGAAACATATAGTTGTGGAAACTGTGATTCGATGATTTCCCTCGCACGACGCTCATGCGCAGGGTTTGCATGAGCATGCAGGAAGACGATAGCGACCGATTGAACACCTTGCTCAACCAATTGCTGCGCAGCCCGCACAACAGACTCTTCATCAAGCGGTGTGTCCACACTCCCGTCCACACGCACGCGCTCACGAGCTTCAAGTCGCGCTTCACGTGGAATCAAAGGCCGAGGGAGTTCAAGAAAAAGATCATACAAGTCATACTTGTATTCGCGGCGCATCTCCAGCGTGTCACGGAAGCCTTCGGTAGTGATGAGGCCCGTTTGAACCCCGCGACGCTCAATTAGCGCGTTCGTGAAAAGAGTAGTCGCATGCACCACGCGAGCGACCTCAGCGCCCGACACTCCTTCTCGATCCAATAAGATCTGGATACCGCGAATTGCACCGCAGGTGGGTTCGTCGGGCGTAGTCAGTTCCTTGTGGCTGAATACCCGCGCATCATCATGGCTATAAAGGACGATATCGGTAAAGGTCCCCCCAATATCAATACCAAGAGAATATGTAGCTTGTGTCATTTCGTATACCCGCGAGCCAGGTCCTGCTTCAGAAGTTCGGAAGGGCGTTGGGAGGGATCGCCATAACCACCTCCACCTGGCGTGCGAAGGAGAACCTGCGAACCGTGATTGATTATGTGCTGTGTCTTTGGATTTACCCTGACGCCATCTATCAGGATTTCTCCGGGAGCTCCTGAACGCCCCCCATTCATCCCAGGCGCTGCAGACTCGTCACGCGTGCGCTCTGCCATGAATGAGATAGTGGCGGGATAATCAGACAGGCTCTCCAGCACCATTTCTTGGCCCAGCCCCCCTCTGTGCTTTCCGTTGGCCGTGTCAGTACTCCGGAACTCGCGGCGAAGCACTTTCAGCGGAGCCACTTGTTCTATGATCTCCACAGGAGTCGAAGAGATGTTGCTCGGCCAAGACAGCACATCAATCCCATCTCCATGCGCACTTGCGCCATACCCGCCATTCAGGAAGAACAGATTCGCGAACCCGCGGCCATCAGGACGCACACCCGCCATATTCACGCACCACAAAGGCGATCCGACTGTGGCGATGACTTTCTCTGGAACAACTTCGGCCAAGGCCTGCACCACCATTGCCGGCAAGAAATGCCCAATTAGCGCTCGTGCCCCTCCAGCAGCGGGTGGCGTGGAATTCAGTATGCTTCCGAGCGGCGCGGTCACTGTCAAAGGAACAAGCGCACCGTCGTTGTTCGGCACGTCCGGGCACAGCACAGCTTTCAAACCATAGGATGTATAAGCGGTGGTGTATGCCAGGCAGACATTGATCGATTTCTGCACCTGATCGTCAGTCCCAGCGAAATCGACCTTGACCTCATCCCCCTGAACGGTTAGCGCCATCTTCAGTCGAATCGGCTTGTCGATACCGTCGCTCGTGGCCTCAGCGTGATACGTGCCATCCGGTATCGCCGAAATAGCACTGCGCATAGCGCTTTCGCTGCGATTCCGCAATTCTTCAGACAACTCCTCGAGCGAAGCGAGGCCGTATTCCTGCATCAGCTCATTAACGTTGCGTTCAATCAGGGATAGGCCAGTAAACTGAGCATACAGATCGCCCATCACTTGATCCGGCACGCGCACGTTCTGTCTAAGGATGCGTTCCAGCGTCTCATCCATCTTTCCGGCGCGCATGACCTTCATGACAGGAATCTGAAGACCCTCTTCAAAAACAGACGTCGCATCCGCGGACCGGACCCGCCCTCCTATATCAGGAGCGTGTGCGACTGAGCCCGCCCAGCCGACAAGCTTACCGTCGACGAATATTGGCTTTCCGACAGTAATATCCGGTAAATGTCCCGTGCCTAGCCAGGGGTCGTTGGTAATGATGACGTCCCCGTCTTCCAGCTCGCTTTCAGGATAGCGCTCGAGGAAACACCGGATGGTACGCGGCGCGGTCCCGATAAACGAAGGTATGCCATTCGAAGCTTGCGCAATGGAGTTCCCCTTTGCATCGGTGATAACGCATGCGAAGTCGTTGGACTCTCGGACAATTGACGAGAAAGAGGTGCGAACCAGCGAGGCGGCTGCCTCATCCACAGTGGAAATCAGGCGCCTCCAAAGGAGTTCCAGGGTGATGCTGTTAAGTGTAGAGTTCTTCATTACGTGCTAATTTTTGCCGTATCAATCACTTTTTTCCATTTAACGGTTTCGTCGGCGACGAATTTCCGGGCTTCTTCGGGGCTGCCACCGATAATCTGCAGCGCCTGACCTTCCCATGTTTTCTGTAGATCGGGGGCATGAAGCGCTTCATTAATGTCTTTATTCAGGCGCTCCACTATGTCGGCGGGTACGCCGCTTGACGCCGCGATCGTGAACCAGCCAGTTCCGTCGAAACCCGGAATGGCAAGCTCGCTCACAGTTGGCAGATCTGGCAGCAAAGCGCTACGCTCCTTGCTCGTGAGAGCAAGGGCGCGGATTTTGCCTGATTTGATGATTGCGCCAGACGTCGTCAGTAATTCGAACATCATGTCGATCTGCCCACCCATAAGGTCCGTCATGGCCGCCGCGCTGCCTCGGTAAGGCACATGAGTGAGCTCGATGCCCGCGGCTTGTTGAAATAGCTCGCCCACCATATGAGTGGACGATCCGACGCCCGCGGAGCCGAAGTTCAATTTTTTCGGATTTGCCTTCGCAAAGGTAATCAGATCGTCAAGGGACTTGAATGGAAGGTCGGGATGGACAACTATGGTGCACGGCACTGCACCAAGGATGATGATGGGCTGCAGCTCTTTGGCAGGATCATAGGGAAGCTCGCGATAGATCGAGTATGCCGCATGAATACCGATCGTTCCGAGCAGCAAGGTCTTACCGTCGGGCTTTGCTGCGGCGACGCTGCGCGCCCCTATATTGCCACCCATGCCGGTTTTGTTTTCTATCACGAACGGCACGTTGTACTTGGCCGATAGCCGCTGCCCGATCGTTCGAGCCAGAACGTCAGCCGTGCCTCCTGGTACAAATGGCGCAACAATTGTCGTTGGCCCATTTGAACTATCTGCCGCAAGGGAGCGGGCGACTGGCAAACAGCTTGCCAGCATCAATAGTGCGGTACGTCGAGACATTTTCATGGCCTTCAACCTCCTTTAGTGTTTATGCAAAAGGAAGTCTAAAGACCCTGCCATATTTGAACAAATTCCTTTTTATTGATTATCTATCCAAATTTGATATAGCCATCAAAAATAGCGCTTGCTTATTGATGGCCTGCGTAATAGCCGGCGCCTGCATGCGCCACATTGATTAATGGCTCATCGACGAATAGGCGCCTGATATCCTCAGTCACCAGGACTTTGATGCGCTGGACTACCTTGATTTCAACAGCGGCAACTAGGCGGGAATCACTGTTCCCGCGCTCCTATTCATCGTGATGGGTTTAGGCATAGCAGCTCAAGTGGCATTGTCGAGACTACCGTCTATATGGCTCAACGGCTGACGGTACCGGCTATCTAGCGCGAAGCGAGCCCGAGGGGTGATAGGCGACGAGCAGATACTGGGTGCCGGTCCCGGCGGCCTGGCGCACACCGGCTGCATCGCAGAACGCGTATTTGAGGCTAGCGCGATCATCGCCATCCGGGGCAGGCTTGGATACCCCGCCCATACTCGAAGCCGATGCAGACCATACCCCGGCCCAACAGGACTGCGCTTCTCGTCACCTAGGCGTGATGCATGCTTGCAACTATGATGGCCGCTTGGCCGTCGCATTGGGCGTGCGGTTCCCATACGCCGGACCGCATTACTGCGGCTGTATCTTCGCCGTCTTGACCCATTCCTTCCAGCGCTGTGTGTCATCACGCACATACTGGCCGAATGCATCGACGTCCATCGCTTCGGGCTGCAGGCCCATTGCGGCCAGCTGGTCCCGTGTCGTCTTGTCCGCGACAGCCGCTTTTAGGTAGCCGTTCATTTTCACCACGACTTCCTTCAGGGTGCCCGCGGGCGCTGAAATGCCCAGCCAGCCTTCTACCACGAAGCCCGGATAGATGCTGTCGGTGGTCGGGATGTTCGGCCAGAGGGGATTGCGCTGCGCCCCGGTGACGGCGATGGGCTTGAGGTTGCCTCCGTCTATCTGGCCCCTGGCGGTCAGGTAGTCGACGAAGGCGAACTGGATCAGGCCGCCGCGCAAATCTGTGAGGATTTGGGTGATGTTCTTGTAGGCGGCGCCCTCGACGTCGATATCGGCGTATTGCTTGAGCAGGTTGGGCGGGACTTGCGAGGACGAGCTGTAGTAGCCAAAGAATACGCCGCCGGGCTTTTTCTTGGCCAGGTCGACCAGCTCTCTCAGATCCTTGATCGGGCTGTCGGGCGCCACCACGGCAACCGTGCCGAATTTTCCTATCATGCCGATATCCACAAAGTCCTTGCCGGCATCGTAAGGCAGGCTCTTGTAGAGGAACTGGTTGGCGGACTGGGTGGAATTGGTCGAGAGCAGGAAGGTATGGCCGTCGGCTGCCGCGTTCTTGACGGCGGCCGTTCCGATTATGCCGCCCGCGCCGGGCTTGTCTTCCACCACGGTGTTGATGCGTGCATGCTCGTTGAGGTATTTCGCGATGCTGCGCGCAGTCATGTCCGCTGCGCCGCCCGGGGCGGAGGGCACGACGATGGCCACGGGTTTGCTGCCCGGCCATTCTTGCGCTTGCGCCGCAGTGGTCAACAACAGGGATGCGGCCAGCATAGTCCGCGTCATGATGCCGATAAGTCGCTTATTCATGTTTCGTCTCCGTTTCTGTGGTGGTGCCGGCGTTTCGCTGGCTTGGATATTCAGGAAGAGTCGCCGTGCCGGGTGATCCGTAGGTATCCAGGAACCAGTCCAGCAATGCGTGCGCGCTGTCCTGCCAGCGCGGGCCATACATCATGCAATGGGGTTGCCCCGGCATGAGCCGGTAGTCGAACCCCAGAAAACGGGCGATCGCCTGGTCCTGGCCCGGCGGATGGCGCTCGCCGTCGTCGAACTCGGCCTCAAAGCAAATGCCCGGGCAAGCAATGCGCGCGGGATCGATGGCAATGCGCAACTTGTAGCGATCATTCAGCACGGCGGGACTTTCCGGTCTCAGGCGGGCCATGACGGTGTCGACAGGCGCATCACATTCCATCCCCAGGAACCGGCGCCGGACTTCGGTCGCATCCGGCGGCGGCTTGAATCCATCCACCGGCACTGCCGGCAGCGGGCGGGCGCCCGGCAGGTTGCCTGGCGGCGAGGGCGCCAGCAGCGCCACCCCGGCGGGCTGGGTCTGCATGGCGGCCAGCAGCACCGGCAATGCGCCTACACTGTGCCCGACCAGCACCAGCGGCCGTCCCAGGCTGCGGCAGCATGCGGCCAGGGCTTGCCCCAACTGCGCGATGCCCATGCCGATGTCCAGATGCCCGGCCTGCGCGCCATGTCCCGGCAAATCCACGGCCATACATGCCACGCCGTGCTGCTCGAAGAAATCCAGATAGTGGCTGTAGCACCATGCGCCATGGTAGCCGCCCGCCACGAACAGCAGCGACGGCATGGCAAACGATGAAGCCGGCTGCTTTCCTTCATAGACCAGGCAGTCAGCGGCCATGATGGGGCGCATCAAGTCGAAAGCGCTGAAATCCAGGTGGGCGGGTGTTGATGACATGCTCATCGGGCCATTGTAGGCAGGACGGATAAATAAATATAATTAATTATTCTCATCAATCAATAAGTGCGGCAAATTTCATGACGGAATTATTTTCCATCAACCACTATCGCTACTTCGTCTACGTTGCAGACACCGGCAGCTTTCGCCTGGCGGCCGAACGGGCCTGCCGTTCCCAGCCGGCGATTTCTCTGGCGATCCGGGAAATGGAAGAACGCTTGGGGCAGCCGCTCTTCATCCGGGGCAGCCCCGTCAGGCTCAGCAGCTTTGGCCAGTCTTGCATTGCGCTGGCCAAGCAATTGGTGGCCCACGCCGATCTGGTGGCGGGCACCATGGGCCGTATGGCGCGCAGCGACACCGGCTACTTGAGTATTGCCAGCGTCATGTCGGTGGCCACGCATTGGATGCCCGGCTTGCTGCAAACCTACCGCCGCCTATATCCCAATGTGATGCTCAATGTCCATGACGACAATTCGGAAGGCGTCGAGCAGATGCTGCTCAATGGGCAGGTTGAATTAGGCCTGTGCAGCGTGGTCAGCCAGGATCCCTCACTGGCGTTCCAGCCGCTTTACGAGGACGAGTTCGGGCTTGTCTGCCACCGCAGCCATCCCGCCGCCCTCCGCGCGTCGCTGACATGGAAAGATATCGAGTCGTTGCCGCTCATAGGCACCGTCGCGCACAAGCAGTTGCGCGCCTGGCCAGAGGCGGCAGTGCTGCGCGACCGGCCGCTGTTCATCGCGAACATGCTGACTCTGCTCGCCATGTTGCGTCGCAATCTGGGCGTCACCGTGCTGGCTCGCCTCGGCGTGCCGCCCGAACAGGATGACCTGGTGTTCGTGCCCCTGGTCGAGCCAGTCATCCGGCGCACGCTGGGCCTGCGGACCATGGCGGACGCGGTGCTATCCCCGTCCGGCGCCCGCATGGCGGCGCTGCTCGAGCAAGAACTGCGTACGGCGGGGCCGTCGGGACCATTCCGAACGAGCCGCTCCTTGCCACATGCCGCCATTTAGCGCCTCAGTTCATGGCGCATCATCCGCCGCGTCCAGCAGAATAAAGGCGATTCTTGCGGGCTTGTCCGATCGATTGCTCCATCCATGGTTCGTGCCGCGCTGGATCAAGACATCGCCGGCCCGCATGGTTACTTCCTCTTCATCCATGATGGCCACGAGTTCGCCGGACAGCATGATCGCGTAATCGACGGTGCTCGTCTTGTGCATGCCCGGATGCTGGCCGGGCTTGGGGGCGTGGTGGGCGTCGGCAAATAATTTGCCGAAGCTCGCCTTCATCGCGCGCTCGCGCTCGGCGGGGTCTTTGGGCTCGGGGGGGATGTCAATGATTCGCAGCACCGAGCCATTCTTGGGGGGTAGCACCCCTTTCAGGCCCGTGACGAGATCGGGCCCGTCGATGTTTGCCGGCGCTGAATCGGTAGCCCATAAATTGGTGACGCGATATCCGGGGCGTTCCGGCAGCGTGCGCACAGACGGCGATTCCCCGTCTTCAATGATGCGCGAACGGCCGCTGGCGTCGTTGCCGGTTACGATGCGGCGTATAGGTTTGGTCAGGTCCATCTAAAAGAATTCCGAAAGGTTACGTAGGTGTCATGAAGTCAGGCGGGCGCAGTCAGCCTGCGCGTGGAACGATGCGCCCCGCGCACTCGCCGAAACCGATGCTGATGTATCCTTCGCGGCGGCATCGGCCTGTCAAGACGACTTCGTCGCCATCTTCCAGGTAGCTACGCACTTCACCGCTGGGCAGGGACAATGGCCGCCGGCCATCCAGGGTCAGTTCCAGCAGGCTGCCCAGTTCCTGGTCGGAGGGGCCCGACACCGTGCCCGACCCCAACAGGTCTCCGGGCAGCAGGCAGCAGCCGTTTTCGGTATGGTGCGTGATCATCTGCGCGACCGTCCAGTACTGATCTTTGAATGTGGAGCGGCTGATCGTTGCCTCATGCGCTTGGGCGCGCATGCGTTCGGTGCGTAAAGCCACCTCGAACGAAATATCGATGCCCCCTGCTTCTCGATTCGTGCGCGAGTCCAGGTTGGATACCAGCGCGGGCGCCTCGCTATCGCGTTCTACCGCTGCGCACCTGAACGGCGCCAGGGCCTCCATCGTTATCACCCACGGCGAGATGGATGTCAAAAAACTCTTGGCCAGGAAGGGGCCCAAGGGCTGGGCCTCCCAGCGCTGGACATCGCGGGAAGACCAGTCGTTCAGCAGGCAAAAACCAAATATGCGCTGCTCCGCCTCTTCGATGGGGATGGGGCTGCCCAAGGCGTTGCCCTGCCCCACGAAAATGCCCAATTCCAGCTCGAAATCGAGCTTTTCAGTGGGCGCATACACCGGCGCGTCGGCGCCATCGCGAAGTATCTGCCCATGGGGCCGTATGCACGGCGTGCCGCTGACGCGGATGGACGAGGCACGGCCATGATAGGCCACGGGCAAAGTATGAAAATTCCGAAACAATGGGTTATTCGGGCGGATCATCCTGCCGGTATTTTGGGCATGATGAATCGACGTAAAGAAGTCCGTATA
>Ga0180219_1001907_pt1 | contig 12842 bp, 12 predicted proteins | sample eDN3rd30CBELigMG_FD_151338 | JGI IMG/M metagenome (GOLD analysis project Ga0180219, IMG submission 151338) | Enriched Miracle-Growth compost microbial communities from Emeryville, California, USA - eDNA 3rd pass 30_C BE-Lig MG (version 2)... ...
GCCGCAGACGAGAGGTGTCGAGCACGGTGCCCGAGGCGAAGATGCGCTCGGGCGGCAGCCCCGTGGCCTCCTGCGCGAGCACGGTGAGCACGTCGCACGGGTTGGTGACGATGATGTACACCGCGTCGGGGGCGACTTCGAGAAGCTGCGGCATCATCGTCTTCATGATCCCGGCGTTCACGCCGGCGAGCTCGATGCGGGTCTGCCCCGGCTTCTGCTTGGCGCCCGCGGTGATGACGACCACGTGCGAGCCCTCGACGACCGACAGGTCGCTGCCGCCGATGATGTCGCTCGTGCCGGTGAACTGCGTGCCGTGGGCGAGGTCGAGCACTTCCGCCTCCGCGCGCTCGGTCGCGATGTCGTACAGCGCGACGTGGCGGGCTGAACCCCGGATCAGCGCGGCGTAGGCCGTGCTCGATCCGACGGAACCGGCCCCGACCACGGTGAGTTTGGAGTTGTCGATGACGCTCATGCGCCCAGTCTGGCAGGGGGTGGATGCCACGGGCCAGAGCGAACTCCGGCGAGTACCGTGGGATGCGGCATCCACTCTTCGAAAGACAGGCACGATCATGACCCAGCCACAGGGCGCCCTTCTCGTCGGCAGCGTCAACTTCGACGACGCCGAGACCACGATCCGCCAGGCGGCGGCGATCCTCGGCGATCGGCTGAAGCGTATTCCGGATGGGGAATGCGGCCCACGGTTCCACTGGATCATGTTCCAGCCCGACGTGCTCGGGCAGGCCGAGGGCATCGAGCGGGTGGGAGATGAGCCGCGGATGCTGCGCATGCTCGACGCCCGTCCGCTACGGGTGGCCGACGGGGTCGACCCTGCGGCGATCCAGTTCCCACCGCTGGGGTATGCGGCGGCGGCGGAGGAGTCGTACGCGATCTTCCGCCGGCTGCGCGAGGAGGGCGTGGTGCCCGCGGGCACGCGCTTCCAGGTGTCGCTGCCGACGCCGCTCGCGGTGGTCGGCGCGTTCTTCCCGCCCGAGCAGCATGCGGCCATCGAGCCGGTGTATCGCGCGGCGATGTACCGCGAGCTCGACGAGATCCTCGCGACGATTCCGCACGAAGACCTCGCGATCCAGTGGGACAACGCCGTGGAGTTCGGCATGATCGAGGGCGTGAGTGCCACCCCGTGGTGGGACGGCGACGTCTGGGAAGGGCTGACGGCGCGCTCAGCCGAGCAGGCCGACCGGGTGCCCGACGACGTGGAAGTCGGCTTTCACCTCTGCTACGGCGACGTCGCCGAGAAGCACTTCGTGGAGCCGAAGGATGCCGCGAACCTCGTCCGCTTCGCGAATATGCTCGTTGCGGCATCCGCTCGGCGGATTGATTGGATCCACCTGCCGGTACCGATCGAACGTGACGACGACGCCTACTTCGCACCGCTCGACGATCTGCAGATCGGCGACACCGAGCTCTACCTGGGGCTCGTGCACCGCGAAGACGGCGCCGAGGGCGCGCAACGCCGCATCGACATCGCGCTGAAGCATGCGCCGGTGTTCGGTGTGGCCACCGAATGCGGCATCGGCCGCGCCCCGGAGGGCGCGACCGATGGCATTCTGCGCACGCACGCGGCGGTCGCCGCGGCGTGGTGAGGGATTAGATCACTTCGCGTCGTTCCACGACCAGATGTCGTCGCCGCGCAGGGTCGCGTCGGCGCCGCCGTCGTCGTAGATGACCTGCCCGGCCAGGTGCGTGTTCTCGACGCTCGTCAGCCAGATGAGCAGGTTCGCGATCGACTCCGGAGGCTGGTGGTAGTTCAGCGGCATCGGGACCGCGGCATCCACCATCTTCGCTCCCTCGGGCGTTGACAGCAGACCCTCGGTCATGGGGGTGACCACCGTGCCGGGGGCGACGGCGTTGAGCGGGATGCCGTTGCCGGCGTAGTCCGCCGAGATCGACGCGCGGCGCACCCAGCGGCTGAGCGCCCGCTTGCTCGACGGGTAGACGAGGTAGCCGACCTGCGGGCCCTGGTCGGCGAGCTTCTGGGCGATCTCGCGGGCGGTCGCCTCGTCGCCGGCGAGGGCCGCCTCGACCATCTCGGGCGAGTTCGGCTGCAGCGACGCCATCGACGAGACAACCGCGGCGCGCGGAGCGTCGGAGCTCTTCAGCGCAGGCAGCAGCGCGTCAAGCAGCTCGACCACGCCGAAGTAGTTGACGGAGATCGTCGCGGGGATCGGTGCCGAGATGCCGGCGCAGGCGATCACCGCGTCGATGGTGCCGCCGGCAAGCTCGGCGGCCTTGGCCGCGGCATCCACCCGTCCTTCCGTGGTGGACAGATCGGCCTCGACGTCCGCGTTGCGCAGATCGATGCCGATCACCTTCTCACCTTTGTCGCGCAGGATCTGTGCGGTGGTGGCGCCGATTCCGGATGCGGAACCGGTGACGACGTAGGTGCGAGTCATGGCTCATTCCTCCTTCTGTGAGGTATCGGGGATTTCCACGCCGACGCCCGTGACGAACCGTCGCGTGAGGTCGGCGAAGTGTGCGCGTTCGTCGGGACTCCAGGTGCCAATCGCCGTTTCGACCGCGGCGATGCCACGGGCGACGAGCGCGTCGTAGGCGGCGCGACCGGCGTCGGAAAGGCCGATGAACGATGCGCGTCCGTCTTCGGGGTCGGGGCGGCGGACGATGAGCCCTGCCGCCCCGAGCCGGTGCAGCTGCTTGCTCATCGTGGGACGCGTGAGCCGCAGGCGGTCGGCGAGGGCGCTGGAACGAAGATTGCCCTGCATGCCGAGTGCGTAGACGACCGGGATGTCGCCGGGTTCGATGCGGACGCCGGCAGCCTCGGCATACTGCGACTGCACCCGGGGGGACGACCACTGGGTGATCAGGTGCGTGAGTGCCGTCAGAATGACGGTGGATGCCGGTGCCGACATGATCCCATTCTAAAGGAGGTAGTTGCCTACGGCAACTAGTTGTCAGGGGACGCACAGTCGCCGGTTCGCGACGCGTCGGAATCTCACGTACACTTGTCGGCGGTGACGTGTCCGAGCGGCCGAAGGTGCAACTCTCGAAAAGTTGTGTAGGGTAACCCCCTACCGTGGGTTCAAATCCCACCGTCACCGCCACGTGATGTCTCAGGACATCGTGAACGAATGAACCCCCGGAACCCGGGGGTTCATTCGTTTTTGCGTTGGTAGTTTTTGTCGGGGTTGAGGGTGAACTCGGCGAGGTGTTCGCCGGTGTGCAGGGCGATGACGGTGGCGTTGTTGTTGTGGATGAGGCAGATGATCTCGGTGCGGGCGTGGGCTCGGCCGATGCCGAGGCGGAGGAGCTTACCGGTGTGGCGGAGGGTGATTTTGCCGTCGTTGTCGATGGTGTCGTAGCGGACGCGTGAACCGTCCCAGGTTGTGTGCCGCTTCTATGCGGCGAGAATCTCTCGTGGGAGTGACTCGTAGTAAGCCGCCTCGAAGTGCTCGCGTCTGAGTGTGCACGGAGCTGCTTCGGTTGGATCTGATGGCCTTGGCGGTCGCGTTCCCGGCGCAGTATGCGCAGCGGGATCATGACGAGATCGACGTGTTTAGTGGTCTGCGCGTGCCAGGCCACGATGCGTTGCTAGTACACGTCGAGGATGATTGCCGACATACACTCAGGCCGCCCGATCTGACATATGTCCTCGCAGTCCTGGGCCGGATCAGCACCGGCATGCCGGTACTGATCCGGCTGGTGCTCGGCGGGACAATCGAGTGGAGCTGAACCGAGCGACAGCCTGTGCGTGCGACTGTCAACCGCAGTACCGGACGCGCTTAGAGACGCTCATACTCGGTTGTGTTCGCGCGATGACCACCGATCAGAGTGCCGCGCCCCGTCGACGACTGGGAATACTTCTCGCCCATCACTCAGCTATCTTGGCTCTCAGCCTGTTCGTCGCGTCTGATGGCGGAGGCGACCTCTTGGTCTGATAGGGCGGCGACGACTGTGAGCCATCGGAGTTGTCCACGGCAGGACAAGAGTGGATGCTGCGGTGCCGATGACCGCGCCGAGGACGATGGACGCTACCTGCGCCCAGAGTTGTTGGGCTGCCGCTGCTGTGGGGTTCGTAAACGAGACGGTGGGGGACAGATCCGTGATCTGCGCCCCGGCGTCGCTGAAGCCTGTTCCGCCGGCAATATCCGTGATGATCCTTCCGACCTTGATATTGGCATCCGACCTGGAGACTTGATCCACGTTCCACCCTGCGGGGAATCGATAGTTGGAGTGCAGATGCGCGGACGAGTGGCCATAGATCGGGACGTAAGCTGACACGCGGGGTGGCGCGATCTTGGGGGAGCGGACTTGTCCGATGACGGACGGAAGTGAGCCCACGCAGCTGACACCGGTGATCACCTCATGTCCCGTCGCGAAGACCGCACTCTGGATCACTCGGGGATGGGTATTCGAGAATTGTGGAAATGCGGCGGAGAGGATCCCGAAGTCAACGCCAGTGTGATGCTCGGTGGGTAGGGTTGACACGGGTCGTCGGGTTGGGTCTCCATGTCCCACCCACTGGCCGCCGCTCCACTCGCTCAGCGTCGGCCCGCACTGCCAGCGAGCGGGGTATTCGCCCTCATCGGCGAAGATGTGGATCGACGCGATCTTTCCGATGCCCCCGCTGCCGGTAACGAACAAAGTCACAGTTTGCGTTCGCAGAGCCATGTCTACGACGTACATCTCGTAGAGTTCTAGCTCAGTACTCTCCGGGGCATCCCCGAAGTCAAGGACGAACGCGACCGACCCCGCGTTGGTTGGATTTATATCCGGAAGCATGGGGCGTAGGACAACAACCAGCGATGCTATGCCTGCAACGAGGAGGATCGCGACGCCCCACCATCGTGCGCGCTTCCGGAACGGTTGTTTCTGCGAGGCTCGCGGGTGGGCGAGACCTTGGCTGGGTCGCAGCCGAGGTCGTGTTCGCGCGCGTTTCGGGGTGGTAGCTGGTGGCCTGGGCATGCGTCAAGAGGGACAGAGCAGCATCGTGTTGCCCCGCACCGTTGCGGCCATAAGTCGATCTCCTCTGTCGGGCTGATTGCGGGATGCGTGACGACGGGGCTTGAAGCTTCGAGCGATTCGGCATGCCAGTTTTGACGCATCAGTGCATCGCGGGTGGATTTCCTGAGGCTATCAGCGTGGTCAAGAATTGCACGGGCGAGCTGTCCGGCATCGCGCGGGAAGCGGCGGTACCCAGCGTTGAGCAGGCAATGATTGACCCGTTCGCGCTCGACGGACACACCCGAGCACCCGGCAGCCACCGCGGCCGACACCCTTGTGGCACCGGCTGTGGCCATCTCGCGAACGAGCGGCTAGATTTGTTTGGATCTCAAGCCCGCCCGTGCTTGCTGAGAGGCTGGGTTCCGACTCGTGCGTGTAACTCCGGGCATATCCGACCCGCCCGTGGGCGGTGTTTTGAAAATGGCGCGTCCACGCTCGATCCGAGACCGGCGCCGTTGCGCGGGTAGGTGCCGATGGACGAGATGCGGCCCGACCTGAGCTCGGAGCCAGCGGGCGCACGAGGGCGGAACAGCGCTCGCGCCCGCCGATGGGCGATGGACAGTGGCCAATTGCGCGACCGGGTCGGCGACGCAATCGACGATAGACATTACAGACTCATTGAAGCGGGACGCGAGGCGCGTGGGCGCGAACACCGCCGTTCCAGATCAGCGCGCGCTAACATGACGCCATGCGAACGCATGTGGGGACTGCGGTGGTAGCTGTTGCAGTTGGGGTGCTGGTCTGGGGGATCTCGACCTGGCTAAATATTCTGAGCCTCCCTTGGTCTGTGATCGTCGCCCTGTCTGCCTTTCTGGTGATTAGCGGTCTCGGATTTTACCTGCTTCGGAAATCTGACACGCCCCGGCGTCGAATCGCGTCTGGGGTCAGGGCGGGCAGGAACGTCCGCATATCGAACGTGACGTCGAACGGCGCGCTCAGCGGGCAAAGTGTGGAGCTCCCCGATGTTGCTTCCGATGTTCGCGCAAGCGGAGATGTGGAGATATCGGACATTCGGGATGATCATAAGTGATCCCGTTGCATCTTAACTGGACGGCTGAGATTGCGGCCATGGAGAGTTTCCTGGACGGGGAAGGGGGCACTCTACACATTCGGGCGGGTGACAATTGTATGCCCTCAGCGTTCTTGGAAGTTCTGATACAAACCGCACGCCGTGCACCCCGTTCGCTAGTAGCGGCTGTAGTCGACCCGAATAACCAATTAACCGCGAGTCCTCTCGCAGCCTTCCGTGCGGTTCTTCTCGCGATCGGTGGGGAGGCTCCATTCGTGCCACCCCAGCACCAGCTCTCCCTATCGGTTGCCAGCGACGTGCGCACTCTCTTCGGTTCGGTGACTATTGAGAACGTGACGGTTAACGGCGGAAGCTTCAGTGAATCCGAGGAGCTTGGGGCGCTCATTGACCTGGTCAATGAGCAGATTAAAGTAGGTCGTCGTTTTGATAACCTCTTGGTGGTGTTCCGAAACTGTCACGATATGGATGTCTCTCTCCGACGCAGCTTTTATTTCAGCATCTGGGAGCCAGCGCTCTCTCACATGACGCGCCTCGGCGCGAAGATGGTTTTCCAGTACGAACCCGCAAGACTAGCCACGGACATGTCGTCACTCCCCCCGATCGCGGAGCGTTCGATTGTCCTTCCCAGTGAGCTCGTGGACGTTGTGGAGGAATTGGCTGAGCTCGCGCTCAGAAGAACCTGGGAACTGGACATCAGTGATGCGCGAGTGCTCGCCCGCACCGTGCTTGCGACAAGTCAGGATGTGAGACAGATTCACACGGCGATGGCCATGCTGGAGCTACGAAAGGCGAGTATCTCGCAATGAGAGCCGTGGAGATTGCCCAGCTTCCGGAGATAGTCGTCCTAGCGGCTGCGAGTTCGCACACGCAGGCGTCGGCCCAAAGAGCGCTGGGGGCCTTCGACTTCGATGACTCCGTACTCGAGCCGTTGGCGATGTTCGGGTTCATCGCGAGAACTGGGAACGAATGGCGGTTTGAGTCGGACCTGCGGGGGCGCGTACTGCAGAACGCCCATCTCCATGCGGACTTGTGGCGAGCGGCCAACGTCCACTACCTCTCGTTGGCCGGTTCTTCTGACCCAACCACTCCCGCGTATTTGGCTACGGGGCCAGGGCTCGCTTACCACTCGACCGAAATTGATCCTTTGGCCGGGGTGCATAGCTATCGCCGCGTCGCTGAATTGGAGTCATTGGCAGCCAATCTCCAAGGCTTGCGGCTTGCAGACGAGCAAACTTCGCGAGGATTAATCGAGGGGAGTTCGAGCGATCTCCTTTTTCTCCGAGCAATGACCTATTACCGATCTCAGCGTCAGCGGGAAGCTGTCGAACTCTTCCGTTTATTCATCGCAGAAGACGATGGCTCCAGAGACGTTGCTATTGCGCAGCACCTGGTGGCGCACTGGGAATGCCAGCATGGCTCTTCCGAGGATGCAGCGAAGAGTGGAACGCTGTTTCGCAAGAGCTTGAAGAGCGGGGTTATCCGCGGTGACAAGTGGCACCAAGCGCAAGTAAAACACTCAATGGCGCTGTGCATTGCGAAACAGCGTCCAAAGGCAGTTGCAGAGGCGATCGAACTCCTCGAGTCGAGCCTCGCGTTGCTCGCGGACTCTGGCGATGAGTGGGGTCGCGCGAAAGTGCTGCACTCTCTTGGGCAGATCCTCACAGCAGTCCCTCGCGATCACAAACGAGCTCGCTCCTATCTTGAAGAGAGTAGGGCGATCGGGCTGAAGCTTGGTTATCGGCGCCATGTTCGGCTGGTGGAAGGATCGTTGCGGGCCCTTCGCGCACGCCGCCCGAGCGAGTCTACCCGGCGGCGTCTCGCGCGCAAGGGGAAGGCGACAGGGGAGGGTCATGGCAAGAAGCTGCGTTAGCCGTTTGCGAAAACCGTGTGGCACCGCATCCAGTTCGAGATCGCAGCCGACGAGGTCGGCATAGGTGACGAGCCGGAAGAAATTGGTGCCGTCACGTTGTCGGGGTTCGGTCTGCCGACCCCCGACAGGCTCGTGGGTATTGCGCTGAGGTATCAGATCGCGCAGAAGCTCCACGCCGTCACCGACCCGCATGACCCGCCCACTGCGATCAACGACCGCGCGCCCGACGTCGTCGATCTCGTCCTCCTTGAAGATCTCGTCGCCATGGTGGGAAGTCCCCGCGACGCGGAGATCGCAGCTGCCGCACAGGCCGCATTCGCGGGGCGCGCTGACGAGGCTGCCCAGCTCGGTGGGAAGTCGCGCAATTGGCCAACGCTCCTCACCGCGTATCCGCACTGGGCAAAGGACTATCAGCACGCCGCGGCATCCGCGAACCTCGATCTTCCCTTTCAAGAAGCGGTCGCACGAGTGAATGGGTGGATCGAGGGGCTCGTGGCAGTATCGGGCTCAGATGCAGAGGAAAACCGGCTCTTCTGACTTCAGGTGGGGGTGGTGGGGTCGAGACCGCCGGCGACGAGGAGCATGCGGAGCCGGTAGTTGTCGTAGTTGGTGAAGCCGCGGGCGACGCGGCGGGCGAGTTCGATGAGCCCGTTGACTGCTTCGGTACCGCCGTTTGATGAGCGGTCCGTGTCCCAATACGCGAGGAACGCGTCCCGCCACCGCGTGAGGGTCTTCCCGAGTCGGGCGATCTCTTCGATCGGGCATGACGGGAAGGATTCCAGGACGTGTTCGGCGATGCTGCGTCCCTGGGCCAGGTCGGGGTGCGCGTACGCGTCGCGGAGTTGCTGGGCTGCGTGCCAGGCGACTTCGACTTCGATGTGTTCCTCACGCTGCGCGAATGCTGTTTCCAGGCGGGTCTTCTGCCGCTCGGTGAGACGTTCCTTCCCGGCGCGGAGGATGTTGCGGATCCCGTAGAGCGGGTCTGTTCGTCGGCCCCGGTGGCCGAGGGTGTCCTGCTGCACACGCCTGCGGACATCATCCACGGCCTGCGTGCCGAGTTTCACGACATGGAAAGCGTCCAGCACGGCGACGGCGTCGTCGAGTTCGTCGTCGAGTGCTTTCTTGTATCCGGCGAACGGGTCCAACGTGGCGATGCGCACCTGCTCACGGAACTGCGCATCGCGCTGTTTCAACCAGTCCGCGTATGCTTTCGCGGACCGGCCGGGCACGAGGTCAAGAAGCCTTGCCCTGACCCGTCCGGACCCGTCACGGGTCAAATCGACCATCCCGGTCAGCTCCTTCGGACCGCGCCCGCCGTCTTCGACGGGCTTGGTGGACACGTGATGCCACAGGTGCTCGTCCACACCCAGGGTGCGCACCCCGGCGAACCGTGACTGATCGTCGGCGCGCTTGTCCAGGACCGGTTTCACGTGCCGCCACACGGTCTTCCACGACACGCCGAGCTGCCGGGCGATGCCTTGCACCGACGCGTTCTCGCGCCGCATCTGCCCGATCGCCCACCACACCGCCCGGACTGTCAGTTGCGCACGGGGCGCGGCCACGGCCGGCTCCTGCTCGGTGAACGACTTCACCGGGCACGTCGGATCCGCGCATCGCCAGCGGCGCTTACGCCACCGGACCCGCACCGCGGCAGCGCCCATCGGCGCGTCGATCAGGGTCAGCTGCTTACGTCCCCGCGACTGGGCCACCTGCCCGCACCTTGGACACCCGCCCGGCCCCGGCGCAGACTCGACATCGACAACGAGCATCCCGTCGCCTCCGCGCGCGACAGCGACGACCCGTAGCCCGGGCAGGCCAACGAGCACATCGCAACGATCACAGTACGCAGACGGAGACGAGCACGCGCCGGCGCACCCCGTAGCATCAGACATGGGTCGAGGACTCCTGAAGGAACGGTTGCTTGGTCGCTACCAATCCTCGGGTCCTCGACCCGCCTCACCCCATCACCACGCGGCCCTCCACACCAGCCCACCCCCACCCGAAGTCAGAAGAGCCGGAAAACCGTGCCGACATGAGTAAGCAACTAGCACCCGATGCTGGCTCCATAACGTCCAAGCCGTCGGGTCGCAGCGGCACGGCCCCCCCACGCCCCGACCCCAAACTTCGCTCATCGGGGCGCATCAGTCCCACCCAACATTCGCCGTCTTCGATTGAGGGGAGGTGAGCAGTGACATGGATCTGACGATGAAAGAACTCGCGTCAGCCATCCTTCGCGATGACGCGCCGAAGGAAGCGCAAGAGTTCGTCGACGAGTACTCGATCGCCACGCGCTGGCGCGACTACAAGAAGGACGACTGATCGTCCCGAGTAGCTGGCTGCACGGTCTCAGATGCCCGCCCATAACGAGTTCGCCAGCCGTGCAGCCAGCGGAGGAAGGAGAGGCATGTTTCCAGAGTCACGCGGAGACACACCCGCGACAGATCATCGCCCGATTCTCCTAAGGGGCGAATACACACAACTGCTCAGTCGAGACAACCTCGACTTCCAGGCGCGGATGTTCGAGTTCGGCATCGTGGACGGTGATGCTCAAACGGTGCGCGACGCCATCATTGTGGCAACGCTGACCGATGACATGGAGGTATCTGACCTTTCGCTAAAGCTCGCCGCTCGGGACGTTCGCCTCTTCCGAATTAATGTGGATGCGCTCCCCCTGGAGAGCATGCGCAGCATAGATCAAGAACGCCAGGTAATCACAAGCCACGGTCCGCTTCGGCCGAAACTCTTTTGGCAGCGGTATCCCGCACTGAACTGGGAAACCAGACGGTCTACCTTGCGGCTACGGCTATGGACGTTGGTGTAGGAACTACCGCGGCGCAATGTGATGAGGTGTGGGAGCGCGAGCTTCAGATTAGCGCCGCAACACACATCGTCGCTCTGGTGACGGGTATAGGGCCGCGTTCGACCGAGGATCCTTATGCGACAGCAGTACCGACCCGAACGGGATTGCCGTGATCAGAGCAAGACAGATTAATGCCACTTCTCGAACGCACTATGGATTCATTCTCTTACTTGTGGCTGGAGGCGTTGCCCAGTTCGCGTTTGCTGCAGCCGCGTTTGCTGAACCGCTGATTGTTTTGTCACTGTCGGGGTCCGTCTTTCAAGCTGGTCTTGTGACGACAGTCATCGCACTCGTGGGCGTCGCTGCCAGTGCGACCGCAAGCACTTTCGCGGATCGACACCCGCGGCGCAGAACAATGGTCACGTGCTCAATCCTGCAGCTTCCCATCGTTGGGCTGCTCGCGTGGATGCTGGAGTCCAACGTAATGACAGTGCCACTCTTCTTGGCTTTGTCGGCCCTGTCGACGGCGATCGGTGCCTATACGTCGGCACCGGAACTTGCCGCCATCACACAGATCGTTCCGGCCCACAAGATGGAGGCGGCAAGTGGGAATTACCAAGCGAGGATGTATGTCGCGACGATCGTCGGCCCTGTAATTGGCGGACTCCTACTGGGCTGGTCGGCGTCCCTCTTATATACGGTCGTCGCCAGTGCATCCGCAGTGTCCGCGGCACTGCTCCTAATGCTTGACGATCCGCTATCCGTTCCAAACCGTGTCGACCGATCAGGTTTCCTCCGTGATTTCGTGGCGGGCTGGCGATTTGTGTTCCAGGAGCGATTTATCCGAGGGATGCTCTTCATTCAGTTTTGGTCGAATGTGGCTGTCAGTGGAGCACTATTCCTGATGATCATGAGTCTGCGTCAGGCTGGGAACTCACCAGGCATCATTGGGCTCGTGCAATGCGCGATCGGTGCTGGCGGGCTGCTGGGAGCTCTGTTGGTCCCGGTCGTAACAGCTCAGATGCGGTTTACGATGCTGCAGATCTGTTCCAAAGCTATCCTCGTGGCCGGTCTGGTCGTCACGACGATGCTCGCCGGGCAGTTGGTCATGGTGGTCCCCCTCGGGCTTGCCTTGCTACTCTCTCCAAGCGCGGGCGCATCAGTCTTTGCGCGAGTCGCGCGACTCACACCATCTGGTCTCCATGGGAGGGTGATGAACTTCCATAAGCTCGCATCGACAGTGGGAGGTTCAATCAGCAGCGCGGCCGTCGGAGCCATGGCCGCGGCTCTGTCCACAACAGCCGCCTTCGCCGCGACTGTCGTCGGAGCGTGCGGGAGCCTCGCCTCCGCGGTGATTCTCTCAAGCGCTGACCGCAGACACCACACCACCTCAGCGATGTGAGGCGCCTCAGCAGCCGCGGAAGACCGGCGACCGCTTCTGCTGGAACGCCGCGAACCCCTCGCGATAGTCGGCGGTGTGCGAGAGCGCGGTCTGCGCGGCCGATTCGGCGGCGAGCGTCTCCCACAGTGTCAGGCGCTCATCCCGCACGCGCGCGACGAGCCGCTTGCCGGCGACGAACGCGGCGGTGGGGCCGGCCGCTGCCGTGCGGGCGGCGGTGGATGCCGCATCCTGCACCTCATCCGCCGGCAGCACGCGCGAGAACAGCCCGGCGTTCACGGCCTCCTCCCCCGACATCAGCCGGCCGGTGTAGACGAGGTCGAGCGTGCGATGTGCGCCGAGCCGCGCGGTGAACAGCGCGTGGCCGCCCGAGTCGAGCAGGGCGCCGAGGGCCGCGAACGGCGAGCCGATCTTCGCGGTGTCGGCGACGTAGACGACATCGGTGGCGATCAGCAGACCGAGTCCCACGCCGAGGCACGCGCCCTGAGCGGCGGCGAACGTGGGGGCGGGGAAGGCCGCCATCCGCCGCATCAGCGGGGCGAGCAGGCCGTCGAGATACCCGGGCACGTCGTCGGTCGCGGGGTCCACTCCCGAGATGTCGCGCCCCGCGCAGAACGCCGGCCCCTCACCGCGCAGCAGCACGGCGCGCACCCCCGCCTGCTCGGCGTCGGCGTACGCGATCCACAGCTCGCGCAACGCATCTTCGTCGAGCGCGTTGCGCTTGCCGGGGGCGTTCAGCACGATCTCGGCGACGTCGTCGGCGTAG
>Ga0180219_1001910_pt1 | contig 12829 bp, 10 predicted proteins | sample eDN3rd30CBELigMG_FD_151338 | JGI IMG/M metagenome (GOLD analysis project Ga0180219, IMG submission 151338) | Enriched Miracle-Growth compost microbial communities from Emeryville, California, USA - eDNA 3rd pass 30_C BE-Lig MG (version 2)... ...
AGTATTAAAAATGTTTAAAATATGTGGTATTGGTGTGGTACACTTTTTTATGGTAATCAGTAAAAATTATTCTTTCTTTAATCTTTATTAGTAATGCAAAATTAATTCAATTAAATAGTATGATTATTGAAGATTTATTGCTTTCGTTTGGTGCCGAAATTAAAGATTATAAGGCAAACGAAATAATATTTCGGGAAGGAGAATCTGCGATTTATTATTTTCAGGTTTTGAAAGGAAAAATAAAGCTGAATAACTATAGTGAAGACGGAAAGGAGTTTATTCAGAATATTTTTTCAGACGGACAGAGCTTTGGTGAATCCATCATTTTTATAGATAGGCCTTATCCTATGAATGCTGTGACAATTGGAGGATGCAAAATCATAAGGTTGACTAAATCCAATTTCCTGAATTTGATCAAGCGAAACCCGGAAGTATCTATCAACATTTATCAATGTCTTGCCGAAAGAATGTATTACAAATATATTATGCTTTATAACCTTTCCTTCCAGAATCCGGCGACAAAAATCAAGTTACTGCTGGATTACCTTAAAAGTTATCATGAAAATAAAAATTCTTATTCTTTTCAGGTGCCATTAACAAGACAACAATTAGCTTCTCTTACCGGGTTACGGGTAGAAACCGTAATCCGGACTATAAAAAACATGGAGAAGAATAAGATTGTAAAAATAGAAAACAGGAAAATTCTTTACTAAATGATGATGTTTTTAAATCCAAATTTAATATGAAAATAATCTATTCCTTTATTTGGTTATCTTTTCTTTAATTTTTAAATTGAAAATAGTTTTAAAATTAAAAATATGGAAAGTATCGGATTAGGAAATATGGGCCATCCTATAGCAAAGAATTTAGAAAAAACAGAAGATTTCAAAGAAAAATCAAGAGATCCCGACAGTGTTAATTGTTCCTTTCAGCTATTTTTCAATATAAGTAAAATAAATGGTTGGTTAGGTTTTTGAAGAATAAATCAAAACCGGTTATACATTGAAACTGATTACATTCACACAAAAAGGCATTTATTGTCCTCAAGGCAAATTTTATATCGATCCGTGGCGGCCTGTTGATCTGGCAATAATAACTCACGGACACGCCGATCATGCACGTTGGGGAATGAAAAAATACCTTTGCCATCATTTTACGAAACCAATCCTACATCAGAGAATAGGAACAGACATAGAATGTCAGAGTGTAGAATATGGCGAAACTATCAATATCAATGGAGTAAAGGTATCGCTCCATCCTGCCGGACATATTATTGGTTCAGCGCAGATACGATTGGAATATAAAGGTTTTGTAAGCGTTATTTCAGGTGATTATAAAATCCAGAATGACGGCTTAAGTACCCCTTTTGAATTGATAAAGTGCAATGAATTTGTTACTGAAAGCACTTTCGGGCTTCCCATTTACAACTGGCTTAATGTTGAAGATTTAAACAAAAAGCTTCAAAATTGGGTGCTCAGAAACCAGGAAAATGGTAAAACGTCCGTATTTATCGGTTATTCTTTGGGAAAAGCTCAAAGAATTATGAAAGCGGTTGAAGGGCTTGGCAAAATATACGTCCACTATTCTATCGGAAAGCTTAATGAAGCTTTTGAAACGGTCGGAATTGATCTTCCCGATTACGAAATCCCTGATCTAAGGGAAAGTACAAAACATTTACAGAATGAGATTGTTATTGTTCCACCCGCTTTGCTTGACAGTAATGTGATCAAAAAAATTCCTAATCCGGCAACAGCTATCTGCTCCGGCTGGATGCAGGTGCGTGGTGCCAGAAGATGGCGAAGTGCAGATGCAGGTTTTGCCATGAGCGATCATGCCGACTGGAACGGTCTGCTACAGATTGTAAAAGCTACGGAAGCCGAAATTGTACACGTAACTCATGGGCAAACGGAAGTTTTTTCCAAATATCTGAACGAAATCGGAGTGAAAGCCGATGTGATAGAAACATTATTCGGCGAAGATGAAGAAGAAGCGGAAAAAGAAATTATCGAAAATCCGAAGCCATGAAACATTTTGCAGACCTTATCAATGCATTAGAAAGTACCAATAAAACGAATGCTAAAATTGATGCCATTATTGATTATCTGGAGCGTGCCCCGGATGAAGATAAAGTATGGTTCATTGCTCTGTTCACAGGAAAAAGACCTAAAAGAAATGTGAATACCAATTTCATGAAAGAATGGGCTTTGGACATTACGGGGCTTCCCTTTTGGCTATTTCAGGAAAGCTATTCTTCTGTGGGCGATTTGGGAGAAACCCTTTCGTTGATTCTTCCACCTCCCATACAGAAAATAGACCGCAGCCTTTCGCAGTGGATGAATGATATTATCAGTTTAAAAGATAAAACAGATACTGAAAAAAAAGGATTTGTTTTAGCATCGTGGAATGGACTGGATTATACAGAACGTCTGATTTTCAACAAGCTATTGGGTGGAAGTTTCCGCATAGGTGTTTCCGATAAAACCCTAATTAATGCCCTGACCAAATTTTCCGGACAGGAATCAAGCACTTTGATGCATAGCCTGATGGGTAAATGGCTGCCGGATGAAATTTCATTTCAGGAATTAATTTCCGCAGAAAAAATCAATCCGGACAATTCAAAACCATATCCCTTTTGCTTGGCCTATCCTTTAGAAAAAGAGCTGAATGAGCTCGGAAACCCTGATGAATGGCTTATTGAATACAAATGGGACGGAATTCGTGGCCAGATTGTACGGAGGAATGATGAAGTATTTATCTGGTCTAGAGGTGAAGAACTCGTAACAGAACAGTTTCCCGAAATTACCGAAACAGTGAAAGCAATGAAAGGGAATTTCGTTATAGATGGAGAAATACTTGCAGTGAAGGATGATAAAGTTCTAAATTTTAATGAATTACAAAAAAGGCTGAACCGTAAAAATCTCACAAAAAAAATGATCACAGATATTCCTATAGAAGTTTTTGCCTATGATCTTATCGAGCTTGAAGGAAATGACCTGCGGGAAAAACCGATCTCCGCCAGAAGGGCAATGCTTGAGGAGCTGTTACTAAATGAAGACCCCAAAAACATAAAACTATCTAAGATTGTTGATTTTGAAAGCTGGGAAGATTTAGACCAGATCAGAGAAAATTCAAGAGAAATCAATAGTGAAGGGCTGATGCTGAAGCAGAAAAATTCTTCCTACCATTCCGGGCGTAAAAAGGGCGACTGGTGGAAATGGAAAATCAATCCGTTTACCATTGATGCTGTTTTGATTTATGCCCAAAAAGGAAGCGGAAGAAGAAGTGCTTATTATACAGATTATACTTTTGCCGTAAAAAATGACGATGCTCTTGTCACCATTGCAAAGGCTTATTCTGGCCTTACTGACAAAGAAATTATGGAAGTCAGTCGTTTTGTAACGAAAAATGCCATTGAAAAATTCGGACCTGTGCGTACGGTAAAGCCAGAACTGGTGTTTGAGATTGCTTTTGAAGGAATAGGTTTCAGCAACCGTCATAAAAGTGGTGTTGCGCTGCGGTTTCCGAGAATAGTAAGATGGCGTAAAGATAAAACGGTGGAAGAAATTGACACCCTTGAAGAAATAAAAAAACTGATACAATAATTGGCTGCTTTTGAACATACCGAAGGATTCCGGATTATCCGGCAATGGATGGCTGATAAAGGTATTGCGCCTTTTAAGTTCCAAACACAGACCTGGCAGAAATTTGGCACAGGATACAGCGGAATGGTCGTTGCCCCTACCGGATTCGGAAAAACATTTTCTGTTTTTTTAGCTTTGATTTCAGATTTTTTAAATAATCCGGAAAAATATAAAAAAGGACTTAAAATGATCTGGATTACTCCCCTGCGCTCGCTTTCCAAAGATATTGCCAAAGCTATGCAGGAGGCCATTGATGAAATTGGTTTAGATTGGGCAGTTGGCATTAGAAACGGAGATACAGATCCTAAAGTACGGCAACAACAGGTGAAAAATATGCCCGATGTTCTTGTTGCAACTCCCGAAAGCCTGCACCTGCTTCTGGGACAAAAAGATCATCCGCGATTCTTTAAGAACTTACACTGTATTGTTATTGACGAATGGCATGAGCTGTTAGGTTCAAAGCGGGGTGTAATAGTTGAATTGGGGATTGCTCAGCTGAGAAAATATGTTCCCAAAATTAAAATATGGGGAATCACCGCAACCATCGGAAACCTTGATGAAGCAATGGAAGTTTTGATTCCTTATGACATCAAAAAAACAAAAATCACAGCCAAGGAACATAAGAAGATAGATATTATCCCTGTTTTTCCTGATGAAGTTGAAATTTTACCATGGGCCGGACATCTTGGAAATAAATTGGCCGATAAGGTGGTGCCGATAATTTTAAACTCAAAATCAACCATTGTTTTTACCAATACCCGGAGCCAAAGCGAAATGTGGTATCAGCTGCTGTTAAATGTTTACCCCGATTTTGCCGGGCAGATAGCCATTCATCACAGCTCAATAGATGCTCATTTAAGAATCTGGATTGAAGAAAATTTAAGCAACGGAAAATTAAAAGCTGTAGTTTCCACTTCATCTTTAGATTTAGGTATTGACTTTAAACCTGTTGATACTGTGATTCAAATAGGTTCTGCAAAAGGTGTGGCAAGATTTCTCCAACGGGCAGGACGGAGTGGGCACTCTCCTTTTGAAACCTCAAAAATCTATTGTGTTCCAACTCATTCTTTAGAGTTAATAGAAGTTTCAGCGTTAAAAGAAGCGGTTAAGCAAAATGTAATTGAACCCCGCGACCCTCAGGTTTTATGCTTTGATGTTCTGGTGCAGTTTTTAATGACCTTGGCCGTCGGTGACGGCTTTTATCCCGATGAAGTTTATGAAAGGATCAAAAAAGTATACGCTTTCCAGGAAATGATGGATGACGAATGGAAAAGTATCCTTGATTTCCTGACCATTGGCGGAAGTGTCTTAAAAAGCTATGAAGAATTCCATAAGGTTACGATTATGGAAGACGGGTTGTATAAAGTAACTTCAAGAAGAATAGCCATGCTTCACCGGATGAATATGGGAGTAATTGTAAGTGATGCGATGCTGAAGGTAAAATTTATTTCGGGTGGCTATGTAGGTATGATTGAGGAATATTTTATTTCAAAACTGAAAAAAGATGAAAAATTTATTCTGGCAGGCAGAACTCTTGAGGTTGCGATGATTAAAGATATGACAGTATACGTACGTTCAGCAAAAGGTAAAGCATTGGTTCCTAGTTACCTGGGCGGAAGGCTGCCTTTAAGTTCTAATCTGAGTGCTTTTCTCAGGGAAAAACTAGCCGGGGCTTTAAATCCTAAGGCTTCTGAAAAAGAGCTTAAATTTTTGCATCCTTTGCTGATTAATCAGGAAGAATATTCTCATATTCCTAAAGATGATGAGTTTTTAGTCGAGCTGATCAAAAACCGTGAAGGCTATCATTTATTTATGTATCCGTTTGAAGGCCGTCTGGTGCACGAAGTAATGTCTGCCCTGATTGCCTACCGCATCTCAAAGCTGGCGCCGATCTCCTTTTCAATGGCGATGAATGACTATGGCTTTGAGCTGTTCAGTGATAAAGAAATTCCGTTGAATGAAGAAAACCTGCATAAAATTTTAACCCGGGAAAACCTAATGACTGATGTTATTTCAAGCATCAATTCTGCTGAAATGGCACGCCGGAAGTTCAGGGATATTGCTGTCATTTCAGGAATGGTGATCCAGAATTTTCCGGGGCAGCAGCGTTCCAATAAATCGCTGCAAAGTTCTGCAGGACTTATCTTTAAGGTACTTGAAGACTATGACAGTAATCATTTTCTGGTAAAGCAGGCTTATACCGAAGTTTTCAATATGCAGCTGCAGGAGCAAAGGCTGGTGGAAGCCTTTAAACGGATTGAAAAATCTAAAATTATTTTAAAATATTCCAATACCTTTACCCCGTTAAGCTTCCCTATAAAAGTTGACAGCTTAAGGCAAACACTTACCAGTGAGGATTTAGATGCGAGAATCAAACGGCTTGTGCAGCAGGCAAATAAAAATTACGAGTGAAGTCAGATGAATTGTGAATAGTAAATCACAGGTAATATCAATTGACTTTCACCGTTTACTATCAACATTATGAACATTGCAATAAAAAATATTACCATTCAAAACGAAGTTTTTACGCTGACCAATCAACGGGCGGCTTTTTGGAAAAGAGAAAAGGCATTGATCTTATCTGATCTTCATATCGGGAAAACAGCTCATTTCCGCAAGAATGGTATTGCTTTAGCCAATCATATAATGAAAAGTGACCTGGAAAGATTATCGGTTTTAATTGCTTATTTTCAGCCCGAAAAATTTATTGTGGTGGGTGATCTTCTCCATGCCGGAGATAATTCTGACGTAGATGAGTTCTGTAACTGGCGGAATCAGTATCCTGACCTGAAATTTTATCTGGTGGAAGGCAATCACGACCGGATTACGCAGGCCCTGGAAGAAAAATTATGCTTAAATTTCAAAGAAAACCAGGTTGAAATTCATGATTTTGCTTTTATCCACGATTTCGATTCATCTAACTCTAAGTTTCAGGTTACAGGACACATTCATCCCGGAGTGGTTTTAAGCTCTTCTGTAAAAGATATTAGGCTGCCCTGCTTTGTTCTGACTTCAAATCAGCTGCTACTTCCCGCTTTTAGTGAATTTACAGGGTTAGATACTAAAAATATCCCTAAGAACGGGAAGTTTTTTGTATTTACGGATTCTGAGATTCATGAAATTTAATACAAACCAGTCAAAAAATAAACCGTATCAAAATTGAATACGGCTTATTTCTTATTTAAATCTAACTGAGTTTTGAAGTGAACAAGAATGGTGAATTTTGCTTTTCAAATCAATTGTCAATTATGAATGTTATTTTGGTATGACCAAAATTTCACAAGCAGCAAATTCACCATTTACCATTTACTGTTACTATTTCGTATACTTTTGCTTTAGAATAGCCACTTCTTTTGGCCCGATCCCCATTTCTATCTGAAAGAAATTTTCAATGCTGCCGTATTTTTTATTGATGGCATTAAAGAAATTCCTGATCAGTTCAGGTCTTAATTCCATTTGCTGTTTCATTTCAGCCTCGCTCATTCCCGTCATTTTTGAAAGCCCGGAATACATCTGTTTCATAGTAGGATTTTTGGCCAGGTAAAAGTTGGATGCTACGTAATCACTTTCAATAATATCTTGCGGAACTCCTAAAATTTTAAGAAATAAAGCCGAAGCCATGCCGGTTCTGTCCCTTCCGCCTGTGCAATGGTACAGAAGTGCTTCATCAGGCTGCAAAGTCAGCAGCTTTACAAATAACGGCCTGTATCTTTCTCCGAAATAGGGTAACCCGCCTTCTCCGTACATATCAAACAGGAAATTTTTATCCTTCATCATTTTTGCGATATCCTGAGCTGTAGGAAGGTTATTGCTTCCTGCCGGGGAAAGTGTATAGCTGGTGTTTTGAGGCAACCTGTCAGGAGCTTTTTTAGCTTCTTCCACTCCTCTGAAATCTACAACTGTTGTAATCTTTTTATCTGAAAATGTTTTTAAATCTTTATCCGACAGCTTATCAATGGCATCGCTTCTGAATACTTTTCCTAAAACCACTTCCTTTCCGTCTGCTGTTTTGTATCCTCCCGTATCCCTGAAATTATATGCTCCTTCCATCTTTACCACACGACGAAGGCTGTCCTGGATCTGTGCCTGGACTGTTGCCCCGAAAGCAACTACTGCTGCTATTACTACTAATTTTTTCATGTATATATTTTAAAATAATTGCCAACGAATTCCTAATTGTCCTCTGCTTCCGTACCACTCGTTTGAGGTTATCCTTTTCTTGTTATCACCCATATAAAGCCTTAAATTTTCATTACTTAGGTTATTCAGCTCAATGAAAAGTTTAACTTTTTTACTGATGTCGTAGCTTGCAGAAAAATCGATTGTGAAGTTTTTGTCTGACCAGATATAATATTCAGGACCTAAATTCTGATTGATGGTTTCTACAGATTTCCCTCTGTAATTTCCTGCCAGACGAATCATTACCTTTTTATTTTCGTAATACAGAATGGCATTAAAAAGGTTTTTAGACTGGTTAGGCAATGTAGTTTTATCAAAATACTGAATGCCATCTGCCCCGGTTCTCGGAACTTCTACATGAGAATCAATGTAAGTATAGTTGAATTCAACCCCGAAACCGCTCCAGAATCCCGGTAAAAAGTCGAGACGTTTGTTGATTCCCGCTTCAAATCCGACCAGATTGGAATCCTGAAGGTTTTTTGCCTGGGTTACTTTATAGTTGGTTCCGTCGATATTCATGATCGAAGCGTCTGTAAATACGATGTCTGAAATCTTTTTATAAAATACCCCTCCGGAAAGTATCCCGATGTTGTTGAAATAATATTCGCCCATCAGGTCAAAATTGTGGCTGAAAGTAGGCTTAAGATCCGGATTTCCTCTTGTAATGGAATAAGGGCTCGTGGTATTGTCAATGCTCGACCCCGGTGACATATCCCCGAAATTAGGCCTGATGAATGATCTTGTATAGGCCAATCTTAAACTTGCTTTTGGGGAAAAGTTATAACGCAAATGAAGCATTGGAAGAAAAGCATTATAATTGCTTTCTACGACAGACGGACTAATGGTTGTTGTATTAGGTGCGGTGGTCGTAGCTTTGGCCCCGTTTAAGGTAAGCCTTGTTGTTTCATTCCTGAAACCTCCTACAATCTTGAATTTATCACTTGCCTTAATTTCTGCCATAGCATATGCTGCAAATACAGATTCTTCTCCGGTGTAGACACTTGTTGCATTGCTTATTGCAGTACTTCCAGTATTAGACAAATCCATAAAACCGTACTGTTGTAAAAAAGCAGGTGAATACATTTGATAAAGCTGATCCTTTGTAGGTGGATTCATAATGTATGAACTGTAATTCCCGTTCAGGCCGCTTAAAAAGTCTATCCCTTTTGGCGGATTTGTTGTTGTTAGTTGGGAAAGGCTCAGTAATGCCGGAGCATTCGGAACTCCCAGAGATGCTGCCGGAAGATAGATAGCATTGTAGCCATAAGTGCTTGTACGGTCTTTTTCACGATATTTTGCCCCTATTTTTACGGTGATGTTAGGATTTATATCATATTTCAGGTTTACGCGGGCAATTTTGTCTCTTTCATTGTTATCTAACTTAGCAATAACTAACTGAGAGAGTAAAAGCTTATTGGGATTCATTACTTCATTCGGATCTTTTACATCAGACCCGTAATCAGCATATTCGCCACCTATTCCATCCGGAGAATCGAAGCCCCAGTAACGGTACCCGTCATCTGAAAGATTGTTGAACCCACTTGTGATCTTTTGCCTGAAGGTAGCAATCGGAAGCCCATTGGTAGCGTTTGTCGGCGGTGTATCAAGGAAATATCTGGCCTGATAATCACTCAGCATCCAGTCTATATTTAATTTTGAAGTGATATTATGTTCTCCGCCCAGCTCCATTCCGTATAATTCTGTCTGATAATGAGAATACCTGAAATTGTACTGATACCTGTTATTGGTATAGTCTACATATGATTCGTATACTGGACGGATGTCGTCAAACTTATTGAACATTCCCCTGAAGTACACTTTATTATTAGCATTCAGCTTATATTCCAATCCACCATTTAAACCAATGGTTCTCCTTGTCCCCATATATCTTTTCAGCATGACAGAGCTGATGGATTTTCGCTGAATATCATTCTGTGCACTGGTATTGTAAGTAACATCAAATGAATCTGCACCCCACTGCCTGTCCCAGATAGCGCCGGAAAGAATCACGCCTAGTTTATTTTTGAAAAAACGGTCACCGTATACAATTGAACCATTATAGGTTGCATTCTGGGAAAATGTATTATATCCGCCAGCCCCGCTTACGCTTAACGTTTTCTTGGCAGGAGCCGTTCTTGTAATGAAATTGATACTTCCGCCAATTGCATCCCCATCCATATCCGGAGTTACTGCTTTGGAAACCTGTACAAACTGGATGAGTTCTGAAGGCACCACATCCAGTACAAAAGACCTGTTTCCTAATACGTTGGCGCTTGGAAGGCGGTTTCCGTTGAATAAGGTAGACGTCCAGGCAAAAGGAGTCCCTCTTACCGTAGCCTGGTCTGCTTCCCCGTGATACCTCGCTACGGCAACACCCTGCACTCTCTGTACCGCTTCAGCAGCGTTTCTGTCCGGAAGCTTTCCAATAGCATCGGCTGCAATAACTTCCATAATGGCATTCGTATTTTTCTTGATTTCGTAAGCTTTAGCCTGTGTTAATGCATTAGGCCTTGCAATAACTACTTCCTGAATGTTGCTTACTTTATCTTTTAGTATTCTTTTATCCTCTGGATCTATTGTGATATAACCAATGTCATTGGTACCTTCTTTTATTGTAACCGGGAATATTTTGGTTTCGTACCCGATGTATTCAACTTTTAAATTTATTTCTCCCAATTTCGGTGAAAGTAAATTGAAATCTCCGTCTAATGATGAAACTGCTTTGGCATCGGCATCTACAATCGAAATATTGGCACCCGGAAGCGCACCGTTTGTTTTACCGACAACAGTTCCTTTGATCGTCTGTGCATGAATGGTTCCAAAAGAAGCCAGCAGAAAAAAAGCAGATATCTGAATGATTCTTGACTTCTGTTTTGAAAAACCAGTAGAATTGTTCATAGGATTTTTTTTTGATGGCAAAATTGGGCAGATTGTCATTCCGTTTCGTCCTTGCAAAAAAATCATGCTGATCAACGTGTCACTCGTTGGAATGAAACTTTTAATTGTTTGATTTTTAATGTTTTATATACATTGAACTATTTGTTATTTATTTATGAACTTAATATTAAATCGGTGCTTAAATTTTTAATAGATAAATAATAAAACTGTCAGGGAGAAAGTGCTGATTTTGTATTTACTTTGTACAAACCTAAGGAAGAATGCAATATATAGTTATTATAGGGGCTTTTCAGGCGCTTGTGGCACTTTGGCTTTTGCAGGTCAGAGAAAGGAAGTCACCCTCCAATTATCTGTTTATTTTCCTGCTCTCTGCCATTGCTGTGCATTTAATCATCAAGTTTGTTATTTTCGGGTTTATCCCAGATAAAAGTATCAGGCTGCAGATGAATACGTTTATTTCGGTCTGTTATGGGCCTTTGATCTATCTATATACATTAAGCAAGACCAAAAAAGATTTTTCTGTAGGGAGCAAATGGTATCTTTTTGTACCGCTTTTTGTTCTGATGATTGCTTATTTTACCATTTCCTGCGTTTTTATAATTCTGAACCGGACAGATCAGAAACTGCTTGATCTGTACAATAATTTCAGCCTTTTTTTGATTTTTGTCATCAATCTGTATTATCCTTTGAAGAGCCTTTTAATCATCCGAAAAAATAAGTCTATTGATAAGATTGAAAATGATGTGATTGTAAGAATTTCGGCGTGTATTCTTTTTATGGAAATGGTGGTTATTATTACTAAAACTTTACTTTATATATATCCTGAAAGTATACAGATAGTTAATGTTTTAGCACGAAGTATTTCTTATTTTCTGCTGCTTGTGATCTGCTTGCTGATTGTGAAGAAAAGCCTTAAAACAGAAATTGCCAGCCTTCCTGATATTGTGCCTGATCATAAGCTTCAGATTACTATTAATAACAGTTTTGATAAAGAGAAAACCATCATCAATACGGTAGATTATGAAGAAAAGTTCGGTGAATTGTGGCAGAAAATGGATGAATCTGTGAAGATACAGCAGCTTTTCAGGAATTGTGACCTGACTTTAGATCAACTGGCGGCAAAAACAGAGATCAATAAATACCAGATCAGCGAAATGCTGAACGGCTACAAGCATAAGCCTTTCTACCGCTATATTAATGAATACAGAATAGAATACTTCAAAAATATGGTAGAAAAAGCAATAAGAAATAATGAAAACATTAACTTCTTATCTTTTGCCTACGAAGCGGGCTTTAAATCTAAATCTTCCTTTAACCGATATTTTAAAGAGATCATAGGCAAAACACCTTCGGAACATTACAAAAGCCTGATTAACGGAAACAAACAACAAAGTTTTGAAATAAGCGCCTGAGCTTACTCTTCAGAATACGGTTAAGGTTTAAACAAAAACAAATATTTTTCAGGGACTAAATATCTGAATAATAAAATTTTTGGTCAGGTTTTTGAAGCAGAATTCACATAAATGTATTATTCGGTTGTAATTCATTTAATTCTTAGTTTCAGAACAATCACTTAAAAATATTAATATTATGTCAACACAAAACCTTACTCATCTTGAGGCCATCAAAAAGATTAAAGAATTATCGGAAAGTGCGAAAATCTGCATGTTCTGTACAGAATTAGGAAAAGTCCCTGTCAATTCCCGTCCGATGACCTTACAGGAAACTGATGACACAGGGAACCTATGGTTTATCAGCAGTGAAAAAAGCAATAAAAATTTTGAAATAAAAGAAGACCGCAGAGTACAGCTTTTCTTTATGAATAACAAAGATTCCCAGTATCTTTCTGTTTACGGAACAGCTTCCGTATATAAAGATAAAGCCACTATTGAAGAAAAATGGTCACCTATGGCAAAAGCATGGTTTGACGGTAAGGATGATCCTGCTGTTTCCATCATCCGGGTAGAACCGGAAGAAACATATTACTGGGACACCAAAGCAGGAAAACTCGTAAGCCTGTTCAGCTTTGTGGCTTCTGCCATTACCGGGATTAAAACTAATAATTCTGATGGCGTAGAAGGAAATGCCACAATATAATTGCCAAGAGATAA
>Ga0180219_1001911_pt1 | contig 12828 bp, 14 predicted proteins | sample eDN3rd30CBELigMG_FD_151338 | JGI IMG/M metagenome (GOLD analysis project Ga0180219, IMG submission 151338) | Enriched Miracle-Growth compost microbial communities from Emeryville, California, USA - eDNA 3rd pass 30_C BE-Lig MG (version 2)... ...
CCTTGACGAGCTCCGCGCCGATCTTCTCGTACGGGTCGTCGAGCTCGATCTCCTTGGCGATCGACACGCCGTCGTTCGTGATGGTGGGGGCGCCCCACTTCTTCTCGAGCACGACGTTGCGACCGCGGGGGCCCAGGGTCACCTTGACGGCGTCGGCCAGCGTGTTCAGGCCACGCTCGAGGCCACGGCGGGCCTCCTCGTCGAAAGCGATGATCTTTGCCATGTGTGTGTCGTCCCTCCCGGACGTTGGCTGACGGTCTATTAGCACTCACTCAACACGAGTGCTAATCCATTCTGGCACTCGCCCCTATCGAGTGCAAGCCGATCGGATCGGTCCGCGAGACCCTCAGGAGGAGGGCGAGGGAGACGACGACGCGACCAGGTCGGTGCCCAGCACGACGGTGAGCTGCTTGCCCTTCGCGTCGGAAGCCGTCTGGTACTGATCGTCGAGCACGACGGCGGTCGCGCCCACGATCTGCGCCAGGCCCGCGGCCGCCGCCTGATCGGCCGCGTCGGAGTAGTAGACGGTCGTGGTCGGATAGGTCGATCCCGCCTCGCCGGGTGAGACGGCGTCGGAGGACCAGCCGGCCTTCACGACGGCATCCTTCGCCCGGGTCGCCTGCCCGTCCTCACCCGTCGCATTCAGGATCAGCACGTCGAACGACGTGTCGATGATCGGCGTGACGCCCGGCGTGGGGGCCGCCGTCGTGGGGCCGGCCTCGGGTGCTGCGAACCGACCGGTGACTGCGAGGGTGCCGACGATGCCCACGATGATGAAGACCGCTGCGGCCGCCGCCGACCACAGGACGATCAGTCCCGGCCGCAGCCGCGGGTTCTCTGCGCGGTGCACGCCGACCCTGTCCGCATCGGCGGACACGTCATCGAAACGGTCGCGCGGATAGATGGGCTTCGGCACTCCCCGATGGTACCCGTCGCGCTCCTTCTCGCCCGTCAGCGTGCGCCCAGCTTCACGTCGCCGGAGACGCGCGCAAGGCGCGCCCGCGCGCGCTCGTCGCGCACGCGCTGCAGCCGCTTGACGAGCATCGGGTCGTGCGCGAGTGCGTCCTCGGTGTCGATGAGTCGACCGAGCAGCTGATAGTAGCGGGCAGGGGTCAGGCCGAGCTGCGCGCGGATCGCCTCTTCCTTCTCGCCGCCGTGTCGGTGCCACCCTGCTTCGAAGTCGAGCAGGGAGCGGTCGCGATCATCCAGAGGCACGACTCCACGCTATCCGCGATCGACGCGGGCGGCGGGATGCCACTCCCACCCCTCGGCGATCGGAGCGACGATCCCGCCCAGAGGATCGACGGCGGCCATCACCCCGCCGTCGAGCGCGAGCACGAACGTCCCGTTCGGCCACCTGCGTCGATCGGGTGCCGGGTGCCACGCCCCGTCCGTCGCCGCGTGCAGGCCCGCGGCATCCATCGTCACCCAGTGGCCCGCGCGGCGGGCGACTTCGATGATGCGCTCGCGGCCCGCGCGCGGCACGTGGGCGAGTACGCCCGGAGTCGTGACGACCAGCGTCGCGTCCTTCGGCGCACGCGCCATGAGGTCGGCGAGCGCGTCGGCGGCGTCGCCGGCCACCTGAAGCGGCGGGTCGGCCGCGACGACGTCGAGTGCGGCCTCGACGCGCTCGGCGCGCCCCGTCTCGCCGGGCCATACCAGTCCGGTGAGCCACGCACGGTCGACCGGGTCGGCCGCATCGCGCGGCTGCAGGTCGATCCCGGCCCGCCAGACGACCTCGGGCATCCGCAGCGGGTGCCACGGGCCGCGCCACTCCGCCTCGAGCACCACGGTGCTCGCGCGGTCGCCCGGGTCGAGCGCGACGATGCCGGCCGGCGTGCGGTACCGGTACGAGTAGCGGTCGGGATAGAGGCACAGTCCGGCGCTGGCGCCGACCTCGACGAGCGCGATCGGCCCGTCGATCCGTGAGAGCGCCGGCAGCAGCGCGGCGCACCGCAGCGGCTCGTTCGTCTGCACGCCACGCACCGATGCCTCGGCCACGACGGCGTCGGCGTTGTCGGTCAGCCACGCGGCCCACTGCGGTGCCGCGACGAGCCCGACCCCCAGCATCCGGGTCACGGCGAACACGAGCGCGGGCTGGCGCTGCAGCGGAGCGAGCCGTGCGATGACCGCGGCCACCGCGGCGTCGTCGGCCACGCGGGTCGCCCAGTCGGCGTACAGTGCGGAGCGATGCGGGGCCTCGTCCCGCGCGAAGCGCGCGTAGCGTTCGCGGACGGCGGCGATGTCGGTGTCGAGCGGCACGATTCCATTGTGGATGCTTCGCTCCATGGCGGATATTCAGGAACAGGATGCCGCGAAGTCGGGTTGAATGGGGGTGCAGGAGGTTTCCCATGACGTACACCGTGAACAAGACCGATGAGCAGTGGCGCGAAGAGCTCGATGACACGCAGTACGCGGTGCTGCGCGAGGCCGCGACCGAGCGCCCGTGGACCGGCGAGCTGCTCGACGAGCACCGCGCGGGTCTCTACACGTGCGCCGCGTGCGGCGCCGAGCTCTTCCAGAGTGGCACGAAGTTCGACTCGCACTGCGGGTGGCCGAGCTTCTACGAGTCGGTGCGCCCCGAGGCCGTGCAGCTGCTCGAGGACCGCACACTGGGAATGGAACGCACCGAGGTGCGATGCGCGGCCTGCGGGTCGCACCTCGGTCACGTGTTCCCCGACGGGTTCGGCACGCCGACCGGCGACCGCTACTGCATGAACTCGATCTCGCTGTCGTTCACGCCGGAAGAGAGCGCGTGAGCGCGATCGAGGCGGTGCAGTCGCGCCGCTCCTGGTCGAAGGTCACCGACGTCGCACCCTCGCACGACGAGCTCGCCGAGCTCGTGACGGCGGCCGGACGTGTGGCCGACCACTCGTCGCTCCGGCCGTGGCGACTGATCGAACTGCGCGACGCCGACCGCGAGGTGCTCGGGCGCGCGATCGCGAAGGCGAACGGCGACAAGGGCATCTCTTCCAAGCCGCTGCGCGCGCCGTTGCTCATCGCGGTCGTGGTCAGCTACCGGCCGAGCGAGAAGGTGCCCCGCTGGGAGCAGGCGGCCACCGCCGCGGGCGTGGCGCACACGCTGAGCCTGCTCCTCGACGAGGCGGGATGGGGCGTCATCTGGCGCACGGGCCACTACACCCGCGACGAGGGCGTGGCCCAGGCGCACGGCCTGCGCGAGAACGAGAAGCTGCTCGGGTGGCTGTACGTCGGCGGCAAGCCCACCGGCAAGAACAAGGACCACCACAAGAAGCTCGACCCCGAGCGCTTCCTCTCCCGCATGCCGCAGGCGCGCTGAGCGGGCACCACCGCTGGCCGCGCCGAGACAAGGGATTCCTGTCGAACCCCAGGGCGACGCCCTCGGTCTGGGCGGGATCCCTCGGTCTCGACGCCACGCGGGCTGTCGCCGCGAGGAAGGATGCCACTGACACAGCGATGCGCCCCGCCCGAAACCGGACGGGGCGCATCGTGGTGCAAGGGTCAGGAAAGCGCCTTGGCCTTCAGCGACTCGTACTCGGCCGGCGTGATCGTGCCGGCGTCGAGGAGCGACTTCGCCTTCGCGATCTCGTCGGCCGGGCTCGTGCCGGCGACCTCGCGAATGTAGTCGTCGGCCGCTTCCTGCGACTTCTTCACCTGGGCGGCGTTGCGCTCGGCCATGCCGGGCCCGCGGGCGATGAGGTAGACGAGCAGCGTGAGGAACGGCACGAAGATCAGGAAGATGATCCACAGCGCCTTCCACCAGCCGTTGAGCTTGCGGTCACGGAAGAGGTCGCCGATCACCGAGAACAGCGCCATCAGGTAGGCGAAGAAGATGAAGACGGTGAAGAACCACCAGATGAGGTCCCCGAAGGAGCCCCAGAAGCCGTGGTACTCCACCGTGTCGTCGAAGAAGCGCATTTCTGCCTTTCGCTGTGTCTACGCGCGGCGACGCGCCGTGCGGATACACACTATCGGCCAGACGGGGTTCTGAGCAGTGCACACGGGCGGGGATTGCCGCCGGCACGCCGTTCTGCTCGTGCGGGGGCGGGCGGGTCCGGCAGGATCCCCGACGCTGTGCGCGGTGGTGACGAGGACGTCACGATGTGCCGGCTACAGGACTTGAACCTGCAACCCCCGTATTACAAGTACGGTGCGCTACCAATTGCGCCAAGCCGGCGGAGCGTCCAGTCTAGCCGGACCCGACTCACTTGCCCGTCGAGGTGGGGCTGGGCGTGACCGTCGGCGTCGGCTCGGCCGAGTGGTAGTAGGCGTCGGAGGAGATCGTCAGCACGAACTGGGCGAACTCCTTCGGGTCGTCGAGCGCGCCGGCGTACGGCTGGCCGTTCACGAGGATCATGGGCGTTCCCGTCAGGGCGACCCCCTGAGTATCGGGGATGCCCACCAGCGCGCGCTCGGTGGCGTCCTTCACCCAGGTGACGTAGTTCTCGCCCTCGATGCACTCGCGGACGGTCTTCGGGTCGTCGGCGCCCGACGCGATGGCCAGGTCGGCGAGCTCGGCGTCGGTGAAGCCGTCGTCCCCCTGCTCGGGCTGCTTCGACAGCAGCGCGTTGTTGAAGGCGAAGAACGAGTCGGGCGAGTGCGTGGCCACGCAGGCCGACGCGCTGGCCGCGCGCTGCGAGTACTTGGTGCCGTTCGACTTGGCCGACAGCATCGCCACCGGGTAATAGCTCAGGGTCGCGGCATCCTGATTCACCCATCGGGTCAGCTGCTGGACGTTCGCCACCTGGAACTGCTTGGCGCCGGGAGCGTAGTAGTCGACGTACACGCGGATGTCGACGGCACCCGTGCCGGTCTCTGCGGGATCGGGCGTCTCCGCGGACGAGCCGGCGCTCTTCGCCGCGTCGCTCGGGGTGGCCGACGGCGTCGCGTCCACGCTCTGCGCACCCGCGTCGACGGCGACGCCGTTCACGCTCGTGACGGCGAAACCGTCGTCGACGACATTGGCGGGCGACATGTCGGGGCGGGAGGTCTGCGAGGTGACGGCCATCGTGACTCCGGTGGCGACGACCGCCACGACGGCGACGGCGCCGACCGTGAGGGCGGTCGTGCGGATCGCGCGAGCGCGCTTCTGCCGCGCATGCACCAGCTGCGCCTTCTCGCGCACGGCGCTGCGACGGTCGTTCGGCTCGGGAGCGTTCGATGACTCGTCGTTCGACATGTGACCTCTTGACAGACTGCTTCCCGCAGGAACGGGACGCCGCGCGGGTGCCGCGGCCGGAATCGATGCTAACCAGACAGCCTGTGAAATCCCCAGAGAACAGCGGGTGCGGAACCTTGTCAGCACCTGCCCGACGGCTGGGAGGACCGCGTGGGCGGAGGCTCCCCGAACGTCTGGCATACTGAGGGAGCGCACGATGATGAGCGCACGGGCCCCCGGGTCCGTCATCCATTCACTACGGATCGTCCGGCACGTACCTGCCGGTGAAGGAGAAGAAGACATGGCGTCCGTCACGTTCGACAACGCAACCCGTCTGTACCCCGGAGGCACTCGCCCCGCGGTCGACAAGATCAACCTCGAGGTCGCCGACGGCGAATTCCTCGTCCTGGTCGGCCCCTCCGGTTGCGGTAAGTCCACCACCCTGCGCATGCTCGCCGGCCTCGAAGAGGTCAACGAAGGCCGCATCCTCATCGGCGACCGCGATGTCACCGACGTGCCGCCGAAGGACCGCGACATCGCGATGGTGTTCCAGAACTACGCGCTCTACCCGCACATGACGGTCGCCGAGAACATGGGCTTCGCCCTGAAGATCGCCGGCGTCAAGAAGGAGGAGCGCGCCGCTCGCGTTCTCGAGGCCGCGAAGCTGCTCGACCTCGAGGAGTACCTCACCCGCAAGCCGAAGGCCCTGTCGGGTGGTCAGCGTCAGCGCGTCGCCATGGGCCGCGCGATCGTGCGCCAGCCGCAGGTGTTCCTCATGGACGAGCCGCTGTCGAACCTCGACGCGAAGCTGCGCGTGCAGACCCGTACCCAGATCGCGTCGCTCCAGCGCCGCCTGGGCGTCACCACCGTCTACGTCACGCACGACCAGACCGAGGCCCTCACCATGGGCGACCGCATCGCGGTGCTCAAGGACGGCGTCCTCCAGCAGGTGGGTTCGCCCCGCGACCTGTACGAGCAGCCGAACAACGTGTTCGTCGCCGGCTTCATCGGCTCGCCCGCCATGAACCTGTTCCCGGTCGACGTCACCGAGGGCGGCATCCACTTCGGCAGCCAGGTCGTCCCGGTCGAGGCCTCCACCCTCGCCAAGGTCAACGGCAAGCAGGTCACGGTCGGCGTGCGCCCCGAGGACATCCAGGTCAGCGCCGCGGGCGGCCAGGGTCTGTCGGTCACCGTCGACCTCGTCGAAGAGCTCGGCGCCGACGGCTACCTGTACGGTCACTCCGACATCGACGGCAAGCGCACCGACGTGGTCGCCCGCGTCGACGGCCGCAACCACCCGAACGCCGGCGAGACCGTCGTGCTCACCCCGGTCACGGGCCGCGTGCACGTGTTCGACACCGAGAGCGGCGAGCGCCTCACCGAGAAGGCGATCGCTTCGGCGTAGTCCTCATCACCATGCGACGGCGCGGGCTCGGATCTCCGAGTTCGCGCCGTCGCCGTTTCGGACCAGTTCCAGAGGGAGGGATGCCGTGACCGAGGCGCTGAGCATCACCGCGAGCGCGATCGACCCGGGGCTGCTGGCACTGCCGTGGTCGACGACTCTGGCCGACTGGACGAGCGACGACATCGTCTACCTGCCCAAGGGCATCTCGCGCCACCTCGTGCGGTTCGCGAACCTCTCCGGACGTGTGGTCGCCATCAAGGAGACCACACCCGAGATGGCCCGCCGCGAATACGACATGCTCGGCAGCCTCGCCCGCCTGGACGTGCCCTGCGTCGAGCGGGTCGCCGTGATCGACGGACGCGCGGATGCCGCGGGCCGCACGCTGCCCTCGGCGCTGGTGACCGCGCACCTGCGCTTCTCGCTCCCCTACCGTGCGCTGTTCACACAGGTGCTGCGCCCCGACACCGCGAACCGGCTCGTGGACGCCCTGGCGGTGCTCCTCGTGCGGCTGCACAACGTCGGGTTCTTCTGGGGCGACGTCTCGCTGTCGAACACACTGTTCCGACGCGACGCGGGCGCCTTCGCCGCCTACCTGGTGGACGCCGAGACCGGTGAGCTGCACGAGTCAGGGCTGACCCGCGGACAGCGCGAGCACGACCTCGACGTCGCGCACACGAACATCGCCGGCGAGATCCTCGATCTGGCGGCCGGCGGGCGACTGGAGCGGGGAATGGATGCCGTCGAGATCGCCGACGGCATCATCTCCTCGTACCGCTCGCTGTGGGACGCCCTGACCGGTGCCGAGACCTTCGCCGCCGGCGAGTCATGGCGCATCACCGAACGCGTCCAGCGGCTTAACGCGCTGGGCTTCGACATCGGCGAGATGTCCATCCGTGCGACCCCGGACGGCACGAAGGTCTCGATCCAGCCCAAGGTCGTGGATGCCGGGCACCACCAGCGGCGCCTCATCCGCCTGACCGGGCTCGACGTCGAGGAGAACCAGGCCCGCCGGCTGTTGAACGACCTCGACGAGTACCGTGCACGCACCGGTGCGCGCGCCGATGACGAGGAGATGGTCGCCCACGAGTGGCTCACGCGCGTGTTCGAGCCCGTCGTCCGCGCGATCCCGTTCGAGCTGCGCGCGAAGCTCGAACCCGCCGAGGTGTTCCACCAGGTGCTCGAGCACCGCTGGTACATGTCGCAGGCACGCGGCGTCTCGGTGCCCCTCGCCGAGACGGTGGCCGGCTACATCGACGATGTGCTGCGCCACCGCCGCGACGAGGCGACGGTCATGGGGCCGGCCACCGAGACGCTCACGATGCCGATCGCGCTGGACGCGGCATCCTCCGACGATGACGACGACGAGCCGACCGGAGACTGGCGCGACCTGGTGTGAGGGTCAATACCCGACCGTGAAGCGCTCGCGGTGGTGGTTGCCCTGCTCGATCTCGTCGACCACGGCCAGCGCGAAGTCCTCGCCCGAGATGGTCGAGCTGCCGTCGGCCGCCTCGACGACGACGTCGCCGCCATCGCGGTAGTGACCGGTTCGCTCGCCCGGAGCCCACGAGCCGAACAGCTTCGGCGGGTGCACGAAGAACCAGTCGAGGTCGTCGCCGGCGTTCTGGACGAGCTTGAGCGAGTCGACGCCGACGCCGGCCTCGTGCTTGAGCTCGTCGGGCACGCCCAGGTCCCACAGGCTGGGGCCACCGGGCGCCGACAGGCTGCCCATCGCACCGCCGACGATGCCGAGGCGGGTCTTGGTGCCGCGCAGCTTCGCGATGAGCGCCCGCAAGGCGTCGAGCACCTTGTCGGCCATGTCGCCACGCGGCGAGAGCGCCGAGACCACGGCATCCGCGCCCTCGAACACGTCGCCCAGGCCGTCGACGTCGACCGCGTCGTGCTGCACGTAGGTGACCCCGTCGACCGGGTTCTCGGGCGCGGTCCGCGAGATCGCGACCACGTCGTGCCCGCGCGAGGCGGCCTCTGCGACGATGTGACCGCCGGCGTAGCCGGTGCCTCCGATGACGACGATGCGTGCCATGAGCTGCTTCCTTTCGTGGGCCGCGCGGCCCTCACACCATGCAACCGCGGGGACGGGCGTGCGCATTCCAGACATCGCGCACACGGTCACACCCCGTGCGCGCTCGGTCAAGCGCGGTGCTCGGTCGGCCGCGGCTCAGTCGGCGTTCGCGTCGCCGGCGGCGCGCATCGTGGCGACCTGGTAGAGTGCGACGGATGTCGCGATGCCGGCGTTCAGCGATTCGGTGGCAGCCTCGATCGGGATCGACACGATCTGGTCGCAGGTCTCGGTCACCAGGCGCGAGAGGCCCTTGCCCTCCGACCCGCAGACGATGACGACCGGACGGTCGGCGAGCTCAAGGTGCGGCAGCGAGACGTCGCCGCCGCCGTCGAGGCCGAGCACGAACACGCCCTGCTTCTTGAACTCCTTGAGCGTGGTCGTGAGGTTCGGCGCCATCGCGACGGGGATGCGGGCCGCGGCCCCGGCGCTGGTCTTCCAGGCCGCCGAGGTCACGCCCGCCGCGCGACGCTGCGGGACGATGACGCCCTGGCCGCCGAATGCCGCGGTCGAGCGGATGATCGCTCCCAGGTTGCGGGGGTCGGTCACCCCGTCGAGAGCGACGAGAAGCGGTGTCTGGCCGGAGTCGAAGATGTCCTCGAGCAGATCCTGCGGATGCGCGTAGCTGTACGGCGGCACCTTGAGGGCGACGCCCTGGTGCACGCCGTCGATGCCCGACATGCGGTCGAGCTCGGGGCGTGTGACCTCCAGAACCGGGATCTCCCGGTGCGTGGCGATGGCGAGCATCTCCTTGACGCGGTCGTCCATCTCGACCCGCTGCGCGATGTACAGCGCGGTGGCCGGGATCTTCGCCCGCAGCGCCTCGAGCACGCTGTTGCGGCCGGTGACCGTCTCGGTGTCGTCGTTCTTCTTCGCGCGCGCGGCGCGGTTCATGTCGACGGGCTTGCCCTTGGGCTTGCCGCCGGCGGCGACGTAGCGCTCCTGCGCCGCCTTGCGCTTGCCGGCGACGTGCCAGCTGCGGTCTTCCGCCTTCGGGGTCGGGCCCTTGCCCTCGAGCGCCTTGCGCCCGTGCCCGCCGGTGCCCTTGGTGGGGCCCTTCTTCTTGCTGTTGCCGGTGTTCCCGGCGCGCTTCGGCTTAGCCATTCTGCACACTCCAATGCGTCCCGGTGGGACCGTCTTCGAGAGCGATCCCCGCCGCGCCGAGTGCATCGCGCACGCGGTCGGCCGTCGCCCAATCCTTCTCCTGCCGCGCCTGCGCGCGCTGGTCGATCATCGCCTGCACGAGGGCGCCGAGGGCGGATGCCTCGGGCCCGGCTCCCCCACGAGACCACTGCGGGTCGAGCGGGTCGATGCCCAGGACGCGCACCATCGCGTCGACCTCGTGCAGAGCCCGCTCCGCGCTCGCGGTGTCGTCTTCGTCGAACGCCGCGTTGCCGCGGCGCACCGTCGCGTGGATGACGGCGAGCGCCTGCGGGACGTTGAGGTCGTCGTCCATGGCGGTGGCGAAGGCCTCGGGAAGCGTGCCGCGCGCGGCCTGCGCCTCGTCCAGCGCGGCCGCCTCGCTCGAGAGCAGGGTGCCGAGCGCCGCGGCCGTCTCGTCGTGCCGCATCCGCAACTCATCGTTACGCTCGATGAGGCGATCCGCGCGCTCAAGGAACGTGCGGATGCGCTCGAGCGCGGCCTCGGCCTCGTCGAGAGCCTTGTCGGAGACGTCGAGGCTCGACCGGTAGTGCGCCGCTGCCAGCGCGTAGCGCACCGTGAGCGGGTCGCGGTCGGCCAGCAGGTCATGGGCGAGCACGAAGTTGCCGAGCGACTTCGACATCTTCTGCCCGTCGACGGTGACCAGGCCGTTGTGCACCCAGTACCGCGCGAAGCCGTCGCCCGCCGCCGTCGACTGCGCGAGCTCGTTCTCGTGATGCGGGAAGCGCAGGTCGAGCCCGCCGCCGTGGATGTCGAACTGCGCGCCGAGGTAGCGCCGCGACATGGCCGAGCACTCGATGTGCCAGCCGGGGCGGCCGGCGCCCCATGGCGAGTCCCAGACGGCCGTGGCCGGCTCGCCGGGCTTGGCGCCCTTCCAGAGCGCGAAGTCGTGCGGGTCGCGCTTGCCGCGCGGGTCGGCATCATCGGCCGACTCCATGGCGTCGAGTGCCTGGTGCGTGAGCGCACCGTACTCGGGCCACGAGCGCACGTCGAAGTACACGTCGCCGGCGGCGGCGTACGCGTGCCCGCGCTCGATGAGTTCGCCGATGAGCTCGATCATCTGCGGAATGTGTCCGGTCGCGCGCGGCTCGTACGTCGGCGGCCGGATGCCGATGGCGGCATACGCGGCGGTGAACTCGCGCTCCATGCGGTACGCGAGCGCCCACCACGGCTCGATGTCGGTCGCGTTGGCGAGCACCTTGTCGTCGATGTCGGTCACATTGCGCACCGAGGTGACGCGACCGAAGCGGTGCTCGAGCCAGCGGGCGAGGATGTCGAAGCTCAGCGCCCCGCGCAGATGCCCGACGTGCGGCCCCGACTGCACCGTCGGCCCGCACACATAGATCGTGACGTTCTCGGGGTCGCCGGGCACGAAGTCGCGCAGCGTCTGCGCCTTGGTGTCATAGAGCCGGAGAGTCACCCACCCAGCCTACCGGCGCCGCCCCTCGCGCCGAGGTCGCACCGTTTCTCGCGAGGTCGCACCGTTTCTCGCGAGGTCGCACGGGATCTCGCGAGGTCGCACGGGATCTCGCGAGTTCGCACGCAGGCCTGGACCCGGGAAACCTCCCGGACACATCGTCGGCGTACCCTCGGCACCGGCAGACAAGGAGTCCCCATGGCTGTGACGATCCGCGCCGATGACTTGACGGCATCCCCCACTCGCGCACTCGTGGCCGCACATCTCTCCGACATGCACGCGCAGACCCCTCCCGAAAGCGTGCATGCACTCGACATCGACGCACTCCGCGTACCGTCGGTCAGGTTCTGGTCGGCGTGGGCCGGCGACCGCATCGCGGGTATCGCTGCCCTCACACTGCTCGCAGCGGGCGACGGAGAGATCAAGTCCATGCGCGTCGCCGAAGAGTTCCGCGGGACCGGGGTCGGCCGCGCGCTGCTGCGTCACATCGTGATGAACGCGGAGATCGACGGGATGCCGCGGCTCTGGCTCGAGACGGGATCAGCGGAGTCGTTCCTCCCGGCCCGGAACCTGTATGCGAGTGAGGGCTTCGTCGAGTGCGGACCGTTCGGCGACTACCAGGTCGACCCGTTGTCCGTATTCATGACGCGGGCGTTCTGAGGCGCGACCTCGCGAGAAACCGCGCGACCTCGCGAGAAACCGTGCGACCTCGCGGGGTCAGCGCGGGAGGAGCAACGCCACGGCGTGTGCGGCGACGCCCTCGCCGCGCCCCGTGAAGCCCAGGCCGTCGGTGGTCGTCGCCGACACCGACACGGGCGCTCCGCCGAGCGCACCCGACAGCACCGCCTCGGCCTCGGCGCGGCGCAGCGTCAGCCTCGGCCTGTTCGCCTGCACCTGCACGGCGACGTTCCCGACGGCGAAGCCCGCCTCGGTCACGAGTGCGAGCGTGCGGGCGAGGAAGACACCCGCGTGAGCACCGGCGGCCTCCGGCCGATCGACGCCGAAGTGCGTCCCGATGTCACCGAGACCCGCTGCCGACAGCAGCGCATCCACGATGGCGTGAGCCACGGCATCCCCGTCCGAGTGTCCGTCGAGGGCCGGTTCGCCCGGCCATTCCAGACCGGCCAGCCACAGCACCCCGTCACCGCCGAAGCGGTGCACATCGGTGCCGATGCCGACCCGCGGAATCGCGCTCAGGACGCGAGCACCTCGTCGAGCAGGCCGCTGGCCTTCTCCTCGTCGGTCTTCTCGGCAAGAGCCAGCTCGGAGACGAGGATCTGACGCGCCTTCGCGAGCATCCGCTTCTCACCCGCGGACAGCCCGCGGTCCTGATCGCGGCGCCACAGGTCGCGAACGACCTCGCTCACCTTGATGACGTCACCGGAGGCGAGCTTCTCGAGGTTCGCCTTGTACCGGCGCGACCAGTTGGTGGGCTCCTCCGTGAACGGCGCGCGCAGAACCTCGAAGACCTTCTCGAGCCCCTCCTTGCCGATGACGTCACGGACGCCGACCAGGTCGACGTTCTCAGCCGGGACCTCGATGGTCAGATCGCCTTGGGTGACGCGGAGCTTCAGATAGACCTTCTCTTCGCCCTTGATGACTCGGGTCTTCACTTCCGCGATCGTCGCCGC
>Ga0180219_1001915_pt1 | contig 12805 bp, 9 predicted proteins | sample eDN3rd30CBELigMG_FD_151338 | JGI IMG/M metagenome (GOLD analysis project Ga0180219, IMG submission 151338) | Enriched Miracle-Growth compost microbial communities from Emeryville, California, USA - eDNA 3rd pass 30_C BE-Lig MG (version 2)... ...
ACAGTCGCTGTAAGCGGTCGGGAGGAGCGACGTGGACCTCACTGATCCGCAGCGTCATGGGCCGGTGTCGATCCGGCTGATCCGCCAGAAGGACGCGCGCGTGCTGCAGCAGGAGCTGCTGAGCAACCGCGCCTGGCTGCGCCCGTGGGAGGCCACGAGTCCCGATGGTCCGGTGTCGCTGGACATGCGGCTGGGCATCCGTCGGCTTCTGCAGCAGTATCGCGACGGCAGCGGTGTGCCCTTCGTCATGGAGTGGGAGGGCGATGTGGCCGGCCAGCTCAACGTGTGGGGCATCTCGCGCGGCTCGCTCGCGTCGGCGACGATCGGCTACTGGGTGAGCGAGCGGTTCGCGGGCCGTGACATCACGCCGACGGCGGTGGCGCTCGCGACCGACATCTGCTTCCGCGAGCTGCGGCTGCACCGCATGGAGATCTGCATCCGCCCCGAGAACAAGGCGAGCCTGCGCGTCGTCGAGAAGCTCGGCTTCCGCTACGAGGGGCTGCGTCGCCGGTTCATCCACATCGACGGCGACTGGCGCGACCACTACGCGTTCGCGCTGACCCGCGAGGACGTCCCCGAAGGCGTGCTGGGGCGATGGCTGGCCGGGCGGGCGCCGCAGGATGCGGCATCCATCCCTCCCGCCGACCGACTGCCGGCGTAGTCGGCGCCCGACCGCGAACCCGACACGCGCCCGGGTGCGGGGGATGTCGGTGCGCCGTCGCTTACCGTGGTCTGCATGGGTGGGCAGGTGTTGGGCGGGGGGATCATCGTCCTGGTGGCGGTGGTGCTGTGGCTGGTCTATCTGCTGCCGAGCTGGTACAGCCGGCACCAGTTCGATGCCGCGCAGCGCAATGCGGTGCGGCTGAATCAGGCGTTGCGGGTGCTCGCGGAGACGAGCGAGACGCCCGAGGAGGTGCGCGTCGAACTGAACGCGCGCACCGCGCTCGCGCAGCAGAAGCTGGCGCGCAAGGCGCAGGCCGAGCGCGAAGAGCTCGCGCGCAGGGCGCAGAACGAACGCGACGACATCGAGCGCCGCACGCTCGCCGAGCGCGAGCAGGCCGAGCTGGCGCGCAGCCGCGCCCAGCTCGAACAGGCGCGCATCGAGCGTGAGCGCGCCGACGCGCAGGCAGCGGCCGTGCGCCGTCGACCTTCTGCCCGCCGTGCGCGTGCGCGCCGTCGTCTGCGGTTCAGCGTGACGGTGACGGGATGCCTCGGCCTCGCCGTGGCGGGGTGGGGCGTGTTCCTGCTGCTGACGGGTGGCGCCGCCGCCCCGGTGTGGGCCGGCGGCGCGATGGTCGTGGTGTGCGCGCTGCTGCTCGTGCAGATGGCCCGCGTCGGTGCCCGCGCCGCCTCCCGGCCGCAGCCCGTCACGGCGCCGGTGCAGACGCGCCGTGCCGTGCAGGAGGCGCAGGACATCTCCCTGGCCGACGAGCGGGCCTGGCAGCCGCGTGAGCTGCCGCGGCCGCTCACCGCGTCGCAGGGGTCGCGAGCCGCGGCTGTGCTGGCCGCGGCCGCCGAGCGCGAGCGACTGCGCCAGGCCGCGCTCGACGAGCCGCTCGTCGAGCGCGCCGAGCTGCAGCGCCCGCCCGAGCTCGACAGTGTCCGACTCGACAGTGCGCGGCTGGCGCGCATGGGCCGGGTCGACGACGCCGAGATCGAGGCCCACGTGCGCGCGCTGCTGGCCAGCCGCGCCGGTTGAGGCCGGTCAGTCGTCCGCGAGCACCTGTGCGAGGGCGAAGCGACCCAGAGCCGCGAGCTCGGGATGGTCGTCACTGGCCGTCAGCAGGGCCGAGGTCATGCGCGCGGCCCACGCGCGTGCGCGGGACCACAGTGCGGCGTCTGACGCGGCGCCCGCGCCGTATCGCTCGATGAACGCGGCGCGCCCCGCCGGTGAGAAGGTCAGCCATGCCGTCGCCAGGTCGGTCGCCGGGTCGCCCGCGGTCACGTCCCCGAAGTCGATGAGGGCGCGCAGGCAGGTCTCGTCGGCGAGCATGTTCAGCGGGTGCGGATCGCCGTGGACCCAGAGCGGCGGACCGGGATGCCGCGGTGCGGCCGCATCGATGTCATATCGGGCGCGCAACCGGCCCGTCGGGTCGCCCAGGTCGATGCGCGCGCGGGTGATGGCGGCACGCTCATCCAGCGGCTCGCCTCGCACGGGATTGCGCGGCGCATCGGCGTCGGCGGGCGTGTGCAGCGCCACCAGCGCGTCGGCGAGCTGAGGTGCCCACCGATCGCGCGTGGGGGTCGGCTGCCGGAACGCCGGAGCGCCCGGCAGCCACGGCACCACCGACCACGACCACGGGAAGAAGTCCGTGGGTCGCCCCACGCGCACCGGCACGGGCACCGCCACCGGCAACCGCGGAGCCAGCCGCGGCAGCACGAGCTGCTCGTGCTCGACGAGGGCGGCCGCCATCTCGCGCCGCGGCACCCGCACGGCGAGGTCGTCGCCCAGACGGGCCATGACGTTGTCCCACCCGTTCGCCGCGATCGACAGCGGGAGGGCGGCGAGGTCGGGATGCTGCGCCGACAGCAGCCGGGAGATGAGGTCGAGGGTCACATCGACCTCGGCGGCGGGCATGCGGGCCATCGTGCCAGGGTATCCGGGCGCGGGCGCGTCAGTGCACGGCGCCGCCGGGCGTCGCCTCGTCGTCGTGGACGTCCAACGCGGTGCGCGCGGCGACGACGAACGCGCGGGCGAGGTCGGCCAGCGGCAGCTCGGCCTCGCCGTGCGGCGCCTGGCCGGTGCCCCACGGCACGTGGATGAACCCGGCCCGTCGTGCGGCGTCGACGGCGTTCGCGAAGACGTGGTTGCACACGTAGGTGCCCGCCGACAGCGAGAGGGAGGCGGGGATGCCGGCCGCGGCTACGGCGCGCGCCATGGCCTTCACCGGGACCGTCGCGAACCAGGCGGCGGGTCCACCGGGGACACACGGCTCATCGACGGGCTGCGCACCGGCGTTGTCGGGGATGCGCGCGTCGATGAGGTTCACCGCCACCCGCTCGACGCACACCGTCGAGCGGCCGCCGGCCAAGCCGGTGGCCAGCACCACGTCGGGATCGTGCTCGGCGATGAGCGCGCGCAGGCGCACGGCGGCGTCGGCGAACGTCACCGGCAGCACCGCGGTGATGAGCGTCTCGGGTCCGTCCCAGAGCTGAGCGGCGAGCCGCACGGCGTCGCCCGACGGATTCACCGGGTCGTCGGCGAACGGCTCGAAACCGGTCAGCAGCACGCCGGTCATGCCGGCACCAGGTCGATCTCGCCCGTGGCGATGTCGGCCCGCTGCAGCCGCAGCTGCACGGTGTCGCCGGCGGCGGCATCCACCTGCGGCACCTTCACCGACACGAGGGGTCCGGTCAGCTGTACGCGCGCGCCGTCGCCTCGATGCCCGAGCACGACGCCCGTGAACACGTGGTTCTCGCGGCCGGCGAGCACGGCGGCCTCGACCCGGTCGACCGTCGCACTCTCGAGCCGCGACGCGCGCTGGTCCGCCCGGCCCATCAGTTTCGGCAGCTCGTGCAGGCTCTCACGAGCCCAGTCGGGCACCTCGCGCCCGTTCGCCAGCGCCTCGCAGACCACGAGCGACCAGCGGTCGACGAGTCGGCGCAGGGGAGCAGTCGTGTGCGCATAGGGCGCCGCGATCGCCGACTGCAGGGTGTCGTCGGGCACCTGCCCGTCAAAGGCGGTGTACCCGGCGCCGCGGAAGAGGCTCGCCGCGGCATCCTGCACCGCCAGGGTCTTGGCGTCGTCGCCGCGCAGCCCCCGCAGATACTCCCCGTAGCCGATGTCGTCGGGCCACGGCAGCCCGAGCGCGATGGTCTGCGCGCGGAATGCCGCGACGTCTTCGGGGTCGGCGGCGGGCATCGTGCGAAGGATGCCGACGCCGCCGTCGATCATGATGCGCGCCGCCGCCATGCCGGTCAGCAGCGAGACGTGTGCGTTCCAGTCCTCGACCGGCAGGGTGCGGCGGCGCTCGAGGCGGTAGGTGCCGTCGACGGGAAAGACCTCGACCTCGGGGGAGTTCAGGCTCGCGCCTCCCCGCTCGCGCTCGCGTCCGGAACGCTGCTGCCCGAACCACGGCAGGTTCTGCAGCGACTCGGGCGCCGACCCGTCGTCGATCGCGCGCTGTGCGTCGGCGTAGCTCCACTGGCGGCGCGAGCGCACCACCGCACGGCGCAGCGAGGTCGCCACCGGCTCGGCGCGCTCGTCGAGCTCGAACCGCCAGACGAACGCGCGGCGATCCTGCCCCTCCAGCAGCGAGGTCGCGCCTTCGCTGAGCGTAGGCGGGTGCAGCGGGATGCGCCCGTCGACCGCGTACAGGGTCTCGCCGCGCTCACGCGCCGCGGCATCGATCGCGCCGGTGGGGCGCACGAAGGCGGGCACATCGGCGATGGCGTAGTGCAGGATGCCACCGGTCCCCGTCCGCTGCAGGTGCAGCGCCTGGTCGAGATCGCGGGATCCCTCGGGGTCGATCGTCACGAACGCGAGGTCGCGCAGATCGAGGAGCGCGTCACCCGGCTGCGGGCGGACGTCGCGGGCGGCGGCATCCGCCTCGGCCAGCACCTCCGGCGCGAAGCCGTCGGGAAGCTCGAGGTCGGCGCGCAGCGCGGCGAGTGAGGCGGCCAGGGCGTCCCCGGCCGCGGCGGAGGTCAGATGGGGACGACGGCCGGGCACGTCGTCAGTGTACGGGGCGCGCCCGGACCCGCGGCATCCACCCCTCTAGACTGGATGATCGTGGTCACCCGTCTCTCGAAGTTCTTCGTCCGCACCCTGAGGGAAGACCCCGCCGACGCGGAGGTCCAAAGTCACAAGCTGCTCGTGCGTGCCGGTTACATCCGGCGGCAGGCGGCAGGGGTCTTCGCCTGGCTGCCGCTGGGACTGCGCGTGAAGGCGAAGATCGAGAAGGTCATCCGCGAGGAGATGGAGGCCGCCGGCGCCCAGGAGGTGCACTTCCCCGCGCTCATGCCCCGTGATCCGTACCAGGCGACCGGCCGATGGGACGAATACGGCGACCTGCTGTTCCGCCTGCAGGACCGCAAGGGCGGCGACTACCTGCTCGCGCCCACGCACGAAGAGGCGTTCACGCTGCTCGTGAAGGACCTGTACTCGTCGTACAAGGACCTGCCGGTGACGATCTACCAGATCCAGGACAAGTACCGCGACGAGGCGCGCCCCCGCGCGGGCCTGCTGCGCGGCCGCGAGTTCACGATGAAGGACGCCTACTCGTTCGACTACACCGATGAGGGGCTCGACGCCTCGTACTTCGCCCAGCGCGACGCGTATGAGCGCATCTTCCAGCGACTGGGGCTGGAATACGTGATCGTGAAGGCGGATGCCGGGGCCATGGGCGGTTCCCGCAGCGAGGAGTTCCTGCACCCGACGGCGGTCGGCGAAGACACCTTCGTCCGGTCGGACGGCGGCTACGCCGCCAACGTCGAGGCGTTCACGACCGTGGTGCCCGACGCCGTGCCCTTCGACGACGCACCGGCGGCGGAGATCTTCGACTCGCCGAACACGCCCACCATCGAGACGCTCGTCGCGCACAGCAACGCCGTGCTCGAGGGTGACTACACCGCCGCAGACACCCTGAAGAACGTCGTCCTCGCGCTCACGCACCTCGACGGCACCCGCGAGCTGGTGATCGTCGGCATCCCCGGTGACCGCGACGTCGACGACAAACGCGCCGAGGTCGCGTTCGCCCCCGCCGAGGTCGAGGCGGCGACGCCCGAGGACTTCGCGAAGCACCCCGGGCTGGTCAAGGGCTACATCGGCCCCTGGTCGGAGGCGGGGCCGGTCCTCGGTGAGGAGTCGACCACCGGCATCCGGTACCTGCTCGACCCTCGCGTGGTCGATGGTTCGCGCTGGATCACCGGGGCCAACATCGACCAGAAGCACGTGCACTCGCTCGTGGCCGGCCGCGACTTCGTCGGCGACGGCTTCGTCGAGGTCGCCAGCGTCCGCGACGGCGACCCCGCCCCCGACGGCTCGGGTCCCGTGCACCTGGCGCGCGGCATGGAGATCGGGCACGTCTTCCAGCTCGGGCGCAAGTACGCCGAGGCGCTGGGCCTGAAGGTTCTCGATGAGAACGGCAAGCAGGTCACCGTCACGATGGGCTCGTACGGCATCGGTGTGACCCGCATCCTCGCGATCATCGCCGAGCTGAACAACGACGAGAAGGGCCTCATCTGGCCGACGTCGGTCGCCCCGTTCGACGTGCATGTGGTCGCCACCGGCAAGGACGCCACGGCGTTCGAGCTCGCCGAGAAGCTCTCGGCCGAGCTCGAGGGGGCGGGCTTCGACGTGCTCTACGACGACCGCGCGAAGACCTCGCCCGGCGTGAAGTTCGGCGATGCCGAGCTGATCGGCGTGCCGCGCGTGCTCGTCGCCGGCCGCGGGGCCGCCGAGGGCACGGTCGAGCTGTGGAACCGCCGGACGGGCGAGCGCGAGACGCTGCCGGCCGCCGATGCAGTCGCCCGGCTCGTTGAGGAGCGCTGACCGCCCCGGCGCATGCGAAGGTGGAGGCATGGCTGATTCCTCCACGAACACGCTGCCGGGTGAGGTCACCGAGGCGCTGCGGCAGACGATGGATGCGGCGGGCATCGATGAGCACGAAGACCTGGTCGCCCGCATCCTCGCCACCGGCGTGGGCCTCGGCATCGATGACACCGACCGACTCGATCTGAAGATCACCTCGGCCGCGCTCACGGAGATGCGCTCGGCGTTCTCGCTGTTCGCGCCGTACCGTGCGGTTCCCAAGGTCACGGTGTTCGGTTCGGCGCGCACGAAGCCCGAAGACCCGCTGTACCGGCAGGCGCGCCGGGCCGCGCACATCCTGTCGGAGCACGGCTGGATGGTCGTCACCGGCGCGGGGCCGGGCATCATGCAGGCCGGGACCGAGGGTGCCGGAGCCGACCGCTCCATCGGCGTGTCGATCCGGCTGCCGTTCGAGGAGAAGCCCAACGCGCTGCTCGCCGACAGCGAGAACGTGGTGTCGATGAAGTACTTCTTCACCCGCAAGCTCATGCTCATGAAGGAGTCGCACGGCTTCATCTGCCTGCCCGGCGGCTTCGGCACGATGGATGAGATGTTCGAGCTGCTCACGCTGCAGCAGACCGGCAAGGCCGAGCCGATGCCGATCGTGCTGCTCGACGAGCCCGGCGGCACCTTCTGGGGCGGTCTGCGCCGGTTCGTCGATCAGCACCTGGTGCCGGCGGGCGTCATCAACGCCGACGACTTCGACCGCGTGCTGGTCACCGACTCGGTGCGTGCGGCCATCGCGCACATCCTGGGCTTCTGGCGCAACTACGACTCGCTGCGCTGGGTGCGCGAGCGGCTCGTGCTGCGCATCCGCACCGCACCCACCGATGCGCAGCTGGTCGAGCTCAACGAGCGCTTCGCCCCTCTGCTCACGCAGGGTGAGATCGAGCGCAGCGGCCCGTTGCGCGACGAGCAGCACGACGGCGATCGGCTCGAGCTGCCGCGCCTGGTGATGCATTTCAACCCCTTCGAGGTCGGCGACCTGTACCGGCTCATCGGGGCGGTGAACGACTGGGTCGACGACGACGTCGAGTGAGCCCCGCGCGCACGGCGGGCGTGCGGCCGGGCCGACCTATCATGGCACGATGACGGATCGCGGCACTCGGCGGTGGAGCGCCCTGCCCGGCCTCGTCTCGCAGGCGCCGCCGCGGGCGATGATCGTCGTGGGGGCCGTGGTCGCGGTCCTCGGGGTGCTGATCATCTCGCGCCCGCTGACGTCGCTCGTGCTGCTGGGCGTGTACGTCGGCGCCAGCGCGGTCATCTCCGGCGTCGTCGAGCTCGTCTCGCGGCACCGGTCACCCGCGTGGTGGACGCGCGTCTTCGCCATCGTGTGGATCGTCGCCGGCATCCTCGTGCTGGTCTGGCTCGGCTCGAGCCTGAATGTGCTGCCGACGGTGCTGGCGATCCTGCTGCTGCTGAGCGGTGTAGCGTCGATCGGCGACGCCCTGATCCCGGGGCGGTCCGATGAGCGCGTGCGCGTCAGCCAGCGGGTGCTCTCGGCGGTCTGGGGAGGCGCGCAGGTGGTGTTCGGCATCCTGTCGCTCACCTGGCCGGATGTCACGGTCCTGGTGGTCGCCGTCGTGTTCGGCGTGCGCACCCTGGTGTTCGGCACGACGATGCTCGTGCGCGGCGTCATGCTGCTGCGCAGCCGACCCGATCGCGGTGGCCGGCCGCTGCCGGCGCGCCGCCCGCACCCGCGCCTGGCCGATGCCGGACGCTACGGGCTGGCGCTGCTGCTGGTGGTGACCACGGCGGGGGGATGGTTCCTCAACGGATGGCTCGAAGACGGTGCGCCCGTCGTCGACGCGTTCTACGATCCGCCTGCGACGCTGCCCTCGGGCCACGGCGAGCTCATCCGCGCTTCGGCCTACGGCGGTACCATTCCGCCCGGGGCGACCGTGACGCGCATCGTGTACTCGACGACCGACGCGCACGGGCAGCCGGCCGCCGCCAGCGCGCTGGTCATCGTCCCCGAGGAGGAGATCCAGCTCACCCCGCATCCGGTCGTGCTCTGGAACCACGGCACCACGGGTGTCGCACGCGGCTGCGCCCCGAGCCTCACCGACAGTGCCGCGACGAAGTGGGCGATCCCGGGGCTGAACCAGGCGATCGCGCACGGATGGATGGTCGTGGCGCCCGACTACGCCGGGCAGGGCACGCCCGGAGCGTTCCCCTACCTCATCGGGCAGGGCGAGGCCCGGTCCGCGCTCGACGCGGTGGTGGCCGCCGAGAAGCTGCCGCACGTCTGGGCCTCCGACGACGTCGTCGTCTGGGGGCATTCGCAGGGCGGGCATGCGGCGTTGTGGGCCAGCCGCGTCGCCAAGCGGTACACACCCGACCTGAACGTGCTGGGCACGGCGGCGCTCGCTCCGGCGGGCGACCCGCTGGCACTGGCCCGCGACCTCACCGCGGGCTTCGCCAGCCCGGAGCTGACGGTGCTCACCGCGTGGGTGCTGGTGCCGTACTCGGAGACCTACCCCGACGTGCGACTGGCCGACTACGTCTCGCCCGGGACCCGCGCCATCGTCCGCGAGCTCGCCCAGCGCTGTCCCAGCGAGCCTGCGCTGATGGTGTCGGTGCTGGCGGCGCTGGGCATCTCCGAGCACCAGACGCTCTACATCGGTGATCTCACCGCCGGCGCTCTCGGCCGTCGCCTGGGCGAGAACACGGCGATGGGCACCTGGACGGCGCCGCTGCTGATCCAATGGGGCGCCGATGACGAGGTCATCCCGAGCAGCCAGCAGGTCGCCTACGTCAAGCGGCTGTGCAAGGCCGGGAACGACGTCGAATGGGTGGAGTACCCGGTGACACGCCATCAGGACATTCTGCAGCCGGGCTCGCAGGCGATCCCCAAACTCCTCGACTGGACCGGCGGGCTGTTCGCCCACCGTGCGGCCCCGGTCTCGCGCTGCGGCTGACCGGGATCCTCACAGAATGGGCGGACGCGGCATCCGGTAACGTTGTAGGGATGTCGGCGCGTGTGCGCGCCTGCGAAAGCTGAAGAGGGAGGCCGCGATGGATATCGACCTGGGACTGCTGAGAACGGTCGAGCGGGAGAAGGAGATCCCCTTCGACGAGCTCGTGCACATCATCGAGCAGGCGATCCTGACCGCCTATGCCAAGCACACGTCGGCGACCGGCACGCTGCCGGAGGGGACGCGCGCCCAGCTCGACCGCAAGACCGGCCACGTCGCCGTCTACGTGCCCCTGCTCGATGACGACGGTGCTGTCATCGGCGAAGAGGAGAGCACTCCCGAGGACTTCGGCCGGATCGCGGCGTTCGCGGCCAAGCAGGTCATCAGCCAGCGGCTGCGCGACATCGCCGATGACGCGGTGCTCGGCGAGTTCCGCGGCAAGGAGGGCGACATCGTCGCCGGTGTCGTGCAGCAGGGCCCGAACCCGCGCATGGTGCACGTCGACCTCGGCACCGTCGAGGCGATCCTCCCGCCCGAGGAGCAGGTGCCCGGCGAGGACTACGCGCACGGCGCCCGCCTGCGCGTGTACGTGACCAGCGTGTCGAAGGGCACGAAGGGCCCGTCGATCACCGTCTCGCGCACGCACCCGGGCCTCGTCCGCAAGCTGTTCGCGCTGGAGGTCCCCGAGATCGCGAGCGGCGTCGTCGAGATCGTGTCGCTCGCGCGCGAGGCCGGGCACCGCACGAAGATCGCGGTGAAGGCCAACGACCCGGCGGTGAACGCGAAGGGCGCGTGCATCGGCGAGCTGGGGCGGCGCGTGCGCGCGGTCACCGACGAGCTGGGCGGCGAGAAGATCGACATCGTCGACTACGACCCCGAGCTCGCGAAGTTCGTGGCGAACGCGCTGTCGCCCGCGAAGGTGACATCGAGTTTCGTGCTGGATGCCACGACCAAGGCCGTTCGGGCGCTCGTGCCCGACTACCAGCTGTCGCTGGCGATCGGCAAGGAAGGGCAGAACGCGCGGCTCGCCGCGAAGCTGACCGGCGCGAAGATCGACATCCAGCCGGACTCGATTCTCGAAGGCGCGTGACAGGGTAAGATGGACCCCGTACGAACGTGCGTCGGGTGCCGTCGGCGTTCCCCCCGGTCCTCTCTCTTGCGAGTGGTGGCCATCGACTCCCACCTTGTCCTTGACGAGCGTGCGTCGATGCCCGGGCGGGGCGCCTGGGTCCACGACACGGGTGAATGCCTGCAGGCCGCAGTGCGGCGACGGGCGTTCGTACGCGCATTGCGTGTGTCAGGTCCGCTTGACACGCAGACCATCGAAGAGCATCTGCAGCGAAAAGGCTGAACGGCTATGGAAACAAAGTGAACGGCTCGAAATGAGACCCGTCCGCGACTAACGGTCTGCCCTGTCCGGGGGAGACCTCAGACAGGAGAATTGTGGCAAAACCACGCGTGCACGAGATTGCTTCCGAGCTCGGCGTCGACAGCAAGGTCGCCCTCGCGAAGCTGAAGGAGCTCGGCGAGTTCGTCAAGAGCCCTTCGTCGACCATCGAACCCCCGGTGGCCCGCAAGCTGCGCAACGCCCTTGCGGCCGAGAGCGCAAAGTCATCCGGTGACGGCGGGGGCAACGGCGCCAAGCCGCAGCCCGCCGGTCGCCCCGGTCCGGCAGCGCCCGCGGCCCCGAAGCCGCAGGCGGCGAAGCCCGCTGCGAAGACCCCGGCACCCGCCAAGCCCGCGGCCCCGGCCGCGCCGAAGGCCGAGGAGCCGAAGCCCGCCGAGGCGGCTCCCGCGGCTCCTGCGGGTCCCGCCGCTCCCGCGGCGTCAGACACGAAGTCCGCACCCAAGCCGGGTGCGCCCACGCCGGGTCCGCGTCCTTCGGGACCGCGCCCGGGCAACAACCCGTTCTCTTCCTCGCAGGGCATGGGGCAGCGTCCGGCGGGTCCCCGTCCGGGCAACAACCCCTTCGCCCCCTCGCAGGGCATGGGGCAGCGCCCGAACCCGGGCAACATCCCGCGCCCGCAGGCGCCGCGGCCTCAGGCGCCGCGTCCCGGCTCCCCGCGTCCCGGCGCTCCGCGCCCGGGCCGCCCTGGTGCCGGCGGCGCTCGTCCGGGGCGTCCCGGTGGTGGCGCGCCGTTCCAGCAGCGCTCGGGCGGTCGCCCGGGTGCGGGTGCCGGAACCGGCGCGGGCGGCTTCCCGAGCCGTCCGGGCGGCGGGTTCGCCGGTCGTCCCGGTGGCGGCGGTCGCGGCCGTGGCGGCGGCACAGCCGGCGCGTTCGGCAAGGGCGGCGGCAAGTCGAAGCAGCGCAAGTCGAGGCGCGCGAAGCGGCAAGAGTTCGAGATGCGGTCGGCGCCGGTCGTCGGCGGCGTCAACGTCCAGAAGGGCAACGGCGAGATCATCCGCCTGCGCCGTGGTGCGTCGATCTCCGACTTCGCCGACAAGCTCGAGGCGCTGCGCGGCTACACCGTGCAGCCGGGCACGCTGGTGACGATCCTGTTCAACCTCGGTGAGATGGCCACGGCGACCGAGTCGCTCGACGAGGCCACCTTCGAGGTGCTGGGTGCCGAGCTGGGCTACAAGATCCAGATGGTCTCGCCCGAGGATGAAGACAAAGAGCTCCTCGAGGGCTTCGGGCTCGACCTCGAGCAGGAGCTGGCCGACGAAGACGACTCGGCCCTCGAGATCCGTCCTCCGGTGGTCACCGTCATGGGCCACGTCGACCACGGCAAGACCCGTCTGCTGGACGCCATCCGGCAGACCAACGTGGTGGCGGGCGAAGCCGGCGGCATCACGCAGCACATCGGTGCCTACCAGATCTGGACCGAGCACGAGGGCAACGAGCGTGCGATCACCTTCATCGACACCCCGGGTCACGAGGCGTTCACCGCCATGCGTGCCCGTGGTGCGCAGGTGACCGACATCGCGATCCTCGTGGTCGCGGCCGACGACGGCATCATGCCGCAGACGGTCGAGGCGCTGAACCACGCCCAGGCGGCGAACGTGCCGATCGTGGTCGCGGTCAACAAGATCGATAAGCCCGACGCCAATCCCGCCAAGGTGCGTCAGCAGCTCACCGAGTACGGTCTGGTCGCCGAGGAGTACGGCGGGGACGTCATGTTCGTCGACGTCTCGGCTCGCGAGAACATCGGCATCCAGGATCTCCTGGACGCGGTGCTGCTCACGGCCGACGCCGGCCTCGACCTGCGCGCGAACCCGAACAAGGACGCCCGCGGCGTCGCGATCGAAGCCAAGCTCGACAAGGGCCGTGGTTCTGTGGCGACCGTGCTCATCCAGTCCGGCACGCTGCGCGTCGGCGACGCGATCGTGGCCGGCACCGCTTACGGGCGCGTGC
>Ga0180219_1001916_pt1 | contig 12801 bp, 9 predicted proteins | sample eDN3rd30CBELigMG_FD_151338 | JGI IMG/M metagenome (GOLD analysis project Ga0180219, IMG submission 151338) | Enriched Miracle-Growth compost microbial communities from Emeryville, California, USA - eDNA 3rd pass 30_C BE-Lig MG (version 2)... ...
CTCGAGCGCCTGCCCGCGCGCCCGCACGCCGCGCTGGAAGCCCCGGGCGCGCAGCGTGGCGACATCCGCCTCGTCGGGCCGTCCCAGTCGCCCGCCGATCACCGCGAGTCGGGTCGCACCGCGGTCGAGCAGGTGCCCCGCGGCGAGCGCGGCACCGTCTTCATTCGCCATCACGACATGATCGAGCGGCTCAGAGAACGACCGCTCTCCGAGCACGACGAGGGGGAAGTCCCCCCGCAGCAGGGTCGCATCGTCGTCGTGCAGCTGCACTGCGCTGAGGATCAGGCCGTCATAGCTGCGCAGCCGTGACCGGCTGAGGGCATCCAGCTCCCGATCGCGGCTCGCGGCCGTCTGCTCGACGACGAGCTCGAAGCCGTGCGCGGCGGCGCGCTCGATCAGCAGCGTCGCGAGCAACCCGAAGTAGGGACGGTCGACCTCCGGCACCGCCAGTCCGATGACCCCGCTGCGTCCCTGACGCAGGTTCCGCGCCGCGGTGTTGACGTGGTAGCCCAGTGTGTCGATGGACGACAGCACACGCTCGCGGGTCTGCTCGCGCACATGCGGATGCCCGTTGACGACGTTCGACACCGTCATCACCGACACGCCCGCGTGCCGGGCGACGTCCTGCATCGTCGTCATCTCCGGGCTCCTTCCGCTCCTCGGACGACGGTACCGTCAATCCCCGTGGGTCACGCGCACCGTGGCCACCGAGTGCGCGGGCAGGGTGAACCGCACCCGCCGGCCGTCGATCCGCACGGGCAGATCGGTCAGGGCGACCTCGTCGGGGGCGTCGAACGTGTTGTGCGAGCGGAAGTCCGCACCCGTGAGGATCTGCGCGCGGGTGACGTCGCTGATCCGCCCCGGCAGCTCGAACGCGGCCTCGATCTCGCGGTCGAGCCCCGTGTTGGTCGCGCTGATGGTCACGCCGCCGTCCTTGCGCGAGACGGTGACGTCGCCGTCGACCCCGAGTCCGTCGGGTGCGCCGGTGTACGACGAGGGCACCGCGACGAACCCGGCATCCTGATGATCCTGGTACAGGTCGAACACGTGGTAGGTCGGCGTCTTGATCATGCGCGCGCCGTCGGTCAGCAGCATCGCCTGCAGCACGTTGACCATCTGCGCGATGTTCGCCATGCGCACGCGGTCGCCGTGCCGGTGGAACGTGTTGAGGTTGAGTGCGGCGACCACGGCGTCGCGCATCGTGCTCTGCTGGTGGAGGAAGCCGGGGTTGGTGCCCGGTTCGACGTCGTACCAGGTACCCCACTCGTCGACGATGAGACTGATGCGCTTGGCCGGGTCGTACCGGTCCATGATCGCGCTGTGGCGCTGCAGCAGCTCTTCCATGCGCCGGGTCTGCCGCAGCGTCTCATGCCACGCGTACTCGTCGAAGTCGGTCGCCGAGCCCTTCGCGCTCCATGAGCCGGTCGGGATCGTGTAGTAGTGCAGGCTGAGGCCGTTCATGTGCTCGGCGGCGTTGGCCATGAGCACGTCGGTCCACGTGTAGTCGTCCGCGTTCGCGCCGCACGCGATCTTGCTGATCGGCGTGTCGCCGTAGTTGCGCACGTAGGTCTGGAACTGACGGAACTGGTAGGCGTACTGCAGCGGCAGCATGTTGCCGCCGCATCCCCAGCTCTCGTTCCCCACTCCGAAGAACTCGAGCTTCCACGGCTGATCGCGCCCGTGCTGCTTGCGCAGCTCGGCCATGGGCGCGGTGTCGTCGAGCGTCATGTACTCGACCCAGTCCTGCATCTCGGCGACCGTGCCGCTGCCCACATTGCCGTTGATGTAGGCCTCGGCGTCGAGCTGGTTCAGCAGCTCGAAGTATTCGTGCGTGCCGAAGTCGTTCGGCTCGACCACCCCGCCCCAGTGCGTGTTGACCATCGGCTGGCGCTCGGGGCCGACCCCCTTGAGCCAGTGGTACTCGTCGGCGAAGCAGCCACCGGGCCAGCGCACGAGCGGCACCCTGATGTGGCGCAGCGCCTCGACGACGTCGGTGCGGATGCCGTTGCGGTTCGGGATCGCCGAGTCGCTGCCGACCCACACGCCCTCGGTGATGCACCGCCCCAGATGCTCGGCGAACTGTCCGTAGATGCGCCGGTCGATGCGGTGCGACGGGGTCTGATTCGGGATGCTGATCATGAGGGTCCTTCGTCGGTCAGAGGCGCAGACGGCTCGCTGCGATGCGCTTCGCCGCGCATCTTTTGTAACGATACACGAAATGGGTAGACTCGCCACGACCCCACCGCCTGACCCTTCGGGAGCCCGCCATGCAGTTCCTGCCCCTCGACCGCGTGCGTCTGGGCGACGGCCCGTTCCGTGCGGCCGTGCAGACCGATCTCGACTACGCGCTCGCACTCGACGTCGACCGGCTGCTGGCCCCGTTCCTGCGCGAGGCGGGCCTGCCCGCCGTCGCGGTGTCGTACGGCAACTGGGAGAGCTCGGGCCTCGACGGCCACATCGCCGGGCACCTGCTCTCGGCACTCGCGCTGCTGTGGCGTGCGACCGGGGAGCCCGAGACCCGCCGCCGCGCGGAGCACATCGTGACCGAGCTCGCTCGCGCGCAGCGCGCGCACGGCACCGGCTACCTCGGCGGCGTACCCGGCGGCGCGGTCCTGTTCGAGAGCCTGCGGCACCGCGGACGCGCGGCGGCCCAGAGCCTGTCGGGCGGCAGCCACTGGGTGCCCTGGTACAACCTGCACAAGACGTTCCAGGGGCTCATGGACGCCCATGTTCTGCTCGGCGACGAACAGGCGCTCGAGGTCGTCGTGCGCTTGGGCGCGTGGTGGCTCGACGTCGCCCGCACCATCGACGACGACACTTTCGAGATCATGCTCGACACCGAGTACGGCGGCATGAACGAGGCCTTCGCCGAACTGGCGCTGCTCACCGGGCGCGACGACTTCGCGGCGATGGCACGGCGCTTCTCGCACCGGCGCATCCTCGACCCGCTCCGCGCGCATCGCGACGCGCTCACCGGGCTGCACGCGAACACCCAGATCCCCAAGGCGGTCGGCTACGCCGCCACCGCAGACGTGACCGACGACGACGCGCTGCGCGATGCCGCCCACTTCTTCTGGCGCACCGTCGTGGAGCACCGCACGGTCGCCATCGGCGGCAACAGCGTGCGCGAGCACTTACACGACGCCGCCGACTTCACGCCCATGATCGACGACCGCGAGGGCCCCGAGTTCTGCAACACCTCCAACATGCTCCGGCTCACGCGGCGCCTCGCCGAGCACGAACTGCAGCCCGAGCACCTCGAGTTCGCCGAACGCGCCCTGTTCAACCATGTGCTCGGCTCGCAGCATCCCACCGGCGGTTTCGTCTACTTCACGTCGATGCGGCCCCGCCACTACCGGGTCTACTCGCAGCCGTACGAGGGCTTCTGGTGCTGCGTGGGAACGGGCCTCGAAGCGCAGGCCCGCTACGGCGAATGGGTGTTCGGCATCGAAGACGGCGCTCTGGCCGTGAACCTGTACACGCCGGCCGAGGCACAGGTCGACGCCCTCGCCGCACACGTGCGGGTCGAGGCGGCACTGCCCGATTCGGGCGAGGTGCGCATCACCGTCGAGGGTGAAGCGCGTTTTCCGCTCCGGCTGCGCGTCCCCGCGTGGGCGGGCGAGCTCACCGATCTGCGCGTCGACGGCGAACCCGCCGACGGCGCGCGCCTGCCCGGCGCCGTCGTGCTCGACCGCACGTGGCACCCCGGCTCGACGGTCACCTTTCGGCTGCTCGTGCCGGTGCGCGCCGAGCGCCTTCCCGACGGATCGCCGTGGCACGCCTACCTCGCGGGACCCGTCGTGCTCGCGGCGCGTGCCGGCACCGAGCGCCTCGACGGACTGCGCGCCGACGACAGCCGCATGGGCCACATCGCCCACGGACCGCTGCTGCCCCTCGCCGACACACCGATCGTGTCCGCAGGGACGGCGGCGCACCGGCGCCGAGACGGTCGATACGAAGTGGATGCCGCGGGCCGCACCCTCGTGCTCGAGCCGTTCGCCGGCATCCATGACGAGCGGTACACGGTGTACTGGCCGGTCGCCGACGACGACCCGGCGTCGCGCCGTGCCGAGCTGGAACGCCTCGATGACGGGCTGGGACTCGACGAGGCCACGATCGACGCCGTCGCGTTCGGCGAGCAGCAGCCCGAGTCCGACCACGGCTTCCGCGGCACGGCGACGAGCGTGATGACCGTCGGCGACCGACGGTGGCGCGTGACCTCGGGCGCTCTCGAGGTGCGGCTCGCCGTCGCCGGAGCCCGAGTCCTGCGCGTGCGCTACCGGCAGGCCACCGCGCCGACCGCGGTGATCGTACGACTGGACGACGAGGTCGTGGCCACCGAGCGCCTCGACGCCGGCGAGCAGTCGCTCGAGGTCGACTACGGCATTCCTGCCGGTATCGCCGGCGGGGCGCTCTCCTTCACCGCCGCCGACGACCTCTCCACGCCCGGCATCGGCATGGTGCGCGCGCTGCGCTGAGCGCGGCTATGCGCCGGCGGCGTGCGTCAGCAGCGCGAGGGTGTCGGCGGGGTGTCGGGCAGGTGCCCGCCGAACATCAGCGAGCCGATCGGGGCCAATCTCGTATCGATAAGATCGAAGCGACGTCATCGCGGTCTTCGGGGCGCGGCGCCTCGAAAGGAACCACTGGCTGTGACCACCTTCGCCATCGGCGAGACCGACTTCCTCCTCGACGGGCGGCCGCACCGCATCCTGTCGGGGGCGATCCACTACTTCCGCGTGCACCCCGATCACTGGGCCGACCGCATCCGCAAGGCGCGGCTCATGGGGCTGAACACGATCGAGACGTACGTGGCCTGGAACGCCCACGAGCCCGCGCAGGGCGCGTGGGATGCGACCGGGCCGAACGACCTCAGGCGCTTCCTCGATCTGGTCGCCGCCGAGGGCATGCACGCGATCGTCCGCCCCGGCCCGTACATCTGCGCGGAGTGGCACAACGGCGGCCTACCTACCTGGCTCACCGCCATGGAGGGCATCGCTCTGCGCCACAGCGACCCGGCGTACCTCGCCGAGCTGGAGCGGTACCTGCGCCGGGTCTATGAGATCGTCGCACCGCGGCAGATCGACCGCGGCGGCCCGGTCACGCTCGTGCAGATCGAGAACGAGTACGGCGCCTACGGCGACGACAAGGACTACCTGCGCGAGCTCGTCCGGATCACGCGGGATGCCGGCATCACCGTCCCGCTGACGACGGTGGATCAGCCCCAGCCGCAGATGCTGCGCGACGGCTCGCTGCCCGAGCTGCACAAGACCGGCTCGTTCGGCTCGCAGGCCACCGCGCGCCTCGCCACGCTGCGCGAACACCAGAGCACCGGTCCGCTGATGTGCTCGGAGTTCTGGGACGGGTGGTTCGACTGGTGGGGCGGGGTGCACCACACCACAAGCGCGCAGGATGCCGCAGCCGAACTCGACGCGCTGCTGGCGGCGGGCGCATCCGTGAACATCTACATGTTCCACGGCGGCACCGACTTCGGCCTCACGAACGGCGCGAACGACAAGGGCCGCTACCTGCCGTTGGTCACTTCGTATGACTACGACGCGCCGCTGGACGAGGCCGGCGACCCGACCGAGAAGTTCTTCGCCTTCCGCGACGTGATAGCGAAGTACGCGCCGGTGCCCGAAGAGCTGCCGGCCGCGTCCACCCCTGCACCGACCCTCGAGGCCGTCTTCACCGCATCCGCTCCCCTGCTCGGCACGCTGCCCGAGCCGGCCGGCACGGCCGATGAGCCGCCGACGTTCGACGCGCTCGGCATCTCGAGCGGTCTCGTGCTGTATTCGGCAGCGCTGCCCGAGGCGGGCATCTTCGAGGTCGACGAGGTGCGCGACCACGCCTGGGTGCTCGTCGACGGCGTGCGCGTCGGGTCACTGTCGCGCACGCGCCACGAGCGGGCGCTCGTCGTGCCGGCCGGGGCACGCATCGACGTGCTTGTCGAAGAGCAGGGCCGCGTGAACTACGGGCACCGGCTCGGCGAGCCCAAGGGCCTCATCGGCGCACCACTGCTGAACGGCCGCCCCCTCACCGGGTGGACCGCGACGCCGATCGACCTCGAGGCGGCGGCAGCGGCATCCCTCACTAATCTCCCCGGCGACGGAGCGCCCGTCTCCGGCCCTGTCGTCGCGCGCGCATCGTTCACGCTCGACGAGCAGGCCGACCTCTTCATCGACACCGACGGCTGGGGCAAGGGTTTCGCGTTCGTGGGCGGGTTCCTGCTGGGGCGCTACTGGTCGAACGGACCGCAGCGCACGCTGTTCGTGCCCGGCCCCGTCACCCGCGTCGGGCAGAATGAAGTGACCGTGATCGAACTCGAGCAGCTGCTCACCGACCGTGTGCGCTTCGCACCCGGGCTGCTGCTCGGCCCCGTGGAGGAGTGACATGACCTGGCTCGTGACCGGCGGAGCCGGCTACATCGGCGCCCACATCGTCCGGGCGCTCGGCGCTGCGGGACTCGAGCCCGTCGTCATCGACGACCTCTCCAGCGGGCACGCATCGTTCGTGCCCGACGGCGTGCCGTTCGTCCGCGGGACGATCCTCGACCGCGCGCTCGTCGAGAACACGCTGCGCGAGCACGGTGTCGAGGGCGTCATCCACGTTGCCGGCTTCAAGTACGCGGGTGTCTCGGTGCAGCGTCCGCTGCACACCTACGCGCAGAACGTCGAGGGCACGCGCGTTGTGCTGGAGGCGATGGATGCCGCGGGTGTCGCGAACCTCGTCTTCTCGTCGTCCGCGGCGGTCTACGGCACGCCCCACGTCGACCTCGTCGTCGAAGACACCGAGAAGCACCCGACGTCGCCGTACGGCGAGTCGAAGCTCATCGGCGAGTGGCTGATCGCCGACCAGGGCGTGGCGACCGCGGGCTCGCCGCATCCCCTCCGCCACACCTCGCTGCGCTACTTCAACGTCGTGGGCTCGGGCGACGCGACGGTGTACGACACGAGTCCGCACAACCTCTTCCCGCTCGTGTTCGAGGCGCTGCTCGCCGGCAAGACGCCGAAGATCTTCGGCGACGACTACGCGACCGAAGACGGCACGAACGTGCGCGACTACGTGCACGTCGCCGACATCGCCGCCGCCCACGTCGTGGCTGCGCAGCGCCTGGCGGGCGGGCAGCCGATCGAACCCGCCTACAACCTCGGCTCGCAGAACGGCCTGTCGGTGCGCCAGATCATGGACGCCATGGCCCGCGTCACCGGCATCGGCTTCACGCCCGAGATCTCGCCGCGGCGCCCGGGCGACCCCGACCGCATCGTCGCCACCGGCGAGCTCGCCGCCCGCGACCTCGACTGGGCGAACCGCTACACGGTCGACGAGATGGTGCGCTCGGGCTGGGAGGCCCGCCGGGACGCCGACGCGTGAACCGTTCATCGAGCGCACGAGCCGGTCGTTGAGCGCGCCGATCCCGACCCACGGAGCCGGTCGTTGAGCGAGCGCAGCGAGTCGAAACGCCCGGCGGTCACCGCCGACGGCGCCGCTCTCGCGTGGGAGCAACACGGAACCGGCGATCCCCTGCTGCTGATCCCCGGGCAGGCGGTGAGCCGCCGCACGTGGGACCTCGTCGTGCCGGGGCTGGCCGAGCGCTTCCGCGTGATCACCTACGACCATCGCGGCATCGGCGCCTCGACGCTCGGCACGCCGCCCGAGTGGTCGACACGGATGCTGGCCGCCGACGCCCTCGCCGTGCTCGACGCCGCCGGCGCCGGCCGCGCGCACGTCGTCGGGCACTCAATGGGCGGCCGCATCGGCCAGTGGCTTGCGATCGATGCGCCCGAACGCGTTGCGTCGCTCACGCTGATCTCCGCGACGCCGGGCGATGCCCGGGGCGTGCCGCGGCCCGACGCCGCGACCCGCGCGCTGGCCGGCGGCGATCCCGAGGTGCTGGGGCCGTACTTCTTCAGCGCCGCGTTCCGGCGACGGCATCCCGATGTCCTCGGCCTCCTCGCCCGCGGTGAGGCGCCGATGCGCGCACGACGCGGCCACTACGTCGCGAGCTCGACGCACGACACGTGGGACGAGCTCGTGCGCATCACGGCACCGACCCTCGTCGTGCACGGCGCCGATGACGAGATCACGCCGGTCGAGAACGGACGAGCCCTCGCCGAACGCATTCCCGGCGCGGAATATCTCAAGCTGCCGGGCGGCCACGGCGTGTACCTCGAAGATCCGGCGGTCGTCGCCGCCGTCGCGGACTTCGTCTCGCGGCATCCCGCCTGATCTCGCCCTCCGGCGCACGCGCTGCAGTTCTCGCGCCCACTCCGCCCGCGCTGCAGTTCTCCGCATCCGCGCCCGCAAAACGCATACGCGAACGTCGAGGACGACAGCGCGAACGCTCCCGCCGCGCCAAGAACAGCCGCGCGAGCAGAACAAGCCGGCGCGACGAGCCCGGCGGCGGCTCAGCGCGACGCGGGACCCGAGCTTGCCCGCACGACGAGCTCCGCAGGGATCGTCAGCAGCCGCGGCACGCCCGACGCCTCGATCCGCGACACCAGCACGTCGACCGCCTGCGCGCCGAGCGCGTCGAAGTTCTGGCGCACGGTGCTCAGCGGGGGGCGGTAGTCCGCGGCATCCATCACGTCGTCGAAGCCGACGACGCTCACGTCCTCGGGTATCCGCCGCCCGGTCTCGGCCAGCGCGCGCAGCAGGCCGAGGGCCATCTGGTCGTTCGCGGCGAAGACGGCGGTCGCATCGGCCGGCAGCTCCAGGCCCCGCAGGTGACCGGATGCCGCGGACCAGTCCCCGCGCAGCGGTTCGCCCGCGTCGACCCCCGCCGAGTTCAAGGTCTCGCGCCATCCACGCTCGCGCTCGTCGGCCGAGAACGACCCGGCGGGGCCCGCCAGGTGATGAACGGTGGGGTGCCCGAGCGCGAGCAGATGCCGGGTCGCGGCGGCCGCGGCGTCGGCGTGCGCGGTCTGCACGACGTCGAAGCGGTCGGCGGCCGGGGCATCCACCACGACCAGGCGCAGATCATCGGGCACGTCGGCACCCTGTGCCGACGCCGACGCCTCGTTGAGCACGACGGCGCCGTCGACGCCCTGCTCGCGCAGCCGCTCGAACGCGACATCGATCGGGTCGGCACCGAGTGTGACCACCACCAGCGCGTAGCCGCGGGATGCCGCGGCATCGGCCACGGCCTGCAGCATGCGCGAGTTGCCCACCGTCGCGAGCGTCACGGCGACCAGACCGATCGTCTGGGTGCGGCCGGTGCGCAGCGCGCGGGCGGCACGGTGCATGCGGTAGCCGAGCTCTTCCATCGCCGCCTCGACCCGCTCGCGCGTGACCGGATCGACGCGCGGGCTGCCGTTGGCCACGCGCGAGACGGTCTGCCCGGAGACACCGGCGCGGGCTGCGACATCGGCCATCGAGACCCGCTTCATCGCTCGCCCCCGTTCAGAACTCAGGAAACCCTCGTGATGTTGACGATAACATATCCATGTTGATACCGTGTGATCGTCAACATGAAGGAGTTCTGACCCATGCCCCTCGACCTCCCGCACGACGAGCCCACCGTCCTCGGCGCCGGCGTCGTCAAGCGGCCCGCACGCTTGGCCGACGGCCGCGAGCTCATCTACTTCGACGACCCCGACACGACGCTCGGCCCCGACCGCGCCGTCGACGCCCGCGACCTCGACCCGCGCCCCACCACCGCCACCATGCGCCAGGACGTGCTCACCGGCGACTGGATCTCGGTCGCCGCCGCCCGTCAGAACCGCGCCTTCCTGCCACCGGCCGACCTCGACCCGCTCGCCCCGCAGACGCCGACCAATCCGTCCGAGATCCCCGCGCGCTACGACGTCGCGGTCTTCGAGAACAAGTCGCCGTCGTTCGGCCCCGCGCTGGCCACCGCCACCGGCGACGCCCCGGCCGGCGAGAACCCGCCCGAGGGACTCGCCGACCTGCACCAGCTCGGCCTCGGCCGGGCACGGACGAGTGTCGGCCGCTGCGAGGTCGTGTGCTTCAGCCCCGACACGGCCGGCTCGTTCGGCACGCAGTCCGTGACCCGCGCGCGCACGGTCATCGAAGCATGGGCCGACCGCACCGCCGCCCTGTCGGCGCTGCCGGGCGTCGAGCAGGTCTTCCCGTTCGAGAACCGCGGCGAAGCGATCGGCGTGACCCTCGGCCACCCGCACGGCCAGATCTACTCGTACCCGTACATCACCCCACGCACCGCGCGTACCCTCGACAGCATCGAGCGCACCTCCCCCGCGCTCTTCCAGGACATCCTCGACTTCGAGCGCGCCGGCGAACGCGTCGTGCTCGAAGGCCTGCGGTGGACGGCCTACGTGCCCTTCGCCGCCCGCTGGCCGCTCGAGGTGCACATGATGCCGCACCGCCAGGTCGCCGACTTCTCCGAGACCGACGACGCCGAGCGCGATGAGCTCGCGCGCCTGTACCTGATGCTGCTGCGCGGCGTCGACCGCCTCTACGACACGCCGACGCCGTACATCGCGGCGTGGCACCAAGCGCCCGTGCGCGTCGCGCGCGACACGTATCGGCTGCACCTCGAGCTCACCAGCCCGCGCCGCGCCGCCGACAAGCTCAAGTTCCTCGCGGGATCCGAGGCCGCCATGGGCGCCTGGATCGCCGACATCCCACCCGAGACCGCCGCCGCACGGCTGCGCGAGGCCCTCGAAGGAGTACAGCTGTGACGACGATGGATGCCGCGGCCGCCCTGTTCGCGACGCTCACCGACCGCTCGCCCGAGGGCGCCTGGTCGTCGCCCGGGCGGGTGAACCTCATCGGCGAGCACACCGACTACAACGACGGCTTCGTGCTGCCGTTCGCGATCGACCACCGCACGCACGCGATCGTCGGTCGGCGCGACGACGCCCGCATCCGCGTGGCATCGACGTTCGCCGACGAGCCGGTCGAGGTCGCCCTCGATGAGCTCGATGCGCTCTTCCCCTCCGACGGAGAGCCGACGGTGCCCGAATGGGCGGCGTACCCGCTCGGGGTCGCCTGGGCGTTGCGCCACGCCGCCACGGCGCCCGCGATCGGCCTCGACATCGCCATCGCCTCCGATGTGCCCGTCGGCGCGGGACTCTCGTCGTCGGCTGCCATCGAGGGCGCGACCGCCGCGGCCCTGAACGACGTCTGGGACCTCGGTCTCGACCCCGTGGCGCTCGCCCGTGTGGGGCGCCGCGCCGAGAACGAGGCGGTCGGGGCGCCGACCGGCATCATGGATCAGATGGCCGCCATGCTCGGCCGCGCCGACGCGGCGATCTTCCTCGACTGCCGGTCGCTTCAGGCGCAGGTCGTCGACCTCGGCTTCGCCGCGGCGGGCCTCGAGCTCGTCGTCATCGACACCCGCGTCACGCACGCCCACTCGACGGGTGGCTACCGCGATCGCCGCGAGGCGTGCGAGCGCGGCGCCGCGCTGATGGGCGTGCCCGCGCTGCGCGATGTGAGCGTGGCCGACCTCGACCGAGCGCGCGAGATCATGGACGACGTCACGTTCCGCCGCGTGCGCCACATCGTCACCGAGGACCAGCGCGTGCTCGACACCGTCGAGACACTGCGCACGCAAGGTCCGGGCGCGATCGGCCCGCTGCTCGATGCCTCGCACGCCTCGATGCGCGACGACTTCGAGATCTCGGTGCCCGAGCTCGACACGGCGGTCGAAGCGGCCCGCGCCGCCGGAGCACTCGGCGCCCGGATGACGGGTGGAGGGTTCGGCGGCGCCGCGATCGCGCTGACTCCTCACGATCGGGTGGAGTCGGTTCGGGATGCCGCCACCCGCGCCTTTGCCGACGCCGGCTTCGCCGCGCCGCGCGTGTTCACCGTGACCCCGTCCGAGGGTGCCCGCCGCGACGGCTGAGCCGCGGCATCCACTCTCCGTCTCGTCGCCGTGCACACGGTCGGGGATCCTCGCCGACAGGCCGTCCCGCAGCGTGCGGTGCCGGCGCGCCGGCGACAATCTCCGACGCCGTGCACGGAGCGGCGGCGCCCCGACGCGAGCCCCGGCCGTGGCCGACGGCGGGCGCCTGCGCCTGGCGACAGACACCCACCCAAGCAAGAGGGCGGGATGCCGCATGGCACCCCGCCCTCTGATCTTCAGGACGCGCTACTCGTTGCCGACGGCCCCGTCGGCCTTGTCGCGCAACTCGTCGATCTTCGCGTCCGCCGAGTCCGGCGCGACCTTCTTCGCGAAGTCGGCGGCGCTGTCGAGGACGTTGTCACTGACGCCCTCGGCCTTGTCGCTGTGGATCAGATCGTCGATCTTCTCCTTGTTCTCTTCGAGGAATTCCTTGCCCTTGTTCACGATGTCGTCGATACCCATGGCACCTCCTTGTCGCGGCGCCCACGCGGCGCCCTCGCCCCCAGTATTGCGATCTCCCCGCTGGTCCCGCTACCCCTTCGGCGCCCGCCCGGACAGACGAAAGGGCCGGATCCCGGAGGATCCGACCCTTTACGCAGTGGAGCTAGCGGCTCACTTGTTGATCTTGGTCACCGTGCCGGCGCCGACGGTGCGGCCACCCTCACGGATCGCGAAGCCGAGGCCCTCTTCCATGGCGATCGGCTGGATGAGCTCGACCGTCATGTCGGTGGTGTCACCGGGCATGACCATCTCGGTGCCCTCGGGCAGCGAGATGACGCCGGTGACGTCCGTGGTGCGGAAGTAGAACTGCGGACGGTAGTTCGTGTAGAAGGGGTTGTGACGGCCACCCTCGTCCTTGGACAGGATGTACGCCGTGCCCTCGAAGTTGGTGTGCGGGGTCACCGAACCCGGCTTGGCGACGACCTGGCCGCGCTCGACGTCGTCACGCTTGGTGCCGCGCAGGAGCAGACCAC
>Ga0180219_1001920_pt1 | contig 12777 bp, 10 predicted proteins | sample eDN3rd30CBELigMG_FD_151338 | JGI IMG/M metagenome (GOLD analysis project Ga0180219, IMG submission 151338) | Enriched Miracle-Growth compost microbial communities from Emeryville, California, USA - eDNA 3rd pass 30_C BE-Lig MG (version 2)... ...
GGCCGACTACGGCATCAACTGGCTGGACGACCTGTGCCGCGCCGGCCGCCTGGTCTGGGCGCGCCTGCCCAGCCGCGGCACGGCGCGCGGGCGCAGCGGCGCCGGGCCGCTGCGCAGCACGCCCATCATCCTGCTGCCGCGCCGCCAGCTGCCGCTGTGGGGCGCGCTCTGCGCCGATGCGCCGGAGGCCGAGCTGTCCTCGAAGGCGCAGAAGGTGTTGCAGGCGTTGCAGGAGCAGGGCGCACTCTTCTTCGACGAACTCACCAGCGAGGCGCACCTGCTGCGTAGCGAACTGGAAATGGCCCTGGGCGAACTGGTGGCGGTGGGCCGGGTGAACGCCGACAGCTTCGCCGGCCTGCGCGCATTGCTGCTGCCGGCGGCCAAGCGCAGCCGCCAGGAACGCCGGGCGCGCACACCGCTGTTCGGTATGGCCGACGCCGGCCGCTGGGCGCTGCTGCGGCGCCCGCGCAACGAGCTGATCGAAGGCCAGCCGCCGCGCCTGCAGGCGGAGGTACTGGAACACGTGGCCATGACCCTGCTGCGCCGCTACGGCGTGGTCTGCTGGCGGGTGCTGGAGCGCGAAGCCGACTGGCTGCCGCCCTGGCGCGACCTGCTGCGCGTCTACCATCGCCTGGAGGCCCGCGGGGAAATCCGTGGCGGGCGCTTCGTCGCCGGCCTCACCGGTGAACAGTTCGCCCTGCCCGAGGCCGTCGGCCTGCTGCGCGAAGTGCGCCGGCGCGAAAAGGACGGCGAATACCTGGTGCTCTCGGCGGTGGACCCGCTCAACCTCGCCGGCACCCTGCTTCCGGGCAGCAAGGTACCGGCAGTCGCCGGCAACCGCGTGCTCTACCGCGACGGCGCCGCCCTGGGCGCGCTCATCGCCGGCAAGCCGGTGCTCTGGGCGGAACTGCCGGCGGAGGAAATGGCGAAGGCGCGGGAGCTACTGATCCGGCGCCTCTAGATGCATCTGCCAGAGATGGCGTCCTGCGTGTAGGCAGGAGCCTCGATCGGCGTGGGATGTTTTGCTGATTTCAGGAGTGGCTAGGCGTTAACGTTCTTCGCCTGCCGCCATCGCTTGACTGGGGCCTCCACTGTTCATGGAGGACCCAAGCATGCGCCCCCGTCTAGTTCTGCATTGCCTGCTCCCAGGGTTGGGAGCCTTGTTAGCCAGCCAGGCCAGCCTGGCGCAATACCAGTGGCACGACGCGACGAGGACCGCCTGGCCCTCGGCCGAAGCGGCCTGCGAACAGGGCGAGGGCATCCGCCTGCTGCTCCAGAAGCGTGAGCAGAATCCCCGCCAGCAATGGCGCATCAACAACTATTCGCTCACCGACATCGGTGGCGAAGCCTTCTGCCGCTTCACGATCGAACGCAAATTGTTCGGTCGCTGGCTTCCCGACACCTACCACTTCTCCTCCGTCTACCTTTCCGGCGGGCCGGACCTGTGCCCCAGCGGCGTGCTGGATGGCAGCGGCCAGTGCTGCGCGCAATGCCAGAGCAACGAATGCAATGACAGCAATCCCATCCTTGGCGCCACCGGGCAGAAGGTGCAGATCGAGGTCGACCTGAGCGTGCCCGGTTCGCGGCTGGGGTTCAGCCGCAACTACTGGAGCAGCCGCAACCAGGCCGGCGACCTCGGCGTCGGCTGGAGCCATGGCTGGAACCAGCGTATCGCCAAGCTCACGGCCGACCGGCTCAAGGCCTATCGCGACGATGGCCGGGCAGTGGCCTTCACCCGCGTGGCGGGCAAGTGGACGGCTTCCGCCGACGAGCGACTCACGCTGGTCGAACTGCCCGACCATGGCGGTTGGAGCCTCACCGGCGCCGACGCCAGCGTCGAAACCTACGATGCGCTCGGGCAGTTGAAACGCCTCGATCCGGTGCTCGGCGGCAGCCTGCATTTCGCCCGGGATGCGGCTGGCCGGCTGGTCCGGATCAGCGATGCGGGCGGCCGCCAGATCACCCTCGGCTACGCCGGTGAACGGCTGGCGAACCTGCAGTTCGGCAACTGGAGCATCAGCTACCGCTACGACGAGCATGGCCGACTCGCCAGCGTCCTGCGCGGCGACGAAGAACAGCACTACCACTACGAAGTCGCCGAGCGCCCGCACCTGCTCACGGGAATCACCGACGCCCGCGGCCTGCGCTTCGCCACCTGGACCTATGACGGCCAGGGGCGCGCCACCTCCAGCAGCCATGCCGGCGAGGCCGGCACCGTGCAATTCGCCTATCTCGATGCCAACCGCGTGCGGATCACCAACCCGCTGGGCAAGTCGACGCTCTACCACTACCAGACCTTCGACCAGCGCCGCCTGGTCACCCGCCGGGACGGCGAAGCCAGCGCCCACTGCCCGGCCGCCAGCCAGCAGGTCACCTACCTGGCCAATGGGCTGCCGGCCAGCCGAACCGACTGGAACGGCAACCTGACCACCCACCAGTACGACGAGCGCGGCCTGGAAGTCTCGCGCACCGAAGCGGCCGGCACGCCGCAGGCACGCACCATCACCACCACCTGGCATCCGACCTTCGCGCTGCCGCTGAGCGTCACCGAGCCGGGGCAGGTCACCCGCTACCAGTACGACAACCGTGGTCGCGTCATCGCGCAAACCACCGAAGCGCTTTGAGCAAGGAGGCTGACATGAAAACGAAATTATTCGGCGCCCTGTCCCTGGCGATATTGCTTGGGCACCCCGCCCAGGCCGCCGAGCGCAGCTGGACCTACAGCTACAACGACCTGGGCCTGATCGAGAGCGCCGACGGCCCGCGCACCGACGTGCAGGACGTCACCCGCTACAGCTACGACGCCAAAGGCAACCTCACCGCCGTGACCAACGCCCTGGGCCACGTCACTCGCCTGGCCGACCACGACGAGCGCGGCAACCCCGGCACCCTCACCGACGCCAACGGCGTGGTCAGCACCCTGACCTACAGCGGCATCGACGCGCGTCTGGCGTCCATCGGCAGCGCCGGCAGCACCACCCGCTTCGAATACGACGCGATCGGGCAGATCACCCGCCTGACCCGCGGCGACGGCAGCTGGCTGGCCTACACCTACGACGACGCGCGGCGCCTGGTGGCCATCGCCAACAACCTCGGCGAGCGCCTGGAATACGACGTCGACGCCCAGGGCAACCGCACGGCGCAGCGGCTGAAGGACGCCAGCGGCAGCCTGGTGCGCCAGCAGCAGTGGGTGTACGACGAACTCGGCCGGCTGCTGCGCGCGGTCGGCGCCGCTGGCCAGACCCACAGCTACCGGTACGATCTCAACGACAACCCCACCGGCCGGACCAACCCGCGCCAGTACGCCAGCACCCAGGCGTTCGACGCCCTCGATCGCCTGGTCAGCCATACCGACGCCCTCGATGGCGTCACCCAGCTGACCTACGACGCCCAGGACAACCTCACCCAGGTCAGCGATCCCCGCGGCGTCACGACGCGTTATGTGTATGACGGCCTGGGCAACCTCATCCAGCGCATCAGCCCCGACAGCGGCACCACCCACTTCGAGTACGACGCCGCCGGCAACGTCATCCGCCAGACCGATGCCCGTGGCGTGGTGGTGGAGTTCAGCTACGACGCCCTGAACCGCCTGAGCGAACGCCGCTACCCGGCCACCCCGGCCTTCGACGTGCGCTACCAGTACGACGGCAGTGCCGACGGCAACCACGGCATCGGCCGCCTGACGGCCATCGAGGATGGCAGCGGCCGTCTCGCCTATCGCTATGACGCGCGCGGCAATCTGGTGCAGCAGGCGCGCAGCCTGAGCATCAACGGCCAGGTATTGGAAGCGTCCCTGAGCTTCCAGTACGACGCCGCCGACCGCCTGGTTGGCATCGGCTATCCGTCCGGCTACACCCTCGGCTACCCGCGCAATGCCGGCGGCCAGGTGAGCAGCGTCACCCTGGGCGTAGGCAGCCAGGCGCCCCTCGTCCTGGCCAGCGATATCGCCTATCTGCCCTTCGGCCCCCTGCAACGCCTGAGCTGGGCCAACGGCATCAGCCTGGCCCGCGAGTACGACCAGGACTACCAACTGGTCCGCCAGCGCATCGGCCCCTGGCAGAGCGACTACCGGCACGACGCCAACGGCAACATCACCCAACTGGCCCACAGCCTCTGGGGCACGCTGGACTACCAGTACGACCCCCTGGACCGCCTGACCACGGAACGCAGCAGCCAGGCCGAGCGCCGCTACGGCTACGACGCCGTGGGCAACCGCACCGAGAAGAGCGCCACGCGCCTGGCCGACGGCGAATCCCTGCAGGACAGCTACCGCTACGCCAGCGACAGCAACCGCCTCACCGCCCTCAATGGCCACACGGTGACCAGCGATGCCGCCGGCAACCTGCTCCAGGACCGCGCCAGCCGCCTGCTCGGCTACGACGCCCAGGGCCGCCTGGCGAACGTGCGGATCGACGGCCAGGAAGTCGCTCAGTACCGCTACAACGCCCACGGCCAGCGCATCGCCAAGCTGACCACGCAAGGCTTCACCACCTACCTCTACGGCCCCGACGGCCAACTGCTCGGCGAAGCCGCCTACGACCAGAATGGCCAGTCCCGCCGCGAACAGTACTACCTGTGGCTCGACCGCCTGCCCCTGGCCACCCTGAGCACGGCCTATGACGACCAGGGCCATCCGGGCAACCCCCGCGTGCTCTACCTGCACAGCGACCACCTCGACACCCCGCGGCTGGCCAGCGACGACGACCAGCGCCTGGCTTGGCAATGGCAGTCCGACGCCTTCGGCAACGGCCAGCCCAGCAGCCCGGACAACACCGTGGTGAACCTGCGCTTCCCCGGGCAGTACTACGACGCCGAGAGCGGCCTGCACTACAACTACTTCAGGGACTACGACCCGCAGACCGGACGGTATGTGGAGAGTGATCCGATTGGGCTTGAGGGTGGGTTGAATACTTACGGGTATGTAAATGGAAATCCTATAAGCTTCTTAGATAGTTATGGGCTTGCTAGTTCTGGTGTTCCTGGCAAGGTTCCGGGAACACAGATAACAGTGCGAATCGACAATCCTCATGTGCCTGGGCAGCAAGAACATGCGCACATTAATCAGAAGGGAAAACCCGAGGTGGTAATAAATAAAGATGGTTCAGGAAGTCATGGAACAGATCCGAAAAAGGCATCTCGGAATAAGAAATTGTTAGAGTTCTTGAGGAAGCGAGGCTTCAAGCTTGGCCTTCCTTATCCATGGCCATCTTATGATGAAGTTATGCGAGAATACTGTGCCCAAAATCCTTATGATAGTCAGTGCATGATGGAAAATTCTGATAGATGCATATAGGAGGCCCACATGAAGCTATATGGGTACGAAGATGCTGGTACGTTGCGGGCGCTTCAAGAGGTTTCTATTGTTGCCACAGCTTCAGAGCTTCGAAGCTTGGCTGATATGCTTATGTTGGCGGCTAACAAGATAGAAGGTTTGGTGGAGGGTACGTCTGACCATATCCACTTTAGTGATTTCTTTGAGGGGGGGGATTCCAGTTCTGCTGATATCATTGTAATGACGGTGGCTTCATAAGAACTCTGAAGATTCTGAGAGAGGCAGTAACTCCGTAGCGCTATTGCTTTGCAATAGCGCTAATTTTTTAAGGGCAATTTGTTACAGCAGAGCAGCCTCAGAACCTAATCCGCCCCGTAAAAGCATCCCTGAGCATCACCCAGTCGCCCATGAACGACCACAGCGGGTACTTGAAGGTGGCCGGGCGGTTCTTTTCGAAGACGAAGTGGCCGACCCAGGCGAAGCCGTAGCCGGCGAAGGGCAGGGCGATGAGCCACAGCAGGTTGCCGCTGGCGATGGCGTAGGCGAGGATCGCCAGTACCAGCAGGCTGCCCACGTAGTGCAGGCGGCGGCAGGTGGGGTTGCTGTGTTCCTGCAGGTAGAAGGGGTAGAACTCGGCGAAGCTGTGGAAACGCTCGGCGGTGTGGGTGGTCATGGCGCACCTCCTGTTGTTGTGATGGCCGCAGTCTACGAAGGCGGCCGATGACTTGCAGATGACCCCTGCAGCCAGTTTAGTATCCAACCCCGCCATTCCTTGCGCGCGCTGACAACAAGAAGAACCGAGATGCCTGAGCGTACCACCCTGTCCAGTTGGGTTCGTGGGATCCTCCTTGCCATCGAGCTGGAGGGGCTGGACAGCCGCGAGCTGTTCGCCGAGCTGGGCCTGGACCTTGCCGTCCTCGCCGACCCGGACGCGCGCTTCCCCCAGGACGACATGACGCGCCTGTGGCAACTGGCCGTGCAGCGCAGCGGCAATCCGGCCATCGCCCTCAACTTCGCCCGCGTGCACACCCCGGCGTTCCCGGTGCTGGGGTATTCGATGATGTCCAGCCGCACCCTGGCCGAGGCCTTCGAGCGCCTGGAGCGTTACCAGCGGATCATCGCCGAGGGGGCGGACGTGAGTTTCCGCCGCCTGCCCGAGGGCTGCCTGTTCAGCGTGCAGGTGCATGGCGACCGCCTGTTGCCGCCACGGCAGAGCGCGGAAAGTTCGCTGGCCAGCATGATCGCCCTGGTGCGCTGGATCACCGGGCGCGACATCCGCCCGCTGGAGGTCCGCCTGGCGGGCGAACCGCCGGTCGACCTGGCGCCCTACCAGGCGCTGTTCCAGGCGCCGCTCAGCCATGGCCACGGGCAGTGCGCCATGCTGTTTTCCCACGAGGACATGAATGCGCCGCTGCCCACGGCCAACGCCGAACTGGCGCGCCTGCACGACCGTTTCGCCGGCGAGTACCTGGCGCGCTTCGGCAGCAGCCGTTTCAGCCACCAGACGCGCCAGGTGCTGTGCCGCCTGCTGCCCCAGGGCGAGCCGCGGCGCGAGGTGGTGGCGGAAATCCTCCACTTGTCCGAGCGCACCCTGCAGCGGCGCTTGCAGGAGGAGGGCAGCAGCTACCAGCAACTGCTCGACGACACCCGCCGCGAGCTGGCCCAGCAGTACCTGGCGACGCCGCACATGACGCTGCTGGAGATCGCCTACCTGCTGGGGTTCTCCGAGCCGAGCAACTTCTTCCGCGCCTTCCGCCGCTGGTTCGGGGTGACGCCGGGGGAGTATCGGGAGCGGTTGTAGGCGGTCGAGGGCGGTGATTGTAGCGGGCCCTGCCCGCGAATCGCGCGCAGGGCGCGCTCCTGCATGGGCACGGTGTTGGGACAACCCGTAGGAGCGGATCTTATCCGCGAATCGCGCCGATACGTCCGGCTATCGCGGACAAGGTCCTACTGCATGAGCGAGCATGGCTTTTCGTAGGATGGTGTTGAGCGAAGCGATACCCATCACCGCAACCGCATGGGTTTCGCCAAGGCTCAACCCATCCGTTGAGGCGCATCTCGGTGCAGCCGGCAAGACGGTTGCTCCTACGCCCGTGTCTCCTGGAACCGTAGGAGCGGACTCCGTCCGCGATTATCCGCGCAGGCTCAGAAGAACGACCGCGACGCCTTGAAGGTCACGGCGCTGTCGCAATAGGCGTTGTGGCCGGAATAGGCGGTGCAGTCCGTCCCGCTCAGGCTGCTGCCGCTGTAGGAGAAGTTCAGGTCCAGGCCCAGCCAGGGGCGGCTGAGGTTCACCGACCAGTCGTTGAAGCCGCTGACGTAGCCATTGGTCACGCTCACCGGGTTCTCCAGGCTGTAGCTGGCGTATTTCAGCGTCAGGTCGAAGCCCAGCGGCGGCGTCAGGCCCAGGTCGGCGAACAGGGTGGCGCTGCTGCGCCCGGCGCTGTTGCTGTAGGCGGCGCCCAGGCGGCTGCCGAAGATCGACAGGCCGCCGTAGACGTCCTGGGTGTCCAGGTCCGGCCGCTGCGGGTGCACGTAGCGGATGCTGCCCAGCTCGTAGCCGAGGCGGCCATTGCCCAGCGGGCGCTTGAAGCCGGCGTAGGAATCGACTTCGGTGGGCTTGTCCGGCTCCAGGTTGGCGGCCCAGCCGCCGAAGTACCAGCCCGAGGCGTGGCTGGCGTCGAGCCCGCCGTGCAGGCTGTCCAGGCCGCCGGGCTGGACCAGGCCCTGGGCCATGCTGCGGGCCGGCGAGGTGGCGAACTTGAGGTCGAAGTCGCCGAGTTGGCGCTGCATGACCTGGGCATTGGCGGCCAGGCTGGCGCACAGCGTGGCGCCCAGCAGCAGACGGTGGATGATCATGGCTCCCCCCTAGATCTTCGAAATGCTCCTTGGCAGGTGCGGTCCCCTCCGCACCTTTACAGGGTAAAGCCATTCCTTGACCGGGCAATGACCGGCGGTCCATTTGTCGGCCGGAGCGAACCTTTGCGTACCGGCGCTCGCCGAGGTTGCCGGGCCGCGGACTAGCTGCTAAATCTTCCCCAGCATGCGCAGTCCATTCAGCAGGGAGGCCTCCATGGCCATCACATCCGTACCTTCGGCCGACGGCCAGGAACTGACCATCGTCGTCCAGGGCCGCTTCGACTTCGGTGCGCACCAGGAATTCCGCGACGCCTACGAGCGCGTCGAGACCACCCCGCGGCGCTACGTCGTCGACCTCAAGGGCGCCACCTACCTGGACAGCTCGGCGCTGGGCATGCTCCTGCTGCTGCGCGACCACGCCGGCGGCGAACATGCGCAGATCAGCCTGGTGCACTGCAGCCCGGACGTGCGCAAGATCCTCTCCATCTCCAATTTCGAACAACTGTTCCGCATCTCCTGAGCCGTGGCGGTCATGGCCAACTTCCTCACGGTCCTGATCGCCGACGACAACGCCGCCGACCGCCTGCTGCTGTCCACCATCGTCAGCCGCCAGGGCCACCGCGTGCTGACCGCCGCCAACGGCCTGGAGGCCCTGGCGCTGTTCGAGCAGGAGCGCCCGCAACTGGTGCTGATGGATGCCCTGATGCCGGTGATGGACGGCTTCGAGGCGGCGCGGCGGATCCGCCGCCAGGCCGGCGAGGAGCTGGTGCCGATCATCTTCCTCACCTCGCTGAGCGAGACCGAGGCCCTGGTGCAGAGCCTGGAGGCCGGCGGCGACGACTTCCTCTCCAAGCCCTACAACCGGGTGATCCTCGAAGCCAAGATCCGCGCCATGGGCCGCCTGCACCACCTGCAGCGCGAGGTGCTGGCGCAGCGCGACCTGATCGCCCGGCACAACGAGCACCTGCTCAACGAGCAGCGGGTAGCCAAGGCGGTGTTCGACAAGGTGGCGCATTCCGGTTGCCTGAACGCGCCGAACATCCGCTACCTGCAGTCGCCCTTCGCGCTGTTCAACGGCGACCTGCTGCTGGCCGCCTACAAGCCCTCCGGCGGCATGCACGTGCTGCTCGGCGACTTCACCGGCCACGGCCTGCCGGCGGCCATCGGCGCCATGCCGCTGGCCGAGGTGTTCTACGGCATGACCGCCAAGGGCTACCCGATCGCCGACATCCTCCGCGAGATGAACGCCAAGCTGAAGCGCATCCTGCCGGTGGGGGTGTTCTGCTGCGCCAGCATGCTCAACCTGAGCTTCCAGCGCGGCCTGCTGGAGGTGTGGAACGGCGGCCTGCCCGACGGCTACCTGTTCCGCCAGGGCCGCGAACTGCAGCCCCTGGTGTCGCGCCACCTGCCGCTGGGCATCCTGGAGCCGGCGGCCTTCGACGAGCGCTGCGAAGTCTTCCCCATGGAGGACGGCGACCGCGTGCTGCTGTTCTCCGACGGCGTACTGGAGGCGAGCAACCCGCAGGGCGAGATGTTCGGCGAGCAGCGCCTGCGCCAGGTGTTCGAGGAGCAGCGCGACGCTTCGCGGCTGTTCGACGGGGTGAAGGCGGCGCTGGTGCGCTTCCGCGGCGAGGCCCAGGACGACCTGAGCATGCTGGAAGTGGCCCTGGTGCCCGACGCCAGCCTGCAGCGGCCGCCGCTGGCGTTTTCCGAGAGCGGGCTGGGTGGCACCCAGGACTGGTCCTGCAGTTTCGAGTTCCGCGCGCCCACGCTGCGCCACTTCAACCCCCTGCCGTTCCTGCTGCAGCTGCTGATGGAGGTGCATGACCTGCGCCCCCGCGGCGGGGCGCTGTACACGGTGCTCGCCGAGCTCTATTCCAATGCCCTGGAGCACGGCGTGATGGGCCTGGAGTCGCGCCTGAAGTGCGACGCCCAGGGCTTCGCCCGCTACTACGAGGAACGCCGCAGGCGCCTGGAAAGCCTCGACCACGGCTTCGTGCGCTTCCACATCGACCTCGCCCCCCATGGCGACGGCGGCCGCCTGCTGGTGCGGGTGGAGGACAGCGGCAACGGCTTCGACGTCAATGCCGTGCTGCAGGCCCAGGCGCAGTGCGCGCCGGGTTCCTTCAGCGGCCGCGGCCTGACCCTGGTGCGCAGCCTGGCCGACCGCTGCCAGTGGTCGGCGGACGGCAAGTCGGTGTCCGTGGAGTTTTTCTGGTCCGCTCAGGCATAATCCGGCACTTCCCGTGCGCCGGCCCTGGCCACGGGTAGCCAGGGAGCGAGCGAATGTCCGATGTGCATCTCGACGATGCCGTACTGAAGGCTTTGCGGGAGGTGATGGCGGAAGAGTTTCCGCTGTTGCTGGACACCTTCGTCGCGGATTCCGAGGAGCGCCTGCGCAACCTCCACGAGGCCCTGGCGGAACTCGACGGCCAGGCCCTGCGCCATGCCGCGCACAGCTTCAAGGGCAGCTGCGGGAACATGGGCGCGCCGGCCCTGGCCGCGCTGTGCAAGCGCCTGGAAGACGCCGCCCGGCAGGGCGACATGGCCAAGGCCGCCGGGCTGATCGAGCAGGTCGAGCGCGAGTTCGCCATCGTCCGCATCCTGTTGCGCCAGCAGCGCCTGCAGCGTTCCTGACGAGCGATCCGGGAAACTGGCCCGGCCCTTGCTATCTCCGTGTCATCGACGCAAACGAGAACGGAGATCGCCGATGGCTGTCGCCCCGGACATCCTACTTTCGCCGACCGCGCCAGCGAGCCCCCGGACATCCCCGTCCAGGGCCGCGCAGGATTCGGCCAACACCAGCAACGACAAGGGTTCCAGCTTCGCCGACGTCTACGCCCAGGAGAGCCGGCCGGCCGCCAAGGAGCGCCCGCAGGCCCAAACCAAGGCCAGCCGCGACAAGCCGCGCGGGCAGGACGACGCGCCGGCCAAGGACAGCGCCAAGGCGCCGGAAGCCGGCAGCGAGCAGCCAAAGGTTGCCGATGGCGGCAAGCCCTTGCCGGCCCAGGAACAGGCGTCGACCGACGACGACGGCCAGCAGCCGCCCGACCCCAGCCTCGACCCGCTGCTGGCGCTGGCCATGGGCGCGCAACCGCCGGCGCAGGACAGCGCCGCGCAGCTCGGCCAGGCCCAGCTCAACGCCGCCAACAGCGATGGCGACCTGCAGAAGCTCAACCAGGCCCAGGGCGTGGCGCTGTTGCCGGAGGCGGGCGCCGAGGAGGTGACCCAGGCCCTGCAGTTGCCCACCGCCGGCAAGGGTGAAATCAACCTCAAGCTGACCGACGACCAGGGCAAGGGCGACGCCAAGCTGGACATGACCAGCCTGCTGGCCGGCCTCAAGGACGCCCAGGGTTCGACCGAGGCCAAGGCCACCGATGCCGCCGGCGAACTGGCCGGGCAACTGGCCGACGACGTGGCCCAGCCCAAGACCGAGACGCGCAACGAGAGCTTCGCCCATCGCCTGGAGGCCATGACCCAGGCGCTCAACGGCACCCAGCAGGCGCTCACCAGCCGCCCGGTCAACCCGCAGGTGCCCGGCCAGCCGGTGGCCATGCAGCAGAACGGCTGGACCGACCAGGTGGTGGACCGGGTGATGTGGATGTCCAGCCAGAACCTGAAGTCCGCCGACATCCAGATGGAGCCGGCCGACCTCGGGCGCCTGGAGGTGCGCATCCACATGACCGGCGACCAGACCCAGGTGACCTTCGCCAGCGCCAGCGCCGGCGTGCGCGAGGCCCTGGACAGTCAGCAGCACCGCCTGCGCGAGATGCTCGGCCAGCAGGGCATGAACCAGGTCAACGTCAATGTCTCCGACCAGTCCCTGGCCCGCGGCTGGCAGGGCCAGGGCCAGCAGCAGGGCAACGCCCGCGGCGGCGCGGCCACGGCGGGCGTGGAGGGGGACGACGAGCCGGTGCTCAGCGGCGTCAGCGAGATCCGCGCGCGACCGCAGCTGGGCGGGTTGGGGATGGTGGATTATTACGCGTAGGGCGTATAACCGTTCGCGGTTATACGCCGATACACCGCGACCATAGCCCACGCCAAGGTCAACCCAGGCGCCGCCGGGGACCGCGGCCAAACGGCGGATAACGTCGAACGTTATCCGCCCTACGCCAGGCCCGACCATGACGTAGGGCGTATAACCGTTCGCGGTTATACGCCGATACACCGCGACCATAGCCCACGCCAAGGTCAACCCCGGAGCCGCCGGGAGCCGAGGCCAAACGGCGGATAACGTCGAACGTTATCCGCCCTACGCCAGGCCCGACCATGACGTAGGGCGTATAACCGTTCGCGGTTATACGCCGATACACCGCGACCATAGCCAACGCCAAGGTCAACCCAGGCGCCGCCGGGGACCGAGGCCAAACGGCGGATAACGTCGAACGGTTATCCGCCGCCTCACGCGAATCCTGTACCGCCCCTCGCTCCGCTCACCGGCAGCCTGTAATATCCGCCGCGGCGGCCGGGCATGACCTGGCACAGCCCTTGCTCCTGTCCTTCCAGACAGGCAACGGATCGCGCAAGTGACGGATTTCTGGCATGGCTAAGAACGATCAGCAGACCACTCCACCCGCCGAGGGCGGCGCCGGCAAGGGCCGGCTCAAGCTCATCATCATCCTGGGCCTGGCCTTCCTGCTGGCGGT
>Ga0180219_1001921_pt1 | contig 12769 bp, 10 predicted proteins | sample eDN3rd30CBELigMG_FD_151338 | JGI IMG/M metagenome (GOLD analysis project Ga0180219, IMG submission 151338) | Enriched Miracle-Growth compost microbial communities from Emeryville, California, USA - eDNA 3rd pass 30_C BE-Lig MG (version 2)... ...
GCGGGTCGAGCTGAAGGAGAAGCACAAGAACGAGGTGCGCAAGCGCATCGGCATGGTGTTCCAGCAGTTCAACCTGTTCCCGAACATGACGGTGATGGAGAACATCATCGAGGCGCCGGTCCATGTCCTGAAGACGCCGAAGGATGCCGCGAAGCAGCGCGCCCTCGAGCTGCTCGACCAGGTGGGGCTCGCCGACAAGGCCGACGCCCACCCGATGCAGCTGTCAGGCGGTCAGCAGCAGCGCGTCGCGATCGCGCGGGCGCTCGCCATGGACCCCGAGATCCTGCTCCTCGACGAGGTGACCAGCGCCCTCGACCCCGAGATCGTGGGCGAGGTGCTCTCGATCCTGCGCGACATCGCGGCGACCACCGACATCACGATGCTGATCGTCACGCACGAGATGCAGTTCGCGCGTGACGTCTCGAACCGGGTGCTCATGTTCGACGGCGGAAAGATCGTCGAAGAGGCCCCGCCCGAGATCATGTTCACCGAGCCCACGCAGCAGCGCACGCAGGAGTTCCTCTCCGCGGTGCTGCGCGGCTGAGGGGTTCCTGCCGCGGTGCTGCGGACCTATCCCGCGGACAGCCGCCTCGTCTCTGTGCGGAGCACCTCGATCATGCGCTCGAGGTAGTCGACGATCGCCGCCTGCTCGGCGGGGGCGTATCCGCTGATCACGCCGCCGAGTGCGCCGCCGAGGCGGCCGAACTCTGCGTCGAGCGGTGAATCGTGCTGCGCGACGGCGCGGATCACCGCGCGCCGTCGGTCCGCGGCATCCGTCTCCCGCACGATGTGGCCGCCGGCTGAAAGACGTGCGATGACGCTTGTGACGCCGGCGGCCGTCAGACCGGTTTCACGGGCGAGTTCCGTGGCGCTCAACGGTCCCTCGCTCTCGATGAGCTGGAGGGTCTTGAGGTCTCCGGCGGAGAGCCCGGCGCGCTCTGCGAGGGCCTGGTGGAACAGGACGACGGCGCCGCTGAGGCGTCGGCCGAGCTCGCCGCCGGATGTCGGGGTTGACACGCATCCTCCAATTGCTTAGATTGAGCGTACTAATTATTTCACTCCAGCTTAGTAAATCAGGAGAGATGCCATGACAGAGGTCGACACGCGCGAACGCGCGGTGGCGGTGCTCATCGAGCGGTTGCGTGACGCGTGGGCGGCGGGGGATGCCGCGGCCTACGCCGCGCTGCACACCGATGACGCACGCTACATCGCCTTCGACGGCAGCGTGATGCGCGGCCGCGCCGAGATCGAGGCGGGGCATGCGCCGCTGTTCGGCGGCATCATGCGCGGCTCGCGGCTCGTCGCCGTCGAGCAGGAGACGCGCTTCATCGACGAGCGGACCGCGCTCGTGGTCCAGCGCGCGGGCATCATCATGCGGTGGCAGCGTGCGCGCACGACTCCCTCCCGCAAGCGGCTCTCGACGAACGCGACGCTCGTGCAGCGTCGTGGTGACGAATGGGCCGTCGTCGCCTTTCAGAACACCCGCTATCGGCCGTTCGCCGAGACGATGATGGGCAGGGTGGTCACGCATCGCGCGAGGCGGTGACGGTCGGCCGCCGCACGAGCATCTCGGTGAAGAACGCGTGGATCACCGCCTGCAGTGCGGCTCGCGCCGCGTTGTCGATGGATGCCGCGTGCCCGCCCTCGTCCTGCTCGAGATAGTGCACCTCGGCGTCGGTCTCATCGAGCAGTCGGGCGGCCATCTTGCGCGCCTGCACCGGGCCCACGCGGTCGTCGCTCGTCGCGGCGTAGAAGAGGCTCGGCGGGTACGCGCGGTCGGGATCGATCAGGTGGTACGGCGAGAACGTGCGGATGAACTCCCAGTCGGCCGGGTCATCGGGGTCGCCGTACTCGGCGATCCAGCTGGCGCCCGCCGACAGCCGGGTGTAGCGGCGCATGTCGAGCAGCGGTACGCCGCAGGCGACGGCGCCGAAGTCGTCGGGGAACTGCGTCAGCATGTTGCCGACCAGCAGTCCGCCGTTGCTCCCGCCGTGGCATCCCACCCTCTCCGGCGTCGTGATGCCGCGGGCGACGAGATCGCGGGCGACCGCGACGAAGTCCTCGTAGGCGCGGTGGCGGTTCTCGCGCAGTGCGGCCAGGTGCCAGGCGGGGCCGAACTCGCCGCCGCCGCGGATGTTCGCGACGACGAACACGTTGCCGGCTTCGAGCCAGGCCGGCCCCTGGATCGTCGCGTACTCGGGCGGGCGTGAAACCTCGAAGCCGCCGTATCCGCTCAGCAGTACCGCCGCCGGGCCTTCGAGCGCGCGCGGCGCCACCTGGAAGTACGGGATGCGCGTGCCGTCGGCCGATGTGGCCCAGTGCTGGGTGGTGACGAGGCCCGTCGCGTCGAACACCGCGGGCGCCTGATCGATGGTGCGGGGTGCCGGGGCTGCGGCGTCCGTCACGATCAGCGTCTGCGGGGTGAGGAAGCCACGGGCGAGCAGGAACAGCTCGTCATCCTCGTCGGCGTCGGCGGTGACCACGTCGACGGTGAGGAGATCATCGGTGTCGAGCCCGGTCTGCAGCTCGGTGACGGCCCAGCCATCGGCCGGGTCGAGAGAGACGATGCGGCTGCGCACGTTCTCGAGGATCGTGAGCACGAGACGTGTGCGGGTCCACGACCAGTCCTCGAGCACCGCGGTGCCGGTGGGCGTGAAGACGGGAACGAGCGCCGCGCCGTCGCCGGTCGTCACGGTCTCGAGCGGGCCGACCAGCAGCGTGCCGCCCGGGTGGTGGGTGTCGCCGATCATCCAGTCGGTGGTGGTGCGCACCGCGATGAGGTCGCCGTGCACGTTCGTGTAGGCGTCGTCGGGGACGGCCAGCCGGGTCGGCGCGTCGCCCGGGGCCCACAGGTACTTCTCGCTGTGGAAGAAGTCGTGCGCGATCGACGACAGCGCGGTGGTGTGGCCGTCGGTGTGGTCGACGCCCACGAACACCGACACGTCGGCGGGCTCGGCTTCGATGATGGGGGATGCTGCGGCCAGCTGCGTGCCGCGCGGCCAGACCCGTGCCGATCGGGGGTAGCCCGAGTCGGTGGTCGCGCCGCCGTCGAGCGCGGTCCCGACGAGCAGGGTGTCGGCGTCGATCCAGGCGCAGCGCGACTTGTCGGCGGCCAGCACGAACGGATCGCCGGCGACGAAGCTCCTGGCGGCGAGGTCGAACTCGCGCACGACGTGAGCGTCACCGCCGTCGGGGCTCAGATACACCAGTGCGCGCGCGGTGCCGCGCGGGGCGTGCACGGCGCCGGCGAACGCCCAGGGCGTGCCCTCCTCGCGGCCGAGGGCGTCGATGTCGAGCAGGATCTCCCAGTCGGGGGAGCCCGCGAGGAACGAGTCGCGCGAGGCCCGGCGCCACAGGCCGCGGGGGTTCGCGGCATCCCGCCACAGGTCGTACATCCACGCGCCGTGACGGCTCGGCACGACGATGCGGTCGGGATCGTCGAGGATCGCCTTCAGTCGCGTCGCCAGGTCGGGATCGGAGAAGGCGGCCTCCGTCTCGGCGGTGCGCGCGCGGGCCCAGGCGAGGGCCTTCGGATCGCGGATGTCTTCGAGCCAGAGGAACGGGTCGTCGTCGAGAGGATCTGCCACTCCGCAAGCCTAAGCGCGGGTCTACCCTGAGCCGTATGAAGCTGGTGCAGGTGGCGCAGCACGCCGACGACCTCGAGCGGGCGGCCTCCTTCTACTCGACGTTGCTGCGGACGCAGCCGGCGGCGGTGTTCGATCCGCCCGGGCTGCTGTTCTTCGACCTCGACGGGGTGCGGCTGCTGCTCGACCGCAACGCGCCGTCGTCGCTGATCTACCTGCATGTGGACAACGTGCACGAGACGCTTGAGCGCATCGATGGGCTCGCCGAGGTCGTGTCGCGACCCAGCGTCATCTTCACGCACGAGAACGATCTGCTCGGCCCCGCCGGGCACGATGAGTGGCAGGCGTTCATCCGCGACTCCGAGGGCAACACGGTCGGGCTGGTGGCGTTCCAGCGGCGGTGACGCGCAGGTGCGACCCGACAGATCCTCGGCGGCGGTCGTCGAGGGGGAGGGGATGCTGCGGCACGGCCGACCCGCCGCGCCAGATCTGTCGCCGTTGGGCGTTCTGAGCAGAGACGTCGCGCAACAGCGACAGATCTGCGCAGCGGTACCCAGCGAGACGCGCAGGTCTGCACGCGTTCCCCGCCCCACGGGCCCCTCGCACCACGTAGCCTGGAGGGGTGAGCGCATACGTCTCGGCGTTCGAGCTGTTCTCCATCGGTGTAGGACCCTCGAGCTCCCATACGGTCGGCCCCATGCGGGCGGCCCGCGACTTCGCCGCGCGCATGGCGCCGGTCCTCGATCGCACCGCCCGCGTCACCTGCACGCTGTTCGGCTCGCTCGGCGCCACCGGCCTCGGCCACGGCACGCCCGACGCCGTCGTCGCGGGGCTGCGCGGCGACGAGCCCGAGACGGTCGATCCCGACGCCGTGCGTCGTGCGTGGACCGACTGGCGCGACGGCGATCGACTGCGCGTGAACGGCACGCACGAGGTCGTCTTCGCCAAGGATGACATCGCCTTCGCACCGCGCACGCGCCTGCCCGCGCACCCGAACGCCATGACCCTCACCGCGCTCGATGCCACAGGCGAACAGCTCGCCGAGGAGACCTACTACTCCATCGGCGGCGGGTTCATCAGGCGGGAGGGGGATGCCGCGGCCGCGGCATCCCGCACCTTCCCGTTCTCGTTCGACACGGCCACGGACCTCCTCGCGCTCTGCGACGAGCACGATCTCACCATCGCCGAGGTCGCGCGGATCAACGAGCAGGCGCTGCGCAGCGAGGAGGAGGTCGCAGCCGGGCTCGACGCCATCTGGGACGCGATGGCGGGCTGCGTCACAGCGGGCCTGGCCGCCGACGGGGTGCTGCCGGGCATCCTCAAGGTGAAGCGGCGCGCGAGCGCGATCCGCGCGCAGCTCGAGGCCGTGCAGGCCGACGGTGCGCGCGAGCTGCCGGGCGAGTGGCTGGGTGCGTTCGCGCTCGCCGTCAACGAGGAGAACGCCTCGGGCGGCCGCGTGGTGACCGCGCCCACGAACGGTGCCGCGGGCATCGTGCCCGCGGTCGGCATGTACTGGTGGCGCTTCCTCGCCGACTCGGGCCTCGGAGCGGAAGGCGCCGTGACCCCCGACAGCGAGCCGGCCGGCAGCGCGCTGCTCGGCGAAGAGCACGATGTCGCCGAGGCCAATCGGCGACGCGGCATCCGTCGCTATCTGCTCACGGCGACCGCGCTCGGGTCGCTGTTCAAGGCCAACGCCTCGATCTCGGGCGCCGAGGGCGGCTGTCAGGCCGAGGTGGGCTCGGCGTGTGCGATGGCCGCGGCGGGCCTGACCGCGGTGATGGGCGGCACGAACCGTCAGATCGAGAACGCGGCCGAGATCGCCATGGAGCACCACCTCGGACTCACCTGCGACCCCGTGGCGGGGCTCGTTCAGATTCCGTGCATCGAACGCAATGCCATCGCGGCATCCACCGCCGTCACGGCCACGCGGCTCGCGCTCCGCGGCGACGGCACGCACTACGTGCCGCTCGACACGGTCGTGGAGACCATGCGCCAGACCGGCATCGACATGTCGACGAAGTACAAGGAGACCAGCGAGGGCGGCCTCGCCGTCAACGTCGTCGAGTGCTGACGCAGAACCGGACAGCGTAGGATTGCCCGAACCCGAATACCGGTCAGTTTCTGCGAGGATGCCGATGGCCACCGAACCCGCGACGCCCGAGCGCGTCGCCCCCGCCGCTTCCGTGCGCCCGCGCGCACCCCGCGCACCGTTCCCCGCGCGGTCCTGGTTCGTCGTCATCGTGCTGGGACTCGTCGGCCAGCTCGCCTGGACCGTCGAGAACATGTACCTCAACGTGTTCGTCTACGACACGATCTCGACCGATCCGACGGTGATCGCTGTGCTCGTGGCATCCAGTGCCATCGCCGCCACCCTCGCGACGATGCTCATCGGCGCCGCATCCGACCGGGTGCGCCGACGCAAGCCGTTCATCGCGGTCGGATACATCCTCTGGGGCGCGACGACGGCGCTGTTCGGCTTCGTGCAGCCGGAGGGCGGGGTGGATGCCGCGCAGGCCGTCGGCTTCGCGGTGGTGGCCATCGTCGCCCTGGACTGCATCATGTCGTTCTTCGGCTCGGGTGCCAACGACGCCGCGTTCAACGCGTGGGTGACCGAGTCGACGGTGCCCGCCAACCGCGGCCGGGTCGACGGGGTGCTCGCGATCATGCCGCTCATGGGCATGCTCATCGTGTTCGGCGCGCTCGACGGTCTCACGCAGGACGGGCAGTGGAAGCTCTTCTTCGGCATCGTCGGCGCCGCCACCGCCGTGGTCGGGGTGATCGCGTTCTTCCTCGTGCGCGAGCCGGCCGAGACCCGCACGCCCCCCGACGGCTACTTCGGCGCCGTGATCAACGGCCTGAAACTGCGCACGGTGCGCGAGAACCCGCGGCTGTACATCCTGCTGGCCGCCTGGGCGGTGATCGGCACGAGCACGCAGGTGTTCATCCCGTACCTGATCATCTACATCCAGAGGTACCTGCGCATCGACGGCTATGCGATCGTGCTGGCGAGTGTCCTGATCCTCGCCGCGGTCATCAGCGTGCTGGGCGGGCGGCTCATTGACCGCATCGGCAAGACCGCCGCGATCCTGCCCGCCGTCGCGTTCATGATCGTGGGCCTGGTGGGCATGTTCTTCGTGCGCGGGATGCTGCCGGTCATCGTCTTCGGAACGATCATGATGGGCGGCTTCATGCTGTCGACGGCATCACTGTCGGCGAGCGTGCGCGATGTGACCCCGGCCGACCGCGTCGGCATGGTGCAGGGCCTGCGCATGATCGCGATGGTGCTCATCCCCATGGTCGCCGGTCCCTTCATCGGCTCGGCGGTGATCATCGGCGCCGACGAGACCTATGTCGACCTCGGCGTGGTCAAGCAGGTGCCGACGCCCTGGATCTTCATCGCCGCCGCGGTCGTCGCCGTGCTCGTCGTGATCCCGATGCTCGCGCTGCGCAAGACTCCCGCCCCCGACCCGGAGGACCTCGCCGTATGACCGCTCTCACCCGCTGGGGCGAACAGCTCGACCCCGCCGCTCCGCTGTCCGAGTACCCCCGCCCGCAGCTCGTGCGCGAGAGGTGGCAGAACCTCAACGGCGTGTGGGACGTCGCGTTCACGCCGTTCGGCGGCGCGGACGGCGGCCGCGATGGCGACGGCGCCGGCGCCGGCGACGACGCCGACGACCCGCTGGCCGTGGCCGATCCGACGGTCCCGCCGCGAGAGTGGGACGGCGAGATCGTCGTGCCGTTCTCGCCCGAGACGGCGCTGTCGGGGGTCGGCCGTACGCTGCAGAGCCATGAGACGCTCTGGTACCGCCGCACGTTCACCGCCGATCACGGGGAGGGCGAGCGCGTCATCCTGCATCTGGATGCCGTCGACCAGTCGTGCCGCATCGCGGTCGACGGGGTCGAGGTCGCCTCTCACACCGGCGGCTATCTGCCGGTCATCGTCGACGTGACGGCGGCACTGTCCGATCGCGCGGAGCACGAGCTCGTCGTCGCCGTGCGGGACGTGACGGATGCCGCGTGGCTGGCCCGCGGCAAGCAGTCGAGCTCGCGCGGGGGCATCTGGTACACGCCGCAGTCGGGCATCTGGCAGACGGTATGGCTCGAGGTCGTGCCGGGCGTCGCCGTGGATGCGCTCGTGCTCACACCGCACCTGGAGACCGGAGAGATCGAGATCCGCGTCGGCAGCGAGACTGCGGGCACCAGGGGAGAACCGCTGTCCGCGACCGTCACCGTGCTCGCCGAGGGGGAGGCCGTGGCATCCGCGACCGTCCCCGTCGGGCAGCCGACGCGGGTGGTGCTGCCGCAGCCGGTGCGCGCGTGGTCGCCGGAGGTCCCCTTCCTCTACGACGTCGAGATCGCCCTCGGCGACGACCGCGTGCGCTCGTATGTCGGCATGCGCTCGTTGGGGGTGGGGCGGGATGCCGCGGGCACCCCGCGCCTGCTGCTGAACGGCGAGCCCTACCTGCCGGTGGGGCTGCTCGATCAGGGATACTGGCCCGACGGCGGGTACACCGCGCCGGCGGACGAGGCGCTGGAGTACGACATCCGGCTCGCGAAGCGCCTGGGCTACACGATGCTGCGCAAGCACATCAAGGTCGAGCCGCTGCGCTGGTATCACCACTGCGACCGGCTCGGCATGCTCGTCTGGCAGGACGCCGTCAACGGCGGCACCGCGTACAAGCCGCAGATCATCACGGCGCCGGCGTTCGGCGCGCCGCCGATCCGCGATGACCGGTACCGGGCGTTCGCACGGGCCGACGCGGTCGGCCGGGAGCGGTTCGAGGTCGAACTCGTCGAGATGATCGAGCATCTGCGGTCGGTGCCGTCGATCGCGCTGTGGGTGCCGTTCAACGAGGCATGGGGACAGTTCGATGCCGCGCGCATCGCGGCGCGCGTGCGCGATCTGGACCCGACGCGACCCGTCGACCACGCGAGCGGCTGGCACGACCAGGGCGCCGGCGATCTGCGGAGCCTGCACATCTACTTCCGGCCGGTGCGGCCGCGTCGTCGACGCGACGACCGCGTGCTGGCGGTGACCGAGTACGGCGGATACAGCCTCGTCGTGCCCGGGCACACGTTCGGCACGAAGACCTTCGGCTACCGGCGCTATCGCTCGCGGGAGAAGTGGCAGGCGGCGTTCGAGCGGCTGCACGAGCGTGAGATCGCGCCGGCGATCCGCCGCGGCCTGGCGGCGCTCGTGTACACGCAGCTGTCCGATGTCGAGGACGAGGTCAACGGCCTGGTCACCTACGATCGGCGCTTCGTGAAGGCCGACGAGCAGCGCACGCGGCGCATGAACGACGCGCTGCGTGCGGCGGCGGCCGAGTCGGGCGGCCATCCTGCCGGCCTCAGCCGCGACGACATCACCGGGGAGAGCGCATGACCGCCCGCGAGCTGACCGCGCCCGTCTCGCTCACCGGTCCCGACGGGCGGCTCAACCCCGACGCGGTCGGGTGGGCGCGGCATCCCCTCGTCGAGACCGCCGGCATCGGCCGCGGTCCGCACCGGAGCTGGGGCCGCAACAAGCGCTGGGAGTACTGGAGCGTCATCACGCCCACGCACTTCCTCGCGATGACGATCTCGGCCATCGACTACGCCGCCGTGCATGAGGCGTGGGTGTTCGAACGGAGCACCGGGCGCGAGTGGCACCACGGCGCGACGGTGCTGCCGCAGCGGGGCGTCGAGATGCCGGAGCGGTTGGATGCCGCACCCGCCCGTGCCCGGGCGAAAGGCCTCGAGCTCGACGTCGAGCCGGCAGGCGCCCTGCGCCACGGCGCGGCGCAGCGGGTGCGGCTGCGGGCGCGCTTTCCGCGGGCGTCGTTCGACATCACCGTCACACGTCCGGAGGGCCACGAATGCCTGGCGGTCGTCGTGCCGTGGAGCGCGACCCGGTTCCAGTACACGGTGAAGGATGTCGCGCTGCCGGCTGCCGGCACCGTCACCGTCGACGGGGTCACCCATGAACTGCCCGAGGGATGGGCGGTGCTCGACCACGGGCGCGGGCGCTGGCCGTACGACGTGCGCTGGAACTGGGGAGCCGGCTCGGGCGTCTCGCACGGACGCACGATCGGCGTGCAGGTCGGCGGGAAGTGGACCGACGGCACCGGGCAGACCGAGAACGGCCTGGTCATCGACGGCCGGTTGCACAAGATCCACGCGGAGCTGGTCTGGGAGTACGACCTCGCCGTGCCGGTGCGGCCCTGGAAGATCCACGGCGGCGGGCTCGCGGCATCCTTCACCCCCTTCCACGACAAGCGGTCGCGCACGAACCTGCTCGTGCTCTCGTCGCGCACCGACCAGTGCTTCGGCACGTGGGCGGGCACGTTCACGACCGAAGACGGCGAGACGATCGCGTTCGACGGCATCGAGGGCTGGGCAGAAGACGTGCACAACCGCTGGTGACCGTGCGGCGCGACGCTATGCCGCCGGCGGCAGCGCGTCGTAATCGGGCAGCGCGAATCCCTTGTCGCCGAGGAACGCGCCGGTGCGTCCGGCGAGCCACGGGATCGCCATGAGCCGCATGACGAGATTGCGCGTGGTCAGCGCGAGCTGCGAGCGCGGCGCGAAGAAGCTGCGGAACCGCAGCGCACTGTGCTGCTTGGCGGCGATGAACGTGTGCAGCGCGCTCTCGTAGCGCGTGAGCGCCCCGGGGACGTCGCCGGGGGTGCGCGCGAGCTCTCCGGCGAGCACATACCCCTCGACCATGCCGAGCCCCGTGCCCTCGCCGGCCAGCAGCGAGACGCAGGCCGCGGCGTCCCCCACCAGTCCCACGCTGCCTCGGCTCCAGCGCTCCATGCGGATCTGGCTGACCCGGTCGGCGTAGAGGTCGGATGCCGCGTCCATGCCGTCCAGGAGCGCGGGGACCTCCCACTCCATGTCGGCGAAGGCCCTGCGCACGGCCGCACGCGGGTCGTCGCCGATCGGGCCGAGTCGATCCGATTCGCACACGAACAGCGCGAGCGTGTCGTCGTGGCGCATCGTGAAGCGGGCGGCCTGGCGACCGACGACGGTGTGGGTCGCGTACACGAGCTCCTCACGGGGTCGATACCCCGGGATGTGGAACGCGATGACCGTGCAGCCGAGGTCGTGCTCGAAGCGCCGTTCGGGCCCGAACACCGCCTCGCGGATGCGTGAGTGCAGGCCGTCGGCGCCGATCACGGCGTCGAAGCGCTCGGTCGTGCCGTCGGAGAGCGTGGCGGTGACGCCGTCGGCATCGGGGGAGACATCGGTGATCGAGGTCCCGAACCGCACGGGGGCGTCGCCGCACGCGTCGAGCAGCGCATCCGACAGCTCGCTGCGCGCGATGCTGACGAACCGGTCGCCGACGGCCCTGCGCATGGGCTCGACCTGCGCGGTCGCGATGCGGTGCCCGTGCTCGTCGACGGCGACGAGCTGCTCGACGAAGTACCCGCGCTCGCGCAGCCGGTCCGTGAGGCCCATCCGCTCGGCGAGGTCGTAGCCGAGGCCCCAGAAATCGATGACGTAGCCGCCGGTGCGCCGAGAGGGGGCGCGTTCGAAGAGGACGGGCTCGTGTCCGCGGCGCGCCAGCCAGAAGGCCGCCGTGGGGCCCGCCACGCCCGCGCCGTTGATCGCCACGCGCATCGTCGCACCTCCGCGTCTGAGACCGACGCTACACCGCGCGGTGGCGGCGGCGGGCGGCGCTGTGCGCCGGCGGGAGATCAGTCCTTCGGGCGTCCGCGCAGCTTGTCGGTGAGGCGCTGGAGCTCGGCGAGCTCGTCGTCGTCGAGAGCGGTCATCTGCGCGGCGATCGCACGTGCGTGGGCGGTGGCGATGGCGCGGAAGCGCGAGGCGCCCTCGTCGGTCGCGCGCACGAGCGAACCGCGTCCATCGTCCGGGTCGGGACACTTGGCGATGAGGCCGCGCGCGACCATCCTCTCGACGAGGCGGGAGACGCTGGGCTGGCTGATGAGCATGTTGGCGGTGACGTCGCGCAGCCGTGCGGTCATCTCGGGTGAGCGCGAGACCGTGAGCAGCACGTCGTACTCGGCCTGACTCAGCGTCGCGTCGTCGAAGTCTCCGCTGATCTGCGCGAAGATCTCGTGCTGCGCGCGGAACAGGCTCTCCCAGGCGGCGACGGCCAGGTGACGGTCGGTCATCGCTCCAGCGTATCCGGACCCATAGGCTGACAGAGATGCCTCGATATGTCCGTGCTCTCCTCGTCGCGGCCGCGGTGGCCGCGGCATCCCTCCTCTCCATCGCACCGGCTGCGGCCGCGGTCGTCCCCGCGGGATCCGCCGCGGTCGTCGGACCCGTCGCCGGCGATGTCGACGACTTCTCCTTCTCGAGCCTCGACGTCGATTACACGCTCGGTCGCGACGACGACGGCACGAGCACGCTGAGGGTGGTCGAGACGTTCGTCGCCGAGTTTCCGCAGACCGATCAGAACCACGGCATGAAGCGGTCGATCCCCGACACGTACAACGGGCAACCGCTGAACCTGCATCTCGTGTCGGTGACGGACGAGAACGGCGATCCGCGCCCGGCCGACACGGATGACGACGACGGCTGGTTCACGATCACGTCGCGCAGCGACGACTATCTGCACGGGGCGCAGACCTTCGTGTTCACGTACACCGCACGTCATGTGACCTGGCACTTCTCCGACTCCGGTGCCGACGAGTTCTACTGGGACGTCAACGGCACCGGCTGGGCGCAGCCGTTCGGGACGGTGGATGCCACGCTGCACGTGCCCGCGGAGCTCGCCGGCGCCCTCACCGGGCGGCAGTCGTGCTATCAGGGCGCGTACGGCGCGGACGACGCGTGCGAGATCACCTCGACGCCCGGCGAAGACGGGGCGGTGACGATGCACGCGACGGCGCAGAACCTCGACGCCGGCGAGAACGTGTCGATCGCGGTCGGCTTCACCGAGGGCACGTTCACGCCCTTCGATCCGTCCCCACTGGCGTCGCCGTGGGGCTGGATCCAGGGAGTCGGGGTGCTCGCGACGCTGGCGTCGGTCGTGTCTGCGATCATCGTGCGGGTGCGCAAGCTGCGTGACGAGCCGGGACGCCCCGTGGTCGTGGCCGAGTACACGCCACCGAAGGATGTGGATGCGCTGCTTGCGGCCGTGATGCGCGGTGCGACGTCGAAGGCCGTGCCGGCAGAGGTGCTCGAGCAGGCGATCCGGGGCAGCATCCGCATGATCGAGGGCGAGCGCCGCGTGT
>Ga0180219_1001927_pt1 | contig 12746 bp, 10 predicted proteins | sample eDN3rd30CBELigMG_FD_151338 | JGI IMG/M metagenome (GOLD analysis project Ga0180219, IMG submission 151338) | Enriched Miracle-Growth compost microbial communities from Emeryville, California, USA - eDNA 3rd pass 30_C BE-Lig MG (version 2)... ...
CGGACGATAAGTGGAAAACAAGATGCTCTGGGTCGCGATTATCGGTGTAGTGGGCTTCACCGTGCTTGGCCTGTCGCTGTATGGCTGGTTGCGCCATCTGCGGGACAACGAGGAGGGGCATTGACGACTTTTTCAGGTCGGGCGCAGGGTTGCAGCCAGTGGTTTGGTCATTATGCTGCTCAGGCATCGTGAGCGCCCTGAATGGCCAGAACCGTTTGGCAGGGAAGGTCATGAGGGGAAAATGCACGCCCAGAATAATCTTCTCTTGGCGGGCAGTGGTGCACCCCCTACTATCGCGTCCGAATGTTCTGAAGGCGTGATCTACGCATTTTTCCAATGAATCCACCCCCTCCGAATCCGCAGGCCGGACGCATCGCGTTCCGCTGGCGGGCCGGTACGCTGGAGCAGCGCCTGGCCTGGTTGTTTCCGACGTTTCCGTTGGGCGAATACAGCGTGACGTCGCGCGATCTGGAGTCCAACGCTTCGTTCGTCAACTATGTTCGCCACCACCGCCTCAGCGATGCCGAAGGCAATCCGGTGCTGGATCTCGTGGAAAAGTCCATTCGCAAGATCGCTCCACTCAGTAGCCAGGAGGCGCGTTTCCACCGGCGCTACGAAGTGCTCGCCAACTGCAAGCGTTTCCATTTCCCGCAACTCTACGGCGTGCTGGAAACCCCCTTCGAAAGCCTGCTGTACACCAGCCTTGTCCAGGGCAAGCCGCCGCGCATGCATCAGATCGGTGAAGCGTTGGGTCGCAACATTGCTGAGTTGGAACTGCTGTCGCACCTTTATCTGCAGCGACGCCCCCTACAGGATCGTCTCCAGTTGTGGAGCATGGACTTCCACCGCCCGTGGTTCCTGTTGCGCCCACGCTTCAATTACCAACGCTGCCTGGCGCATCTGGAAAAGTTCGCTCGGCAGGATGCGCGCTTTCGCGACCTGAGCCGGGCCTTCAGCGAGCTGCGCCCGCGCCTGGATCTGTTGGCCGATGCCAGCCGGCATAGCCCTCGCTGCTTCAGCCATATGGATTATCTGCGCAAGAACCTGTTCGCGCAGAAGGGCAAGCTGCAATTGATCGACTGGAGCGAGGTCAAGGTCGGTCGCGTCGGCTTCGACGGCGGCGCCTATCTCGGTGCACTGTTCCGGCGCAATGACATGCAGCGCTTCGAACAGGCCCGCGAAGCCTTCCTGCACAGTTATGGCGATGCCCTGGATTCGCGCTTCGCCGTGGAAGACGCCCTGCGCAACCTCGGCTACATATTCCTGCTGACTGCGCTCTACCACTGCCTGCGCCCGGAAACCCTCGAGGAATACCAGCGGAACGAGCGGCTGCCGCTGCTACGCGAGAAGCATGACTATTTGTTGGGTTGTCTCGATCGGACCGGAATGCCCATCACTTTTTCTGCCACCTGACTTGTCGTTGCCTTCATTCGGTACAGGTCCCAGGGCAAAGCCCTGCTTCTGAACCAGAAACCAGCAGACATTCACTACAAGTCGAGGGCGGAAGCCGACGATCGGTAGCAGATATCTCTATTCGTAGGAAACTTCCTGTCTTGACTGATGTCGTTTCGCCAGATTAGTCTCGCACCCCGCCAAAGAATGGAAGCAGTCTGTAGTCCGTGTCCGGATGGACTGAGACATCTTCATTGAAAATGAATTCGCTGCCCGACTCGATCCCTCGGGCAACTCAGGCAGTACATCACCTTGAAGTTCCGTACCCCGTTCCAGATCCAGAAGTCCGTCATCTTCGCCCTGGTGCTCCGTGAGGCGCGCTCGCGCATCGGATCCCGCCGCCTCGGCGCACTCTGGATACTGCTCGAACCGATCTGCCACCTGCTGATTTTCAGCGTCCTCTACACCATCGTGCGAGGTCGCAGCATGGCAGGCGTCGACTATCCCGTCTTCGTACTGGTGGGCATGGCGCCTTTCCTGCTCTACCGGAATACCGCCTTGCGGCTGATGGACAGCTTGCGGGAAAACCGCTCGTTGTTCGCCTACAAGCAGATCCACCCGCTGGACAGCTTCATCGCAAGGGCCATGGTGGAGGCCTGCTTGAGCGCGATGGTCTATGCCATCCTGGTGTTTGGCTTCGCCTGGTTCGGTTTCGACATGAGCGTCGCCCAACCGCTCCAGTGGGTGGGCTCCCTGGCGCTTGGGTTGCTGTTCGCCTTCGGCTTGGGCCTGCTGCTGGCGCTAGTCACCCATGCGGTTCCCAACGCCAAGTCGGTGATCCGCATGGCGTTCTTCCCGCTCTATTTCATTTCCGGTGTGCTGGTGCCTGCCTCCTATCTGCCGCCAGCCATGATGCCCTACCTGCTCCTCAACCCCTTCTTGCATATCGTCGAGCTGATCCGTGCCGAGGTGCTGCCTCACTACACCCCGGTAGATGGCATCTCCGCAGAGTATGTCGGAGCAGTCACCCTCCTGCTGCTGTTCGCCTCGCTGGGCACCTACCGCGCACGGCGACTGCACCTGGTATCCACCAAGAACGGTTAATCGGGCCAGACAGTGTTCGAACTCAGAAACGTCACCAAGTCGTACCTGACGCCCAAGGGGCGTCGTTTCATTTTCCGTGACCTGTCGCTGGCCATTCCGCCGGGCAAGAACATCGGCCTGATCGGCCGCAACGGTGCAGGCAAGTCGACCCTGATGCGCCTGCTGGGCGGGGCGGACGTGCCGGACTCCGGCATCATCGTCACCGACCAGAGCATCTCCTGGCCGGTGGGGCTGACAGGCGGTTTCCAGGGCAGCATGACCGGCCGCGAGAACATCAAGTTCGTCTGCCGCGTATATGGCGCCGAAGGTGAGGCGATGCGCGAAAAGGTCCGTTACGTGCAGGAGTTCGCCGAGATCGGCGACTGGATCGACGAGCCGATCAAGACCTATTCCTCTGGCATGCGCTCGCGCGTGGCCTTTGGCCTGAGCATGGCCTTCGACTTCGACTACTACCTGATCGACGAAGTGATGTCGGTGGGCGATGCCCAGTTCAAGCGCAAATGCGCCCAGGTCTTCGAGGAGAAGCTGCAGCGCTCCAAGGTGGTGCTGGTTTCGCACTCCATGCCTGACATCAAGAAGCTCTGCGACATGGTCTTGTTAGTTCGCGATGGCCGCATAGAGGTTTTCGAGGACGTCAAGGAAGGAATAAAGGCCTACAGCGCCTGACACGCAATTCCCCGGGCGCTGGCGCGGGGCACAGTTTCAAATCAAGGATGCATCGCTTATGAGCAGTACGGGTAAATCCAAGAGCTGGCGCCTGGCCTTCGGCATAGTGCTGATACCCCTGGCCCTGGCGGCCATCTACTACGTCTTCTTCGCCGCCGACCGCTATGTCAGCTCCGCACAGGTGGTGGTACGGCAGGACGGTAGCAGCGACGGCGCCCAGTTGCCCGGGCTGGCCATGCTACTGACCGGCAACAACCCAGCCTCGCGGGAAGAGACGCTCTACCTGCGCCAGTACATCACTTCGATGGACATGATGTTGCTGCTCGAAGAGCAGGTGCACTGGGTCGAGCATTACTCCGCGCAGCGCAAGGACCTTATCTTCTGGCTGGACAAGGATGCCGCGCGCGAGGACCAGCTCGAGTACTACCAGCGCATGGTCTCCGCGCGATATGACGAGACCACCGGGCTGCTGCGTGTCGAAGTGCAGGCCTTCTCGCCGGAAATGGCCGAGCAGATGCTGCGCACCATCCTCTCGGCCAGCGAACACTTCGTCAACGAGGTCAGCCACCGCATGGCGCGGGAGCAGATGGCATTCGCCCAGGGCGAACTGGAAAAGGCGCGCAACGACTATGCCGAGCGCAAGACCGAACTCATCAGCTTCCAGAACGACAACAAGGTGCTCGACGGCGGCAGCTCCGCGCAAAGCCGTGCCAGCATTATCGCCGAGTTGGAAAGCCAGTACACCAAGGAGCAGGCCGCGGTCACCGAACTGTTGCTCAAGAAGCTGCGCGAAGACTCGCCGCAAGTGCAGCAGCAGAAGCAGAAGGTACGCGCCATTGCCCAGCAACTGGCCAAGGAGAAACGCCTGCTCGTTTCCGCGCCCGACGGTGACCAGCTCAACGTGGTCGCTTCACGCTTCCAGCAACTGACACTGGATGCCGGCATCGCCGAAGCCAGCTACAAGACCGCGGTGGCAGCGTTGGATAACGCCCGTATCGAGGCGAGCAAGAAAATCCGCACGCTGGTCACCGTGGTCAGCCCCAATACGCCCCAACTCGCCCTCTACCCCGAGCGTTGGTACAACCTGGCAACCATCCTGCTCGGCCTGCTGCTGCTCTATGGCGTGACCCGCTTCATTCTGGCTTCGATCGAGGATCATCGTGACTAAGCGCGCATTCTTCCCCAAGCGTTCCCTGAGCCTTGCCACCCTGGCCCTGGCAATCCTCTCTCTCGGTGGTTGCGGCGGCACGCTCTCCGGTGCCGGCCCCTACAAAGGCTCCATCGAGAGCCACGATGACAGCTACAACCTGGTGGAGATCAACGCTTCCACCATCGGTCCATACATGCGTGCGGCCGAGCCGGCGCCCGCCACCTCGATCATCAAGCCCATGCCCCCGGCAGTGCGCCTGATGCCCGGCGACACCCTCAGCGTGCTGATTGCCGATACCGCACCCGAAGGGGCTGCGCTATTCGCTCCCCTGGCCACTGGCGGCACCCAACTCAAGGTCCGGGTGGACGAACAGGGCATGATCTCGCTGCCCTATGTGGGGCGGCAGTTCATTGCAGGCATGACTCTCAATGAAGTGGAGAACCTGATTCGCACGCGACTGAAGGGCGTCACCACTGACGTGCAGACCCACGTCGAACTGGTCGGCGACCTTTCCGGGTCGGTACTGGTCGCCGGTGCGGTGAAGTCTCCTGGCCGCTTCTCCACCCTGGAAAGTCCGCTCACCCTGCTGGACGCCATCAACCAGGCCGGAGGCCCGGTGCTGGAGCCACACCTGGTGAATGTCACTGTGCGCAATGGCAAGCAGGTGCAGCAGTTCAACTATGAGGAAGTACTGGCCGGCAAGAACATGCTGCTGCAGCCCAACTCCGAGATCATTCTCGATCGTGCCCGCCAGCGCTTCGTGGCCATGGGCGCTATAGCACAACCAGGTCTGCATGATATGCCTGCTCCCAATACTAATCTTCTGGATGCACTAGGTAGCGTCGGTGGTTTGAAGGAGGCAAATGCTAACCCTGAGGGTGTTTTTTTATTTCGAGTGCCTAATGAGGGGAAAAAGCCTTTGGTGCTACGTTTGAATATGCGAGATCCAGCAGCAATCTTCTACGCTCGTCAAATCGCGGTTAAACCGGACGATACTATATTCGTGACGAACTCTGCTGTGTACGAGTGGCAAAAAGTTGTATCGCCAATCGTGCAAACTTTGATCCTGGGGCGGACATTCAATAGTCTTCAGGATTAATTTTTCGCCCTCCGATTTTGTTAGCATTTATGTGTACCTAAACTCAAGAGAATTTGTGCTCTAGCTAAGACGAAACGACATTGATTGAACCTAGGCCTGCATCATCCAAAATGAAATTATAATTGCGGATCCTTTGGTTGATGAATTTCTAAGTCAAGCTATTGGTAGGGAATAGAAATGATTAAAGTTAATGATATTACCGCGGTGCTATGCGTTCGTTTACATGAGGGTAATCCGTGGATTAAAGACAGGCTTAGGTTGATATCCGAATACTACTCCCCTCTTCCTAAGGTTTTGATCGTAGACTTCGGGACAGTCTCTCCCTACAGAGAAGAGCTTGAAGTGCTTTGCAAGGGTTGCAATTTCGATTATCACTATGTGGATGATCAGGGTGTGTACTCGGCAGCTATAGCTCATAATAGAGGCTTCGAGAAAGTAACAACTGAGCTTGTATTTTTCTTTGATGTTGATTTCTTCTTTAAAAGAGAAATATTTAGAGATCTGGTTGAGGCGGCAAGTGCGTTGGAAATGGACTCCAATGTAGATATTTTTATTGACTTTGCCGCATATCATTTAACTAAGGAGTACTCGGAAGAGTTCGAGTCAATAGCCGATAACGAAGATAAAAGCTCCTTGCTGCAGAAAGCAGCATATCTCGCTCCGATCAAAAAGCAAGGAGAGATGATAGAGTTCATAGCTCCTTATTCAAATGTATATCTGATGAGCACTAAGCTATACAGCTTGGTTGGGGGGTATCATGAGGATTTTAGAGGGCATGGATCGGAGGATTTTGAGTTCTTTGTTCGGCTTGCTATGCATACCAAGATTAGTCCTCTGCCACAAGAGTTAGACTCTGATAAATATGGGGCGACAAAGAGAGACTTCTATTGGGTCAAACAATATCGAGGGTTCCGGCGCCTCAATGAAGCTCTCGCTATGCCTGCCGAGTTGATGGGGTTTAAAGCATTTCATTTGTGGCACCCGACTGGCCTGGCTAACGATTGGAGATCTGAAAATGATTGGCGGAGAGAGCGCTTTAGGGATGTCTTGAAAACATATCAAGGATCTCCTAGAAATTTAATTTCTATAGACTATATTTCTCGGTCAAAAAAAGCACTTTGTATATGCATTCATGAAGAGCACTATGGTTACTTTATGCCTCTTCGCTTAGCTGGGTATAATTTGATCCCAGTTTTTGGTAAGACTCCGGCTGAATTAAAATCGGCTTTTGAGTTGATAAAAAATAATGAGGTTGATGCGTTTTCAATATTTAATCCTTACATGAAGAGTCATAAGGATTTTTATCCGCTCTTCCTGCTGGCTAGGGAGCAAGGGTTAAAGACGATTGTCGTGGAAAGAGGCGCGCTACCAAAAACGATATACTACGCAAGTGATGTAAGCTATGTAGCTGAAGAGTTTTCTCAAAGTGAGTTCTTGAAGTTTGAGCCCTCAGTGCAACAGATTTCTCAAACGGAGAGCTATATACGGAATATCCGAAGTGGCATGTCTCTTCTTGAAAATGGCGACTCATATGCTATTACCTCTGATAAGTACTTGAGCCTGGCTAAGTTAAAGAAATTAAAATGCTTCATACCTTTACAGCTTGATGATGATATGGCTGTTACGAAGTATGTTCGCCCCGGTCAATGCTATGCAGAGTTTGTTGCAAGCCTTAATGGAGTAGCAAGAGCTAATCCGGATGTTCTTTTTCTAATAAAACCACATCCGCTGTCGAAGGTTACTCCCGATACCAGTGCTGAGAATATTATAGTTGTAGATCGGCAGGATAATATTCATGCATTGTTAGATGCAGTTGATTTTGTGGTCTGCTACAACTCTGGAGTTGGCCTGCTTTCACTTATTCATGAAAAGCCAACTATCACGATAGGTAATGCATTTTATAATATGCCTGGGACAGGGGTTTTCTCAAATAGCCTTGCTGAGGCGATTTCAGTGGGAAGAAAACTCCCTGTGCCGTCAAAAGACATTGTTGCAAGATTGATATCTTGGTATATAAATTCTGTGTATTCAGAGTTTACAGCTAGTGATGATATTCGGGAGTTTAGTACTAGAAAGTCTCATGCTTATAAAGATATTCTTCTTACCAGATTTGTTCTTGATGGAGCTTTGGTTCCCTTGGGGCGGCCAGCAGCTGAAGCGTTTAAAACGTCTCAGAACTATATCTTTGCAAAGATGAACGTTTCTGTGCCCATTCAAATTGATACTCCCCAAAAAACTGTCGACGATAAGCAGAAAACCCCTTCTCAATCCGGTAGCAAAGCCCAGTCGGCCAATAAATCGCAAATACCTAATAAGCCTCAGTCTTTGAACAAGGCTCAGCTTGTTACGAAGTCTCAAGTGCCCAGTAAGCCTCAACAGCCTGCGCTCTCAAAAAAAGAGAGACTTCTTTTAAAGCTAAAGAACGATCCGCAGAGATATTTTAAAGATTCTAAACATATACTGCTTAGGCCGTTGCAGTATTTCTTTGGGGACACTCTTTGGGGTCGGTTTAACCAAAAAATAATTAGCAAAATGGTGCCGTAATGATATACATGATAGGCGGCTCTGGAGGCCCTAATTTTGGCGATGACTTGATCCTGTCGTTATGGGTCAGATTTTATAGGGAGAATGGCTATCACGGGCCTATTGTTGTTGACTGCTTAGGTGGACAGTCGTCTGAAAAGTTACATGGGAAATTGGAAGGAGTTTTTTTTACTTCATTTATAAAAGATCTGGCCAAAGGTCGTGAGGGGGATTTTTCTTATTATATTGAGAAGGGAAGAAAATTTTTCCTTGACAGTGCGCGCGATATATTGCTTCGGCTTGGTTTTGACGAGAGCTTTGCTAAGGTAAAGTTGGTGCATCTTTATGGTGGCGGATATATTAATGGAGTATGGCCAAACTCTGGAAGCCTCTTGGGTGCAGTCTCCCAAATGCGCTCCCAATTTGGTACACCCTGTGTTGCCACTGGCCTTGGAATTTCCCCTTTAGGAAATTTAAGCTCTGGTGAGAAAACTGCTCTTAGTTCTGCTATTTCATCTTTTGATGTATTTGAGTTAAGGGATTCAATTAGTTATAACGAGATTGTGGGTTTTTCGGGTTTCTCTAATAGAATAATCTATGGTCTTGATGATACTTTCTTGTATCCTGCGTCAGATCTATCTGGCAAAAAGAAAGGTAGTGCTTTACATATTTCTGGTTTTACAAAATCGTTTAGTGAGTGGTCGTCGCAGCAGCTTGGTGATTTCTTCTCGACGTGTGGTAGTCAGTTCGAGAATGTTTATTTTTGGGTTTGCAATAAAAGCGATGTCTTGGCAGGGGATAAAATAAAGCAAGCTTATCCAGCGCTTAAAAAGCTCACCAATAACAAGTTAATAAACACTGGTATGCCGGTTTCTTCTGGAGATGTGATGATAACAGCAAGATTTCATCCGCATTTGCTAGGGGCCCGGCTTGGTTGTCAAGGTTATTATTTGGCAAGTTCTCCTTTTTATAAGCTTAAACACAAATCTGTTATAGATCTTGGGTCGCCTTATTTGCAGACACAAAGCATTGCGATGGATGGGGCGCATAGGATTCAAGGAACCATAGTGGAGAGAGAGTCAGATTTAGTGGTTCGGAAGAATCTGCTGGCAAAATATATATTGGCTTCTCTGCTTTAAATGTATCTATATTGATTTAATTTGAAAGGCCTCTGTCCACATGGCTGAGTGGGCAGAGGTTAGAGACAGTATGATAATGTTCTTGTTTTTTGAAAAGAACTGAAGTGTATTTCAATAGTTATCCTTGTGGGCTGGATAAAATTTCCGCGTATTTGGGGCGGTTTTTATGAGGCTTCGGGCTTGATAAAGTTTTACGAGGAAGTTGTATGAAAATAGCCGATGATATTTTTTGTTCTAACTCTCTCCCCTTCGTTCTCTTCGGCGGCATCAACGTCCTAGAATCCCTCGATCTGGCGCTGACTTCCTGCGCCGAGTACGTCCGCGTCACCGAAAAACTGGGTATCCCCTACGTCTTCAAGGCCAGCTTCGACAAGGCCAACCGCTCTTCCATCCATTCCTATCGTGGCCCTGGCCTGGAAGAAGGCCTGCGCATTTTCGAAGCGGTGAAGGCCGAATTCGGTGTGCCGGTGATCACCGATGTGCACGAGCCTTTCCAGGCTGCTCCGGTGGCGGAAGTGGTGGATGTGCTGCAATTGCCCGCTTTCCTTGCCCGCCAGACCGACCTGGTGTTCGCCCTGGCCAAGACCGGCAAGCCGGTGAACATCAAGAAGCCGCAGTTCCTCAGCCCCTCGCAGATGCACAATATCGTGCACAAGTTCAGGGAGGCCGGTAACGACCAGCTTCTTCTCTGCGATCGTGGTACCTGCCTGGGCTACGACAACCTGGTGGTGGACATGCTCGGTTTCGGCGTCATGAAGCGCAGCTGCGACAATCTGCCGGTGATCTTCGACGTGACCCATGCGCTGCAACAGCGCGACGCGGGCGGTGCTGCTTCCGGTGGGCGACGCGAGCAGGTGGTGGAACTGGCGCGTGCCGGCATGGCCGCCGGTCTGGCCGGTCTGTTCCTCGAGGCGCATCCCAACCCCGCCGAAGCCAAGTGCGACGGTCCCAGCGCGTTGCCCCTGGACAAGCTGGAGCCTTTCCTGGCCCAGGTGAAGGCGATCGATGATGTGGTGAAGTCCCTCCCGCCACTGGTCATCGCCTGAGGTGAAATACGTTCTATGAGTATTTCCCAGGCACGTATCGCCATCGTCATACCGGCCCGTTTCGGTTCGACCCGGCTGCCGGGCAAGCCGCTGGCGGACATTGCCGGCAAGCCGATGATCCAGCATGTGTACGAGCGCGCCTGCGAGGTCGCCCGGGCGCAGGTCGTGGTGGTCGCCACCGACGACGGGCGCGTGGCCGAGGCAGTGCGGGGCTTCGGTGGCGAGTGCGTGATGACCTCGCCGGACCATCCGTCCGGCACCGACCGCCTGGCCGAGGTGATGGGTCAGGTCGAGGCGGATATCTACATAAACCTGCAGGGTGACGAGCCGCTGGTGCGCCCTGCCGACATCGACGCCCTGGCTGCCGGCATGTTGGCCGATGCCAGTGTTCAGGTGGGCACTCTCTGCCACTCCATCGAGGCAACGGAAGCCGGCAACCCGAATGCCGTGAAGGTGGTATTGGCCGGAAACGGCGATGCCCTGTATTTCAGCCGCTCGCCCATTCCCTACCCGCGCGATGGCGAGCAGGCGCACTACCTCAAGCACGTTGGGGTCTATGCCTATCGCCGCGAGGTACTGGCGGAATATGGCAGCTTGCCGCAGCCGATGCTGGAGCATGCTGAAAAGCTCGAACAATTGCGTCTGCTGGCGGCCGGCTACCGTATCCGTGCTTTCAAGGTGGAGCCCACCGGGCCTGGCGTCGATACTCCGGAATGCCTGGAGCAGGTGCGCGCCATCATGCTGGGGCGGGAGCTGCCGGCGGCGCCGTGTCTGGAAGACGTCCGCCTGGTCATCACCGATGTGGATGGCGTGCTTACCGACGGCGGCATTTACTACGACGCCAGCGGCGAATGCCTCAAGCGTTTCCATGTGCGCGACGGCATGGGGATGCGTCTGCTGGAGGAAAACGGTGTCCGTGTCGCCGTGCTTTCCGGGCGCGATTCGGGGACGTTGCGCAAGCGTGTCGCCGATCTTGGCGTGAGTCTTTGCCAGTTCGGCGTAAAGGACAAGCAGGCTGCCTGTCTGGCCTTGATGGCCGAGGCCGGCGTCAGTGCACGGCAGACGGCCTGCATCGGCGACGACAGCATCGACCTGCCGGCCTTGGCCGTCTGTGGCCTGTCCTTCGCTGTGGCCGATGCGCCCGTCTACGTGAAGTCCAGCGCGAGCGCTGTACTGCAAAGCCGGGGAGGCAACGGTGCATTTCGTGAACTGGCCGATGCCATCCTGGTGGCCCAGGGCAAGGCCGAGGTGTTCGCCAGCGCGACCGGCTATGCCAAAGTCATGACGAAGATGGCCCAGTAGAGTCGAAGGCGCTGTCAATCATGACGGTGCCTGCCGACGCGACGGGAGGGACATGCAGCGTTCCTGCATGCTCCCACCTCGTTATGTGTCGGGAATCAGTCGAAGATTTCGACCACGCCGACCACGGCCTCGCCTTTTTCATCGGTGACGGCCAGCGCGCGAATCTTGTTGTCGTGCATGTAGGCCTCGGCCTCGGAGAACTGGGCATCGGCGCGAATGGTGTGTGGGGAGGCCGTCATCACGCCAGCGACCGTTCCATTGACCACCGAGGGATTTTCCAGCAGGGCACGGCGCAGGTCTCCATCGGTGACGATGCCAACCAGTTGCCCGGCGTCATCGACGACAAGCGCCAGCCCCAGGCGGCTCTGCGTCATCACCAGCAGGCAGTCATGGAAGGATGTCTGCGGCGTCACCTGCGGCGCAGGCGAGTGCATCACGTCGCGCACGCGCGTCAGCAGCTTGCGGCCGAGGCTGCCGCCGGGGTGGTAGCGAGCGAAGTCCATCGGCTTGAACTGGATGGCCTCGATCAGCGCAACGGCCAGTGCGTCGCCCATCGCCATGGTGGCCAGGGTCGATGTGGTCGGTGCCAGGTTGTTCGGACAGACTTCGCGCACCACCGAGATGTCCAGCCAGACGTCGGCATGCCGGGCCAGGGTGGAGTTGCCGTTGCCGGTCATGGCGATGATCGGGTTGCCGAAGGACTTCAGGCTCGGAATGACCTTCACCACTTCTTCGGTTTCGCCGCTGTAGCTGATCAGAATGACCACGTCGATGGGCTTGAGCATGCCCAGGTCGCCGTGGAATGCCTCTGCCGGATGCAGGAAGAAGCTGGGGGTGCCCGTGGAGGCGAAGGTGGCGACCATCTTCTGGCCGATCAGCCCGGACTTGCCCATGCCACAGACCACGGTACGTCCCTTGCAGGAAAGGATCAGCTCGACAGCCTTCTGGAATTCGCCGTCCAGGCGCTCGGCCAGTTGCGCGATAGCCTGGGCCTGCGCATTGAGGGCTTCCTTGGCAATGATGAGATGGTTCATGGCGTGTATGTCGTTCCCTGATATCAAAATGGCGCCGGACTTTAACAAGCGAAAAGCAAGAAGTGAATCGCTGAACCTTTGTGAGGGATGTCTCTTTTGTGGGTAGGTGGATGCCGAAAACGGGATTCTGCCGCATTCGCCCGGCATGTCGGCGGTGCCGTGGCTTCGTTGTGTGCCGGCTCTTCCTTGCATGGAATACGGCGTCGCTTGGTGGGGCAGGGGCGTGGAGTGGGTCCGCAAAAGTGAATGAGGGCGACTCATGGCTCCGGCTGCCAAAAACAATTCCACTCG
>Ga0180219_1001929_pt1 | contig 12737 bp, 11 predicted proteins | sample eDN3rd30CBELigMG_FD_151338 | JGI IMG/M metagenome (GOLD analysis project Ga0180219, IMG submission 151338) | Enriched Miracle-Growth compost microbial communities from Emeryville, California, USA - eDNA 3rd pass 30_C BE-Lig MG (version 2)... ...
GACGTGGTCAGCATGCTGATGCTCGCCGGCATCCTCATCGTGCTGTATTTCGCCGCCGCAGGACTGTCGATGCTGTTCGACCGGCGCCGCGCGAAGCGCGCCGCCACCGATCTCGGACTGCCTTCGTGACCGACCCCGCCGAGCGGTTCGCGCGCGCCGAAGCGGCACGTGCACACCCGCTGAGCGCCGCGTTCGCAGAAGCCCAGCGCTTCGACCTCGACCCGTTCCAGGTCGCCGGCTGTCACGCGCTCGAGGAAGGGCGCAGTGTGCTCGTGGCCGCGCCCACCGGTGCCGGAAAGACGATCGTCGGCGAGTTCGCCATCCATCTGGCGATGCTCCAGCCCGGCGACAAGGCGTTCTACACGACGCCGATGAAGGCGCTGTCGAACCAGAAGTTCCGCGAGCTGCAGGCGGTGTACGGCGAGGACGAGGTGGGGCTGCTCACCGGCGACACCAACATCAACGGCAACGCCCGCGTGGTCGTGATGACCACCGAGGTGCTCCGCAACATGCTGTACGCCGACTCGCCGGCGTTGCGCGGCCTGCGCTTCGTCGTGATGGACGAGGTGCACTACCTCGCCGACCGATTCCGCGGCGCGGTCTGGGAAGAGGTCATCATCCACCTGCCGCCGTCGGTGCGACTGGTGTCGCTGTCGGCCACCGTGTCGAACGCGGAGGAGTTCGGCGACTGGCTGGACACCGTACGCGGCGACACGGCCGTCATCGTCTCCGAGACGCGCCCGGTGCCGCTCGAGCAGCACGTGCTCGTGCGCGGCGACCTGCTGCCGCTGTTCGACGATCGAGCCGGCATCGCCACCGCACAGGTCAACCAGGAACTCATGCGGATGCGCTCGTTCAAGGGCGCCACGTTCGAGAACAACCGACGGGCGCAGCAGTATCGTTCCAGTGGCCAGAGCCGGCCGTACAAGGGCGGGAAGCGACCGAACGCCGGACGCGCCGAGCGCATCGATCGCCCGCAGGTGGTCGAGCTGCTGGGTCGGAGCAACCTGCTGCCGGCCATCTTCTTCATCTTCAGCCGGGCCGGGTGCGACGCCGCCGTGCAGCAGGTGCGCCGTTCCGGTGTGCGGCTCACCACGCGCGAGGAGCGCGACGAGATCCGAGCCATCGTCGACGAGCGCACTCGCACGCTCGCCGATGAGGATCTCGCCGTCCTCGGCTTCTGGGAGTGGAAGGACAATCTGGAGCGCGGTGTCGCCGCCCACCATGCCGGACTGCTGCCGGCCTTCAAAGAGGTCGTCGAGGAGCTGTTCCAGCGCAAGCTTGTCAAGGCCGTGTTCGCGACGGAGACCCTTGCTCTGGGGATCAACATGCCCGCTCGGACGGTAGTGCTGGAGAAGCTGGAGAAGTTCAACGGCGAGGCGCGCGTCGCGATCACGGCGGGGGAGTACACCCAGCTGACCGGCCGGGCCGGCCGTCGTGGCATCGACGTCGAGGGTCACGCTGTCATCCAGTGGAGCGAGGCGCTCGACCCGCAGGCGGTCGCCGCTCTCGCCTCACGCCGCACGTACCCGCTCAACTCGAGTTTCCGGCCGACGTACAACATGGCCGTCAACCTCATCGACCAGTTCGGACGGGCACGGGCACGCGAGATCCTCGAGTCCTCGTTCGCGCAGTTCCAGGCCGACCGCGCGGTCGTGGGCATCGCCCGACAGGTGAAGGATGCCGAGGAATCGCTCGCCGGATACGAACAGGCGATGACGTGCGATCGCGGCGACTTCCGCGAGTTCGGCGCCATGCGGCGCGAGCTCAGCGACCTCGAGAAGCTGCACCGCAACGATCGGACGGCACCGGCGAAGATCCGCCACACGCGCGAGAAGGAGATCGCGACGCTGCGACGGAAGCTGCAGCGGCATCCGTGCCAGTCCTGCCCCGACCGCGAGAGCCACGCCCGGTGGGCGGAGCGCTACTGGAAGCTCCGTCGCAAGACCGACAAGATGCGCCGCCAGATCGAGACGCGCACGGGGACCGTCGCGCGGGTCTTCGACCGTGTCGTGGACGTCCTCACGGCGCTGGACTACGTGTCCGTGGACGCCGAAGGATCGACGGCGCTCACCCCGGCGGGCGCGACGATGAAGCGCATATACGGGGAGCGTGACCTGCTCGTGGCCGAAGCGCTGCGGCTCGGGCTGTGGACAAGCCTCGATGCACCCGGACTCGCGGCGCTCGCCTGCTGCCTCGTGTACGAACCGCGTCGTGATGCTGACGGGCCCGGTGAGCACGGGCTGCCCCGTGGACCCTTCCGCGCCGCGCTGGACGCCACCCAGGAGCTGTGGGCACGCCTGGACGATCTGGAACAGGATCATCACCTGCCCGGCACCGAGCGCGTCGCCACCGGACTGGCCACAGCGATGCATTCCTGGGCGCGCGGCGTCCCGCTTGATCGCGTGCTCGACCAGGCAGACCTCGCCGCCGGCGATTTCGTGCGCTGGGCGAAGCAGACCATCGACCTGCTCGATCAGCTGTCCATCGTCGCCGAGTCCCCGGTCGCGTCGACGGCACGTCAGGCCCTCGAGGCGGTGCGCCGCGGCATCGTCGCCTACAGCTCGCTGTGACACGATGAAGCCATGAGCTCCTACGAGACGATCCTGACCGAGACGCGAGGGCGCGTGGGCTGGATCACCCTGAACCGCCCGGAAGCGCTCAATGCGCTCAACTCCCAGGTGATGCGCGACGTCGTCGACGCCGCCGAGGCCTTCGACGCGGACACCGGCATCGGCGCCATCGTCGTGACCGGGAGCGACCGGGCGTTCGCCGCGGGCGCCGACATCAAGGAGATGGAGTCCAAGTCGGGCCTCGACATGGTCATGGGCGACCACTTCGGTGGCTGGACTCGATTCGCCGCCGTCCGTACGCCGGTGATCGCGGCCGTGTCTGGGTACGCACTCGGGGGCGGATGCGAACTGGCGATGATGTGCGACATCATTCTCGCGGCCGACACGGCGACCTTCGGTCAGCCCGAGATCAACCTCGGCGTCATCCCTGGCATGGGCGGCACGCAACGGCTCATCCGCGCGGTCGGCTACTACAAGGCGGCCGAGCTGGTCCTCACCGGTCGGCTGCTGAAGGCCGACGAAGCCGAGCGTGCCGGGCTGGTGTCGCGCGTGGTGCCGGCATCCGACCTGCTGGCCGAGGCGCAGCAGACCGCTGAGACGATAGCGTCGAAATCGCTGCCGTCCGTTTTCGCGGCGAAGGCCGCGTTGGATGCCGCGATGGAGTCGACCCTGGCGGAGGGACTGCGCCTGGAGCGGCACCTGTTCGCTGCACTGTTCGACACCGCCGACCAGAAGGAGGGCATGGCGGCGTTCCGTGAGAAGCGCCCGCCGTCCTTCGGCAACCGCTGACGCCCGCGGGACCGGCGACATCACTGGGTGATTTAGGCTCGTAGGCGTGCCCGACGCCGCCAGACCACCGCGCCCGCTGCTGCCGCTGTGGCCCGCTCTTCTGGTCGCCGTCGCCGGGGGCGCCGTGCTCGATCTGGCCTTCCCCGACGTCGGCTGGTGGCCGCTCGCCTTCGCCGGCGTCGCCCTGTCTCTGCTGAGCCTGATCGGGCGCTCGACGTGGGGTGCGTTCGCCGTCGGCCTGGCTTTCGCGGCATCCTTCTACCTGTTGCACATCGAGTGGATCACACGCTACCTCGGTGTCGTGCCACTGTTCGCGCTGGCAGGCATCGAGACGCTCCTGAGCGGCATCGGGGCGATCGGCATCACTCTCGCGTACCGCTGGCTCCCACGGGTGCTGACCGGCCCGTACCGACGCTGGGGAAGCCTCGTCGCCCTGCCCGCGCTGGTCGCCGGTGTCTGGACGGCCCGCGAGCTGTTCCTCGGCTCCTGGCCGTACACCGGCTTTCCCTGGGGGCGCGTCGGCATGAGCCAGGCGGAGAGCCCGTTGGCATCCGTCGCATCATGGCTGGGCGTCACCGGGCTCACGTTCCTGATGGTGTTCCTGGTCGCCGCCGTCATCGAATGGGTACGGTTGCGCGCGTGGCGCTCCCTGCCCGCCGCGCTCCCCGCGGTCGTGTGCACGCTGCTGCTCCTCCTGCTGCCGCAGTTCCCGACGACGGATGCCGGCACGTGGCGCGTCGGCGCGGTTCAGGGGAACGGTCCAGCGGGCTACTTCGACGACCGCGGTGCGTATGCGGTCTTCCAATCGCAGCTCGATGCGACCGCCCCGATCATCGACGAGGACATGGACGTGCTGGTGTGGCCGGAGGGTGGCATCGATGCCGACCCGTCACACAACGACTCGGTGGCCGACGTGCTCGACCGGCTGTCGGCGCGCGTGGACGCACCGCTGATCGTGAACGCGGCGACGCAGCGCGGCGACGACGTGTTCAACACGTCCATGCTGTGGCTCGACGGCGAGGACAATCCTGTCGCCTACCACGACAAGACGCACCCCGTGCCGATGGGGGAGTACGTCCCGGATCGCTGGTTCTACGAGATGCTCGCTCCCGATCTCATCGGCCTCATCCAGCGCGAGTACACGCCCGGCACCAACCCGCCCTTCTTCGACGTGAACGGTGTCGGGGTGGGCCTGGCGATCTGCTTCGACGTGATCTACGACGACGTCATCTGGGATGGGGCACGCGCGGGTGCGCAGCTCTATGTCTTCCAGACCAACAACGCCGACTTCCGCGACACCGACGAGAACCTGCAGCAGCTGGCCTTCGCCCGTATGCGCGCGATCGAGACAGGACGATCCGTCGTCAACCTGTCGACGGTGGGCACCAGTCAGGTGATCGCGCCGGACGGCACGACGATCGACAGCCTTCCCGCCGGTGAGGCGGGAGCCATGCTCACGACGGTGCCGTTGCGCACCGGCCTGACACCTGCGGTCGTCGTGGGACCGGCGATCCACCTCGTGCTGGGCTGGGGGAGTGTGCTCGTGCTGTTCGGCGTCGGCATCTGGACGCGGCTGCGTCGTCGAGCGACGGTCTGATCGCGCCGTCCTTCGCGCACAACAAAGACACCGACCTCCCGGAGGAGGCCGGTGTCGAATGTCAGGGCTCAGGCGCTGAGGCGGCCGCCCTCGCCGCGACGGGCGCGCAGCAGGGCAAGGCGCTCTTCGAGCAGCTCCTCGAGCTCGGGGACAGTGCGACGCTCGAGCAGCATGTCCCAGTGGGTGCGGGCGACCTTGTCGCCCGAGTGGTCGACCACGACGGTCGTGTCACCGACGCGCAGTGCGGCCTCGGCGCCGCACGTGCGGCACTCCCAGGCCTCGGGCACTTCGGCGTCGGCCGCGAACGTCATCACGGTCTCGCGTCCGCACTCCGTGCAGACGTAGGTGTGGTTGGCGCGCTCATGGAACACGACGCCTTCCTCGCTCTGTAGGCTGGAAGCGCCGAGCCGCATGCCGCGAAGGCTGCGATCTGCCATTGTGTGGTCCTCTCGTCGTCCTCAGGTATAACGCGTCGACCTGTGCGCATCATCCGAACGGCGGGGCCGCGGCATCCTTTCTCAGGGAACGCTCAGGCTGGGTTGCCGACGGTCGTCGCAACCGCTCTCGAACGCAGGCTCAGCCGCGGGCGGCGACGACCTTCAGCGCCGCATCGGCGCGGTCGGTGACGAGCCCGTCGACGCCCAGATCCAGCAGTCGTGTCATGTCCGCGGTGTCGTTGACGGTCCAGACGTGGACCTCGACGCCGGCCTCATGCGCGGCGTCCACGAGTCGCGGGGTGACGATGCGCACGGGCCCCTGGTGTTCGGGGATCTGGAGCGCGTCGATGCCCACCAGCGCATGACGCACGGCACGACGCGAGCGCGACGACACCGCGAGCAGAGCCTGCACGATGGTGGTGCGGCCGGCCGATGTCGCCGGCTCGCCTCCCGCTGCCCGAGCCGCGGCGAGGGCGGCTCGGCGCCGCCGATCGTCGAAGCTCGACACGAGCACGCGATCGGCATACCGAGCGATGGCAGCGCCGACGGGAGCGGCCGCGGTCGCGACCTTGACATCGAGGTTGAACCGCAGCGTCGGGAAGGTCTGCAGCGCGCCGCCGACCGTCAGCAGTCCGCCCCTGCTCGCCATGATCTGCTCGAGCTCGACGAAGCGTACGTCGGCGATGCGGCGCGGATCTCCGGCGACGCGGTTCAGGTCCTCGTCGTGGAAGAGGATGGGGACGCCGTCCGCGGTGAGATGACAGTCGGACTCGACGTACACGGCGCCGCCGGCATGCGCAGCCGCGAACGCGGCGACGGTGTTCTCCACGACGCCCTCGGCATCGTGCGGCACCAGACCCCGGTGCGCGAGGATCCGCGGTGTCGCGGTCGCGGCGAACCAGGGATGCGTCACGACGTGGGCGGGACGGGCGGCACCGGCGCCTGCGGCGTCGACGGCGGCGCGTCGCGCGCGGCATCCGCAGCCTTCGCCACGAACCCGCTGCTCAGCGTCTTCATCGCCTCAGTGAACTCACTCGGGATGATCCACAGTTTGCTGGACGGGCTCTCGCTGATCTTCGGGAGCGTCTGCAGATACTGGTACGCGAGCAGCTTGTCGTCGGGGTTGCCGCGGTGGATCGCGTCGAACACCGTCTGGATGGCCTCGCCCTCACCCTGCGCGCGCAGGATCGCGGCCTGCTTGTCGCCCTCGGCCTTGAGGATCTCGGCCTGTCGGCGCCCCTCCGCCTCGAGGATCTGCGACTGCTTCGACCCTTCGGCCGTCAGGATGGTCGCACGTCGCTCGCGCTCGGCGCGCATCTGCTTCTCCATCGAGTCCTGGATCGAGTGCGGCGGATCGATCGCCTTCAGCTCGACGCGGGAGACGCGAAGCCCCCACTTGCCGGTTGCCTCGTCCAGTACGACACGAAGCTGCCCGTTGATGTTGTCGCGGCTGGTGAGAGCCTGCTCCAGGTTCAGCCCGCCGACGACGTTGCGCAGTGTCGTCGTGGTCAGCTGCTCGACCGCGCTGAGGTAGTTCGCGATCTCATAGGTGGCCGCCCGCGCGTCTGTCACCTGGAAGTAGACGACGGTGTCGATCGAGACGACGAGGTTGTCCTCGGTGATCACCGGCTGCGGCGGGAACGAGACGACCTGCTCCCGCATGTCCACCAGGGGACGCAACCGGTCGATGAACGGCACCAGGAGATTGAGGCCGGGGGAGAGCGTGCGCTGGTAGCGGCCGAGTCGCTCCACGACGCCGGCGTAGGCCTGCGGGATGATGCGGATCGAGCGGAAGATGACGACGATCACGAAGATCGCGACGACGATCAGCAGGACGACGACGAAGATCTGCCCGATGAAGGCTCCGATGTCCATCAGGGGACACTCCCTTCTGAGAGGGGGGCAACGACGACTGTCGCGCCCTGTACAGCGGTGACGGTGAGGCGTGTTCCGGCATCCACTCCGGGATCGGGTCCGGCGAGACGAGCCGTCCAGGTCTCCCCGTTGTCGAGTTTCGCACTGCCATCGCCGTCGATGAACGGTCCCACCGCGCGTGCGCTCATGCCGATCAGCGCGTCCACGTTGGTCGGCTGGAGCCGGCTGCTCCGGCGCAGCAGACGGAGCAGCAGCGGACGGATCGTGAAGAGGAGGAGAGCAGAGATGGCGGCGGCGGCCAACACCTGCGCCCACCACGGCGCCCCCAGGAGATTCAGGCCGAGCCCGCCGATGAGCGACCCGACGCCGAGCATCAGGAATGTGAACTCCAGGGTGGCCAGCTCGATGATGATGAACAGCAGCGCGAGAACGAGCCAGGCGATCCAGAGATAGTCCGTGAGATCGGGCAGCACGGCCGCTCCTTCCGTCTTTCGTGAACACTAACATCGAGTCCGCCGGCAACGTCGTTGGTAGTCTCGGTACGGTCCCGGCGGACGCCGGAGCGCATCGAAGTCAGCAGGAGTCGCACCATGTCACAGCCCATCCCCGCCGGTACTCTCAGCGGTCGTACCGCCCTCGTCACCGGCTCCTCACGGGGGATCGGAGCCGACACCGCGCGCTACCTCGCCCAGGCCGGGGCGAACGTCGTCATCAACTACCGCAACAAGGCGCCGCGCGCGCAGAAGCTCGCCGCCGAACTGGCCGAGCTGGGCGTGCAGACGCTCGTCGTCGGTGCCGATCTGACCGATCCCACGTCGGTGCAGGACATGTTCACGCAGATCAAGGAGACGTTCGGTCATCTCGACCTGCTCGTGCTCAACGCCTCCGGAGGCATGGAGAGCGGCATGGCCGAGGACTACGCGCTGGTGCTGAACCGCGACGCCCAGGTGAATGTGCTCGACGCCGCGCTGCCGCTGCTGCCCGACGGCTCGCGCGTCGTGTTCGTCACGAGCCACCAGGCCCACTTCATCCGTACGACCCCGACCATGCCGGAGTACGAGCCGGTGGCGCTGTCCAAGCGCGCCGGTGAGGATGCGCTGCGCGAGCGCATCCCCGAGCTGGCGGAGAAGGGCATCGGCTTCGTCGTCGTCTCCGGGGACATGATCGAGGGGACGATCACGGCGACCCTGCTCGAACGCGCCAACCCGGGAGCGATCGCCGGCCGTCGCGAGTCCGCCGGCAAGCTCTACAACGTGTCGGAGTTCGCGGCCGAGATCGCCCTGGCGGCCGTCGAGCCGATCGCCGGCGACAACACCCGCCTCGTCGGGGACATCAGCTCCTTCGGCGGAGAGTGAGATGCGCGCCGGCGACATCGAGAAGCTCGTCGCCGTCGGCCGCCCGACGATCGCGCCGGATGGTTCGTTCGCCGTCTTCGCGACCTCGCGACCGGATCTGATCGCGAACCGCAACGTGGGGCAGCTGTGGCGAATCGATCTGGCGACAGATGCGTCAGACTCCCACGGTGCCCCGCGTCGACTCACGCGCGGCGTCGCGGACGGAGCACCTCGGCTCTCGCCCGACGGCTCACGCGTCGCCTTCCTGCGCGCCGATGATGCGGGTAAGACACAGATCTTCGTGATCCCGACCGATGGTGGCGAGCCGGTGCAGGCCACCGATGCGGCAGCGGGAGTCGGCTCGTTCGCGTGGTCACCGGACGGCGCGCGTCTCGCCTTCACGGCCCGCGTCGTCGAAGAGGGCCGCTACGGCTCGGTCGAAGGCCTGGATGCCGCTTCGGAGCCGCCGCGGCGGATCACCGGCATCCGGTGGCACGCGAACGGACTCGGTTACATCGCCGACCGTCCCGCGCACGTGTTCGTCATCGACGCGCCCGATCCCGGCGCCGAGCCCTTCTACGAACCGGCGGCCGCGGTCAGGTCGGTAGGCGATGAGTCCCCGAAGCGGTTGCGCGTGGCCGCGGAAGCGGTCCAGCTCACGTCGGGCACGGACTCGCATGCCGGGGTCGTGTTCAGTGCCGACGGAGCCGACGTGCTGACCGTGACCGACGCCATCGAGCAAGATCGGCGGGACCTGCGCTCACGACTGATCGCCCTCACCATCGACAGCGGCGCGAGCCGCGAGGTGCTCGGACTGGATGCGGCACTGTCAATCGGTGAAGTGGTGGTCGCCGGTGACGGAACGATCGGGCTGCTGGCTTCAGACACGGGTGAATCCGGTGTGGACTTCATCGCGCCCGGGGTCTCCCTCTGGATGCTCGGGGACGACGGGCCACGGCGGATCACCGACGCCGAGACGATCGACCTCGGCGAGGTCGACTCGCATGTGTCGATCCTCGGCGACGACTTCCTCGTGCAGAACAGGTCCCGCGGTCGCGTCGAACTGCTCCGTGTGAGCCGTGACGGCGCGATCACCACGGAGTTCGGGGGCGATGTCGCCGTCGCCGGACACGCAGGGACCATCGGGCCGGAAGGGGAGCGGATCGTCGTCGCCTATGGCGCACCCGACACGCTCGGCGAGCTGGCCGTGGTCGGGTCTGGGCCGGTCACGACGTTCGGCGCCGTCGTCCGGGACGCGGGTGTGGTCCGTCCACGAGAGATCCAGATCGCAGGGCGGGACGGCTACCCGGTGCACGGGTGGGTCGCGACGCCCGAGGGCGAGGGCCCGTTCCCGGTCATCCTGCAGATCCATGGTGGACCATATGCTTCTTACGGCATACAGCTGTTCGACGAGACCCAGGTGCTCGTCGACGCCGGGTACGCCGTCGTGTACTGCAACCCGCGGGGGAGCGCCGGCTATGGCCGCGCACACGGCCGCAGCATCCGCCAGGCGATGGGCAGCGTCGATTTCCACGACGTCATCGACTTCCTGGACGGGGCAGTGGCAAACGACCCGAGTCTGGACGGGGAGCGAGTCGGCATCATGGGCGGGTCCTATGGTGGGTACCTCACGGCGTGGGTGATCGCGCACGATCATCGGTTCGTCGGCGCGATCGTGGAGCGCGGCTTCCTGGATCCGGTCAGCTTCCAGGGCACGAGCGACATCGGGTCCTTCTTCGGAGACGAGTACGTCGGCCTGGACCCCGATCGCATCGCTGCGCAGAGCCCGATGGCCGTGGCCGGACAGGTCAGGACGCCGACGCTCATCGTGCACTCCGAGCTGGACTACCGCTGCCCGCTGGAGCAGGCGACGCGCTACTACACGGCGCTGAAGCGCCAGGGAACCGAGGCGGAGATGCTGGTCTTCCCGGGGGAGAACCACGAACTCACGCGATCGGGTCAGCCCCGACACCGCCTGCAGCGCTTCGAGGCGGTTCTGGACTGGTGGGAGCGGCATCTGCCGGCATCCTGACCAGCATGCTCATCGGAGAATGACACAGCCCTCGGAGCTGAACTCCGAGGGCTGTGTCGTCTGCGGCTACTTGCCGAAGGTGAACGCGCGCACGATGTTGATGATGCCGAGCACGATCGCCGAGATCCCCAGCAGCCACCACAGGACGACGGCGCCCCACAGCGGCGAGAAGAGCAGAACGATGCCGGCGATGATCGAGATGATCGCGAAGAAGATCGTCCAGCCCTTCGACGGTGCGATGCTCAGCGTGGACAGCGACACGACGCCTTCGATGATCCACATGATGCCGACGAGGATTCCGAGGAACGCCGCCAGCCAGACTGTCGTCGCGCCGAGATTCGCGAACGCCACGATGCCCGCGATGATGAACAGCACACCGAGCAGGATGTGACCCAGACGGGACCAACCGCCCTTGTGCCTGGAGAAGATGCCGAGCCCGGCGTAGGCGAGTCCGGCGATGATCGCGTAGATGGCGATGATGGCGGTGACGACCATGGCGGTCTTACCTGGCCACACCAGGATCAGGATGCCGGTGATGACCGCCAGCACGCCGCCGATCCCGAGTGCCGTGCGGATGCCGTTGACCGCGCTCTTTTCGTAGGAGGTTTCGGAGGACATGATTGCCCCTTTCTGGGAGCTGCCTGTGAGGCTACGTCTCACAGGTTAGACCCGGCAGGGGAGGGGGAGCCACATTGACGCGGGTGATCCTGTATCGGTCATCCGTTCGGGGTGGCGCCGAGCAGCCAGGTGATCAGGAGCAGGACCGGCAGACACCCGAGGGTCGTGAGGAAGATCGTGTCGCGCGAGATCGTCTCGCCGATGTCGTAGCGCTGCGAGTAGTTGAAGACGTTCTGTGCCGTCGGAAGTGCGGCAAGGACGGTGACGATGAGCACGTCGGCGTCGGACAAACCGAAGACGAAGCGCGCGGCGGCCCACGCGACGAGCGGCATGGCGAGGAGCTTCAGCGTTGTGGCCAGCAGGACGTCGCGACGGCGGCCGGGGGCGGCCAGGACGCGCTGGCCGTGTAGCGAGATGCCGTAGCTGATGAGCAGCACGGGCACGCAGGCGTCGGCGATCAGCGCCATCGGCTCCATCACGATGGGAGGCAACTGGACGCCGGACACGGCGACGAGCACGCCGAGTACCGATCCGATGACGATGGGGTTGCTGATCGTTCGCCGCAGGATCGGGATCGGTCTGCGCTGGCCGGTGGTGATCGCCTCGAAGATCGCCATTGAGATGGGCGTGAACACCAGCAGCTGCATCAGGATCACCGGTGCGGGAAAAGCCGCAGAACCGAGGAGGTACAGCGACAGCGGGATGCCCATGTTGTTGGAGTTGACCTGTCCGGCCGACAGCATTCCGATGAGCGTCTCGCCGACGTTGCGGCGCCAGAGGAGGCGCGCGACGACGCCTTGAACGAGGAAGACCGCGGCCGCGGCGATCGCCGACACGGGGAGCAACGCGGAGAACAGCGTATGGACGTCGGCCTGCGCGAGCACGACGAAGAGCAGAAATGGCGACAGGACGAAGAACGTGAGCCGACCGAGGACGTGTCGGGCGTGCGGACCGAGGAGATCGATGCGTCCGATGATCCAGCCGACGATGATCGCGACGCCGACGACGACGAACCCGGTCAACGCATCCAGCACACATCGATGCTACGAGAGTTCTGGGGGTCTCTCCGGTGCACCCCGTCCAGGTAACCGCGTGGTTACATACTCGCCGATAATGCACATTATGTCAGCTGGAGGATCTGAGGGTACGTGCAACACTCCCTCGCGCCGAGGCGCTTGCCTGGGGAGTCACGCTCTGCCAGGCTCGTCGGCGCACCTCGCGAGCACAGCTGAGGGTAGCCACGACGGCTGCAGAGGATGGCACATGTCTGAACACGACAAGACTGGTCTGCCGCGGTGGGTGCTCGCTCTGATCGTCATCATCGTGGCCGCTGCTGTTGTCGCGGTCATCTGGTACTTGGCAAGCACCTTCACAGACTTCCTACGCCGAGCGCCTTACGCGTCGGTCGATGCGGTGTCACCGGCAGCGGGGAGCCAGAGGTCGATCTGTTCGACCGCGCCGTCCTGGCGCCGAGCGGTCACG
>Ga0180219_1001931_pt1 | contig 12729 bp, 10 predicted proteins | sample eDN3rd30CBELigMG_FD_151338 | JGI IMG/M metagenome (GOLD analysis project Ga0180219, IMG submission 151338) | Enriched Miracle-Growth compost microbial communities from Emeryville, California, USA - eDNA 3rd pass 30_C BE-Lig MG (version 2)... ...
GTGGTGACGCGCGAGCTCACGCTGCCCGGCTTCAAGCACGACCAGCACTCCATGGCCCATATCTTCATCCAGGGCAATCCGCTCCTGAAAAACGACGAGCTGGGCCTGAAGGCCAAATACGGCCTTCAATATGTCTATCCCGACATGCCTTTCATCTCGGTGTTCGAGGATGGGGAGACGCTCTCCATCTACCGCGACCGGGAGCGCACACGGGCCGACATCGCCCGCTTCTCGGAGAAGGATGCCGACGCCTTCATGCGGCTTGCCGAGCAGGCGGCGCAATATGTGCCCATGCTGGCGGCCAGCTTTTATTCACCGCCCGCCCCCATGGGCGCGGGTTACGCCATGATGGACCAGAGCATCGAGGGCCGTGAGTTCATGCGCTACATGGGCATGAGCTGCTACGACCTCATCTGCGACTATTTCGAGAACGAGCGGGTGCGCGTCCACTTCACCCGCCTGATCGGCGAAAACCTCACTGGGCCCGAGGAGCGGGGCACCGGCATCGGCCTGTTCGTCTTCCTCGGCTTCACCGAGGCGTATGGCTTCGGCTGCCCCATCGGCGGCAGCGGCGCGCTGACCAACGCGCTCATCCGCTGCATCGAGGATCACGGCGGCACGGTGCTGGCCAACCAGGACGTGACGAAGGTGATCGTCTCCGGTGGCAAGGCCGCCGGCGTCGAGCTGGCCACGGGGGAGCGCTACATGGCAAAGGATGCCGTCATCGGCGCCATCCACCCGCATGTGCTGCCCGACATGGTGGCGGGGCTGGATGCCGGCGTGGCCGCCCGGGCGAAGCGCGTGCAGCTTTCCGAGAATTGCTGCATCACCATCCAGGCCGCCCTCAACGAGCCGCTGAAATTCAAGGCCGGCGCCCATGTGAACGACGGCTACATGATCGAGCTGGTACCTGACAGCATGGACGCCATGCGCCGCTATTTCGACCAGTTGCGCTATGGCGGCATTCCCGACCGCTCCATGCTGGGCATCGGCTCGCTCACTCAGTTCGACCCGAGCCGCGCGCCCGCCGGCAAGGCCACCATGCAGATGTGGGACTATGTGCCCTATGAGCACCCGCAAGGCGGCCACGCCGCCTGGGACCGGCTCAAGACCGCGCATGTGGAGACGATGATCGAACGCGCTGCCCCCTGGATCGAGAACCTGAACCACGACAATATCCTGGCCTACCACTCCGACAGTCCGGTGGACATGGAGCGCACCTCGCCCAGCTTCCGTCACGGCGACATCCACGGCGTCGCGCCGCTGGCCTACCAGTCGGGCGCCCACCGCCCCACGCCGGACCTGGGGCAGAACACGGTGCCGGGCATCGACGGGCTCTATCTGGTGGGGCCCTTCCAGTATCCGGGCGGCGGCGTCTTTGGTGCCGGACGCGGCACGGCCATGCGCATGTTCGACGATCTGGGCATGGATTTCGACCGGATCGGCGGGTAGGCGCATGAAGGTCCTCAATCAGGACAAGACGGAGCTGATGACCATCTCCAGCCTGGAGCGCGACGGCGACGTGCTGCTCATCAAGGGCAAGGTGTTCGGCACCATGCCGATGACCGCGCGCCTCACCCCGGCGGAGGCCCGCAAGGGCCTGAAGCTCTTGAATTTCAAGCTGGTGTTCTTCCTTCTCACCTTCCTCTTGCGCAAGGGATGAATCCGATGATCGCACGTCCTCTCCTCATGGCCGGCCTGCTCCTCGTCTCGGGCCCGGCGCTGGCCGAGGTTTATGACCACACGCCCGATTGCGACCGGGCCTGCCTCACCGGCGTCATGGACCAGTATCTGACGGCCCAGACCGCCAATGACGCCAAGGGCCTGCCGCTCGCCAAAAAGGTGAAGGTGACGGAGAACGGCGCCGAGATGACGCTGACCGACGGCCTCTTCAAGACGGCGGACGAACCGACCTTCCGCATGGATATCGCCGATCCCGAAACAGGCGGCATCGCCAGCGAGCTGGTGGTGAAGGAGGGCGACGGCTTCGCTTTCGAGATGGTGCGCCTCAAGGTGGCGGATGGCCGCATCACGGAAGTGGAGCGCGTGGTGGGCCGCAAGGGCGAATCGGGGCCCATGTTCGTGCCCGATTTCGCGACCGAGCCGCGCACCGAGTTCACCCAGAGCATCCGCCCCGCCGAGCGCATGTCGCGTCTGCAACTGATGGCCGCCGCCGACGCCTACTGGCGCGCGCTGGAGACCAACGGCCGGCCGGACTATCACCCGGCGCCGCTGCTGCCCGGCACGCTGCGCATCGAGAACGGCCTGCCGACCACCAGCGGCTCCGGCAAGCATGGCGGCGCCACCGGCGGGCCCAACGGCACCCCGGCTTCCTCGGCGCCCGAGCAGTTCAATGCCGGCATGTTCGCCAACCGCACCATCTTCCACCGGCGCTTCCCGGTGGTGGACGTGGAGCGCGGCGTCGTCCTCTCCATCGCCCGCATGGGCATCGACGAAGGCGCCACGGAGCCGGCCCACTGGAAGGGCGGCCGCCCCATCCTCTGCGAGTTCTTCGCCATCCAGGGCGGCGTCATCACCGCCATCGACGTGGTGATGAAAAGCACCGTGCCGCTGCAAAACGACATGCCCTGGCCCCGCGACCCCCTGACCATCAGCAAGTCCGATCCGAAGTAAAATTGGTCGCCGTGCCGACGTAGAGTACATTCCTCCTTCCTGTCATGCCCGCCCCCGAGCGGGCATCCAGTGCGGCCGTCGGCCGCACGCGCGCTCTTTGAGCGCGCTGGACCCCCGCTCGGGGGCGGGGGTGACGATCTGGTGGGTGGCGGCGTGCGACAAGCCCGTGAATTCAGCACGAACGGGATTATTCTATCCCAGGAACTCCACAACCGCCTGGCGCGCTTCGGCGCTTTCGTCGAGCAGCGTGTGGCCGGCGTTGTCGAACAGCTTCACCTGGGCGTCGGGCAGGGCGCGCTGCCAGGTTTCGGCCAGGGCCACGGGGAGGATGCGGTCCTGCCGGCCCCAGAGCAGCAGGGTGGGGGCGGTGATGCGCCCCACGTCCGCCGCCAGCCCTTCGCGGAAGGGGCCGTTGGGCAGGAGCCGCGCCAGTGTCTGGCCCTCGCCGGCCAGGAGGGCATCGAACTCCCGGGTCTCGGCCTCGTTTTTCGGCAGATAGGGCTCGAAGACGGAAGGGTCGTGCGCCAGGTGGGAGAGCAGCTCGTCCGGCGGGATGGCGTTGAGGTCGGGCACCGGCACCGCCGGGTCGGCGATGCCGGCGGGGGCGGCCAGCACCAGCCTGTCCACCATCTCGGGGCGGCGCAGGGCGAATTCCGCCGCCATCCAGCCGCCCATGGAGATGCCGCCCAGATGCACCCGGCGCTCACCCAGCATTTCGAGGAACCCTTCGTAATGGGCGAGATAGCTGCCGATGGTGTCGAACCCCGGATCGTCCGCCGTCTCGCCGAAACCCGGGTGGAAGGGCAGGATGACCGAATAATGCCGGGTCCATTCCCGCGCGAAGTCGATGCCGTGGAAGGTCCCCGCCCCATGCCAGAACAGAAGGGCCGGCCCCCTGCCGCCGATATAGAAAACGGTGCGCACGCCATTGACGCTGGCTTCGCGGCGGATGAAGCCGACGGGCGGCTTGTGGCCGCGATCGGGTATGTCGCTCATGATATGCCTTTCCTCTTGTCTGCGCGGGCCAGGATGGCCTCGGCGCGGCGGCGCACCGGCGCATCGGCGAAACCCTCGCCGATGCGCTCCGCTCCGTCCCCGCCCGTTGCCAGAACACCTTGCGCCCAGGCCACCTCGTCGGCGCTGGGGGCGAAGCCGGCCAGAATGGCGGACACCTGCCGGGGGTGGATGGCGAACTTGCCGCCGAAGCCCAGCGAGCGGGCGTAGCGCGCGTCCGCCTCGGCCAGCGCCGCATCCTCCAGATTGGCGGTCACGCCATCGAGCGGCGCATGGCAGCCGCCCAGGCGCGAGGCCAGCACCAGCTCCGAGCGTGCCGCCAGCAGGGCCTCTTGCGTGGGCGCCGCGCTGATATCCGCCGCGAAGTCGATGGAGCCGAAGGCCAGGCGCGTCACCCCGTCCACCGCCGCCATGGCGCGGGCGGTGGCCAGGCCCAGCGCCGATTCCACCATGGCGATGACGGGCAGGCCCAGGCGGTCTCGAAGTGCTGAAACCTCTGCCGCGCCCTCCGCCTTGGGCAGCAGGATGGCCGCCCAGGGCCGGCCGGCGGCGGCCTCGATATCGGCCGCGTGCCAGGCGCTGCGGCTGTCGTTGATGCGCAGGAGAACCGGACAGTCGGCAAACGGCGCCTCCGTCAGCGCCGCCCGTGCCAGCGCCTTGTTGCCGGGCGCCACCGCATCCTCCAGGTCGATGATGACGGCATCGGCGCCCGAACGCGCCGCCTTGATGAACCGGTCCGGCCGGTCGCCGGGGACGAACAGGGGAGCGATACAGGCAGTCACCAGGAGACCTCCGCTTTCATGGCCACATGGCCCGCCCGGTCCGCCGTCCAGACGGTGAGGCCCGAGGCGGACCGCGCCCCATTCAACGTGAATTCGGCGCCGGCATAAAGGGGCATGAGCGCCCGATAGTCGAAACAGCGCGGCGGGCGGCCCTCGATATCCGCCGCGAAGCCCATCAGCAGGGTGGCCTGCAGGGGGCCATGGACCAGGAGGTCCCTATAGCCTTCCGCGTCGCGGCAATAGTCGCGGTCGAAATGGATGCGGTGGGCGTTGAAGGTGAGGGCGGAATAGCGGAACAGCAGCACCGCATCGGCCATCACATGCGTCGTCCATTGGGGCTTCGGCAGGTCCAGCGAGGGGGCGGCGCCGGGGCCGGCGGCGGCACGGTAGACGATGTCCTGCCGCTCGCTTATGGCGGGGCCGCGCGGCGTCTCATAGTCATGGGCGACGGTGACGAAGCAGAGCGGGCCGCTGCGCCCCTCCTTCAGGGCGATGTCGCTGACGGTCGAGCGCCGCGTCACCGCGTCCCCCGGCCGGAAGGCGTCGTGGACCTCCAGCCGGCCGCCGGCCCACATGCGGAGCGGCAGGTCCACCGGCGGCAGGAAGCCGCCCCGGGCCGGCAGGCCGTCCGCCGCCAGGTCCCGGGTTGCGGCGAGAGCCGGCGCCAGGCACCAGTGCAGGCCGGGGGGCATGGTCTCCGGCGCGCGGTTCAGCGTGGCATTGAGGCTGGCGGCGAGGCGGGGGGTCACCATGTCGCGGACCTCCTCACCGCGCCCGATCCACTGGCGCAGATGGTCGATGTCCATTTCCGTCACCGCGACGGCCAGACGGGGGCGGCCATGGCGGCCTCGGGCGGATAGACGGTGATGGACTGCCCCTTCTGCCACTGCACCACATAGACCCCGGCGTCGACGCGCCGCCCCGCCGCGTCGAAGCGGATGCGCCCGCCGGGGAAGAAGCGGGCCGGGCCGTCGGTAAGGTCGATGCTGTGCAGCGCTTCGCCCACCGATACCTTGTCGGCCTGGCCCGCCGCCTCCAGCGCTTCCTTGATGATCCACATATGGCCGTAGGTGGAGAGGGCGTTCTGGGTGAGCCAGGGCTCGCCCGTCGCCTCAATGTAGCGCTCGATCAGGTCCTCCTGCCCCTTGGCGGACCAGTTGGCCATGACCGACATCACGCCCTCCAGCAATTGCGGCGGCATGGTTTTCAGAAGGTCCGGGTCCACCATGGCGGCGCCGTTGGAGATGGTGGGCAGGCGGCTCTGACCCAAACCGAATTCGGTCATCTTCTCCAGAAGCAGCTTGGCGTCGGAGATCACCGTGGGGAAAAGGAACAGCGCATCGGGGCGCTTGGCCCGCACGCGCTGGATCAGCGGCGTGGCATTGGAAAGGGGCGGCGTGAAGGTCTGGTCCACCACCAGTTCGAGGCCCAGCGCCTCCAGTTGCCCGGCCTTCATGGGCTCCACGAAGGCGACGCTGGCCGCCGTGTTGTCCATGACCAGGCCCACACGCTCGGGCCGCTGGCCCGAGGCCTTTTCGGCCATGTCCATGAGGACGGGAAGCGATTGTCTGGCCAGTTCCTCCGCCGTGGCGGAGGTCTGGAACACCGAATGATAGCCGCGCCCGGTGATGGCGTCGGAATAGGAGAGGGTGAGCACCGGCAGGCTGGCGCGCTCCGTCACCTCGGTCACCGCCAGGGTGAAGGAGGAGAGGAAGGCGCCCACCGAAGCGACGAGATCGGGGTTGTTGGCCACCATGCGCTGCGCCGCGTTCTTGGCGCGCTCCACGCTGTCGCCGGCGTCGAACACCATGAGCTCCAGCGGCCGGCCGCCCAGCGCCTTGATGCCGCCGGCCTTGTTGATGTCGGCGATGGCCAGCTCGGCGCCGCCGCGCATCACCTCGCCTTGCCGCGCCCAGGGGCCGGAGAGGGGAACGATGAGCCCCACCTTGACGGGCTGCGGGGTCTGCGCCTGGGCGGCGAAAGGCATCAGAATCGTCGCCAGTGCGGCGATCAGCCGGATTTTCATAAACTGCGTTCCCCCTGCTCAGAGTCCCAGATAGGCCCGGGCGATGCGGTCGCTTCGCATCAGCGCCTCCGCCGGGCCTTCGAGGACGATTTTCCCTGCCTCCAGCACACAGCCTCTCTCGGCAAAGGTCAAGGCCTCGGCGACGCGCTGTTCGACCAGCAGCAGGGCGACGCCCGCCGTTTTGTGGATGTCGATGAGCCGCTCGAAGATATCGTCGGCGATGGCGGGGGAGAGGCCCATGGAGGGCTCGTCCAGCATGAGCAGCCGGGGGCTGGAGGCCAGGCCCCGGCCGATGGCCAGCATCTGCTGCTCGCCGCCAGAGAGCGTGCCCGCCGGTTGCGCGCGGCGCTCGGCGAGCACCGGAAACCAGGAGAGGATGCGCTCCAGATTGGTTGCCCACGCCGCCCGCCCGGCCGCCGTATAGGCCCCCATTTCCAGGTTCTCCATGACGCTGAGGCCGGGAAAGACCTGCCGCCCCTCGGGCACATGGGCGATGCCGAGATGCGGCCGGCGATGCGGCGCAAGGCGGGTGATGTCGCGGCCTTCGAAGGTGATGCGCCCGCTCTCCAGCGGCACGATGCCGGAGATGCATTTGAAGAGCGTCGTCTTGCCCGCCCCGTTGGGGCCGACCACGGCGACGAACTCACCCTCGTCCACCGCCAGCGCCACGTCACGCAGCACCGCGCCGGCGCCGTAGCCTGCCGTCAGCCCCTCAACCCGCAGCATGGTCCATCCATTTCCGGCCCAGATAGGCCTCGATCACCCGGGGGTCGCGGGTCACCGCCTCGGGCGCCCCTTCGGCCAGCACGCGGCCATGGTCCAGCACCAGGAAACGGTCGGCCAGGCGCACCATGGCCTGCATGGTATGCTCGATGATGACGATGGTCAGGCCCGTTGCCGCCAGCCGCCGCACCACCGCCACCAGCTCCTCGGTCTCGCCCGCGCCCAGCCCGGCCAGCGGCTCGTCCATCAGGATGAGGCGCGGCTCGCCGGCCAGCGCCCGCGCCAGCTCCATGAGCCGGAGCTGGCGGCTGGTGAGGCTGTCGGCCGGCCGGCCCGCGATGTCCTCGAGCCCCACCATCTCCAGCGCCGCCCAGGCCTTGCCCTCGGCCCCGGCGGCGCCGAGGCCGCCCACTGTCACATTGTCGAGCACGCTCATGCCGGGGAAGGGCTTCACCACCTGGAAGGTGCGGCCGATGCCGGCGCGGCAGATGGTGCTGGGGCGCAGCCCGTCGATGCGCCGGCCCATGAAGCGGATATGCCCGCCGTCCGGCTTCTGGAAACCGTTCAGGAGGTTGAAGACGGTGGTCTTGCCGGCCCCGTTGGGGCCGATGATGCCGAGCACCTCTCCCGCCCGCACCGTTATGCTCACGCCGCTCACCGCCTGGACGCCGCCGAAGAATCTGGAGACATCCTCCACCACCAGGATATCGGTGCCCCGGTCGGGCGGGCTGAGAGCCAGCGCGCCGGGGCGGGGGGTGAGCACCCGGATCGCCGGCCGGCCCCGCAGCTTCCAGTAGAGGCCGTTCGGCGCCAGCAGGATGACGGCGATGATGGCCACACCGTAGATCACCCCCTGGATGCCGGGGATGACGTCGCCCAGCCGGGCCTGCAGCAACTCGCCCATGGGCACCAGGACGAGGGCGCCGATGACCGGGCCCCAGAGCGTGCCCACGCCGCCGAACATGGCGACGGTCAGCGCCTGGGCGGAGACCAGCATGCCGAAGACGGCGCCGGGGGTGACCACCAGCAGCACCACGGCATAGAAACCGCCGGCCACTCCGGCCATGGCGCCGCTCATCATCATGGCCTTCAGCTTGAGGGCCCGTGTGTTGATGCCCGAGGCCTCCGCCGCCGCCTCGTCCTGCTTGATGGCGAGGAGCGCCAGATGCATGGGCGAGCGCTCCAGCCAGCGGGTCAGCAGCATGGCGGCGACCAGCAGCGCCAGGGAAAGGAGCGGCAGCACGTGCGTGCCGGCGAACTGCATGAAGGCGATGGGGGCATCCTGCCGCCGGGGCAGGGTGAGCTCCTGATACCCCAGCCAGTCGAAGATGGAGAGAAGGGCCAGCGGATAGGCCAGCATGGCCAGCGCGAAGTAGTGCCCGCGCAGCCGGAAGGTGGGCAGGCCGATGAGCAACCCGGCCAGTCCGCCCAGCCCGCCGGCCAGCGGAATACCGAGCCAGGGGCTGAGCCCCCACTGCGCGGCGCCGATGGCGACCAGATAGGCCCCGAGCCCGAAGAAGGCCGCATGGCCGAAGGAGATGAGCCCGCTATAGCCGCTGAAGAGGTTCCAGGAAAGCCCCAGCACCGCCCAGATGGGCACCAGGGTGATGATGAGCCGGTGATAGGCGTTGTCGAAGAGCAGGATGGCCGCGCCGTAAGCCAGCGCGAACAGCGCGATGGCGAGGAAGGGGCGCGCCTTGGCCATCGTCATGCCTGCCGCACCGCCCGGCCGAACAGGCCCTGCGGTCTCAGGAACACCACCAGCAGGAAGAGGACGAAGACCGCCGTGTTCTGCAACTGCGCCGGCAGCACCAGCGTCGAGAGCTGCTGCACCAGCCCGATGGTGAGTCCGCCCATGAAAGCGCCGGTGACGCTGCCGAGCCCGCCCAGCACCACCCCGGCATACATGGCGATGACATAATCGATGCCCACATAGGGCTGGAACGAGGTGCTGAGGGCCAGCAGCCCGCCCGCCACCGCCGTGATGGCGACACCCAGCGCGAAGGCCAGCCGGTAGGCCCGCTCCACGTCGATGCCCATATAGAGGGCGGCGTGCGGGTTGTCGGCGGCCGCCCGCAGCGCCTTGCCGAAGCGCGTGCGGGCCATGAGGGCGGTGAAGAGCAGCATCACCAGCACGGCCACGATGGCGGAAACGGTCTGCGCCTGGTTGATGAACAGGGTCACCCAGTCTCCCGCCAGCGGGCCGATGATCCAGGCGCTGTAGGAAAGGGAGGTCGCAATGCCGGCGGGCGACGAGCCGAAGACGATGAGCGCCCCGTTCTGCAGGAGGAGCGCCAGACCCAGCGTCAGCACGAGCTGCGCGTGATGACCGTCGCCCTCCAGCCGGCCGCCGGCCACGCCGGTGACCCGGCCGACCAGCAGCCCGTGCACGGCATAGCCCACCACGAACACCGCCGGCCCGGCCAGGATGGCCGCCACATAGGGCCCCGCGCCGTCGCCCAGCACCGCCGTCAGCCCGAGGCCGGTGACGGCGTGGAAGGCCGCATACATGCCGAGCATCATGAAGTCGCCCTGTGCGAAATTGATGACGCGCATGACGCCGAAAATCAGGCTCAGCCCCACGCACATGAGGCCGTAATCGGCGCCGGTCAGCAGGCCGGAGGTCAGGGCCTGCAGGAAATTCTCCAGATGCTGCAATGCGTTCATGGCTCCCCCTGGAAAAGGAGCGTAGAGCAAATCGCCGCCGGATTGAATGCAAAAGCGGACACCAAGACGTGACGGGTGGGGCGTTTACCGCATCGGCCCCCAGGTGGTATAGTATGCCTGGAAAAACGGAAACGCTTCGGCGCCCGCCATGGTGCGCCGGGGTGATAAGTATTGGACGCGGCATGTTCGGGGGGCGATGTGCTGCCGCGCCGGAAGGTAGGGACTGGATGAGAAACAGGGTATTGGCCGGCGTATGCGGCCTGGCGTTGCTGGCCATGGGCGCCTCCACCGCCTCTGCGGCCCCCGGCGCTTCCGCGACCAGTGGCGGGACCTACCCCGCCGCCGCCAAGTCGGCCAGGCACTGGGACATGCTCACCCAGTATTGCGTGGACTGCCACAATTTCGAGGACTGGGCCGGCGGCATCGCCTTCGACACGATGAACGCCGACGGCGTGCCCGAGAACGCCAGGACCTGGGAAACCGTGGTGGAGAAGCTGCGCGGCGGCATGATGCCGCCGCCCGAGAAACCCCGCCCCGACAACAAGGAGATCGCCTCCTTCGTCTCCTGGCTGGAAACCTATCTGGACCAGGCGGCGGCCGCCCATCCGCGGCCCGGCTACGTGCCGCTGCACCGCCTCAACCGCAAGGAATACGCCCACGCCGTAGAAGACCTCCTGGGCCTGGAGATCGACCCCGCCGCCGTGCTGCCCGAGGACAATGTGAGCGAGGGCTTCGACAATGTGGCGGGCGCCCTGCAGGTCTCCCCCACCTTCATGGAGCAATATGTCTCCGCCGCCCGCGTGGTGGTGGAGAAGGCCATGGGCCAGCGCCAGGTGGCGCCCTCGGCCACCACCTACAGCGTCGAGGACGCGGGCACCCAGCAGACCCATATCGAGGGGCTGCCGCTGGGCACGCGGGGCGGCATGCTGGTCGAGCACAATTTCCCGACGGACGGCGAATACGAGCTCAACATCGCCAACATGGCGCAGGCGCTCTGGGTCTATAACCTGGAGTTCGAGAACCATCTCATCGTCACGCTGGACGGCAAGCTGCTCTATGAGACCACCATCGGCGGCGAGGCGGACATCAAGGCCATCGACCAGGATCAGGACCCGGCGGTGGCGGCCATCAACAAGCGTCTCAAGAACATCCGCTTCATGACCACGGCGGGGCTGCACAAGATCGGCCTCACCTTCGTGCGGCGCAGCTTCGCCGAATCGGATGACCGCCTGCAGTCCCTGGTGCCTGGCGGCGGGCAGGACCGGGTACTGCGCGTCTCCTCCTTCGAGGTGTCGGGCCCTTATGAGATCACCGGCCTCAGCATGGACGGGCTGCGGCGCAACATCTTCACCTGTTATCCGCACGCCGCCGCCGAGGAAGACGCCTGCGCGCAGAGCATCCTCAGCCGCTTCGCCGAGCGTGCCTACCGCCGTCCGGTGACCGAGCGTGACATGGCGCCGGTCATGGCCTTCTATGACCGGGGCAAGACGCAGGACGGGTTCGAGCACGGGGTGCGCATGGGTCTGACGCGCATCCTGGCCAGCCCCAATTTCCTCTACCGCGCCGAGACCGTGCCCGCCGGCGTGACGGCCGGCGAGGTGTTCGAGATCAGCGACCTGGAGCTGGCCTCGCGCCTTTCCTTCTTCCTGTGGTCCGGCCTGCCCGACGCCGAGCTGCGCCAGGTGGCGGAGGAGGGGCGGCTCAGGGACAAGGCGGTTCTGGAAGCCCAGGTGAAGCGCATGCTGGCCGACCCCCGCGCCAGGACGCTGGCCACCAATTTCGCCTATCAGTGGCTGCAGCTCTCCAAGCTGGACGATGTGACGCCCGACGCCGACATCTTCCCCTATGCCTCCGGGGCGGCGGACCCCAGGGCGGACTACAAGACCGAGATCGAGCTGTTCGTGGACCATGTGTTCCGCAACGACCGCCCGGTGACCGAGCTCCTCACCGCCGATTACACCTTCCTCAACGAGAGCCTGGCGCTGCAATACGGTATCCGCTCGGTGAAGGGCGACCGCTTCCGCAAGGTCAGCCTGGATGGGCATTCCGAGCGCTGGGGGCTTCTGGGCAAGGGCGGCGTGCTCATGGCCTCGTCCTACCCCAACCGCACGGCGCCGGTGCTGCGCGGCGAATGGGTGATGAACAACATCATGGGCACGCCGCCGGCAGCGCCGCCGCCCAACATCTCCAACCTGGCGGAGACCGAAGCCGGCGCCAAGGTGGTGCTCACCGTGCGCGAGCGCATGGCGCAGCACCGCACCAATCCGAGCTGCAACTCCTGCCACGGCATCCTTGACCCGCTGGGCTTCGCCCTGGAGAATTTCGATGCCACCGGCCGCTGGCGCGACAAGGACCGCTTCTCGGGCGATGTCATCGATGCTTCGGGCGAGCTGCCCGACGGCACCGTATTCACCGGCCCCGACGATCTGAGAAAGACCCTGGCGGCCCGGCCCGAGCAGTTCGTGCAGACGCTGACCAAGAAGCTGATGACCTACGCGCTGGGCCGCACGGTGCAGTATTTCGACATGCCCACGGTGCGCGCCATCGTGCGTGATGTCGCCCACGACGATTACCGCTTCAGCGCACTGGTGATGCGCATCGTCGAGAGTGACGAATTCCAGAAGAAGCGCCTGCCCGAGCCGGAGACATCCCCGGTGCAGGAAGCGGCGCTGCAGACCTCGGAGTAGAAGGAGAGCGAGCGATGTATATCCGCAAGACCCATCTGTCCCGCCGCACCATGCTCAAGGGAGCGGGTGCGGCCATCGCCCTGCCGCTCCTCGACGCCATGATCCCGGCGGCCACGGCGCTGGCCAATACGGCGGCGGCGCCGACGCCGCGCATGGGCTTCATCTTCTTCCCGCATGGCGCCGTCATGGACCGCTG
>Ga0180219_1001932_pt1 | contig 12728 bp, 12 predicted proteins | sample eDN3rd30CBELigMG_FD_151338 | JGI IMG/M metagenome (GOLD analysis project Ga0180219, IMG submission 151338) | Enriched Miracle-Growth compost microbial communities from Emeryville, California, USA - eDNA 3rd pass 30_C BE-Lig MG (version 2)... ...
GCCGGTTTCGCCATGGCCAAGGGGCTTTATCACTGGGCGCATGTCTGCGGCATCGGCGTCGCGCCGGACGAGATTTTCGAGGCGCGGGGCGGCACCTGGCAGGCGGCGACGGTGTTCTTCGCGGTGATCGATCTGATCGCCGCCGTCGGCCTGTGGCTTGCCGCGCCGTGGGGGGCGGTGGTCTGGCTGACCTCGGTCGTGTCGATGATCGCCGTCGACTTCCTGTTTCCGCAAGTGTTCGGCGGCCTCGGCCTGTTCACGCTGTTCGAGAGCGCGCTGCTGGTGATCTATCTGTGGCTGGCGCTGATGGCGGCGGGCGAACATCCAGGCTGAGCGGCGGCTAAAAAATCAGGGAGGCGAGGATGGCGAAGATCGGATTTATCGGGCTCGGCAATATGGGCGCCCCGATGGCGGCCAATCTGTTGAAGGCGGGCCACGCGGTCACCGGCTTCGACGTGGTGCCCGACGCGGTTGCGAAGTTCACGGCGTCCGGCGGCGCCGCGGCGAAGGATCTGCGCGAGGCGATTGCCGGACGCGAGGTGATCGTCACCATGCTGCCGGCCGGCCGGCATGTCCGCGAGATCTATCTCGGCGAGAACGGCGTGCTCGCGCATGCGGCGCCGGATACCTTGCTGATCGACAGTTCGACGATCGACGTGGCGACGGCGCGCGAGGTCGCCGAGGCGGCACAGCGCAAGCTTTTGCCGATGATCGATGCGCCGGTCTCCGGCGGTGTCGGCGGTGCGCAGGGCGCCACGCTGACCTTCATGGTCGGCGGCAGCGACGAGGCTTTCGCGCGCGCCAAGCCGTTGCTGGACGTCATGGGCAAGACCATCGTTCATGCCGGCGGCGCCGGCAACGGACAGGCGGCGAAGATCTGCAACAACATGATCCTCGGCATTTCGATGATCGCGGTGTCGGAAGCTTTCGCGCTCGGGGAGAAGCTCGGCCTCGACGCGCAGAAGCTTTTCGACATCTCCTCGAAATCGTCGGGCCAGTGCTGGTCGATGACGAGCTATTGTCCGGTGCCGGGTCCGGTGCCGACGTCGCCGGCGAACCGCGATTATCAGGCCGGCTTCACTGCAGCGATGATGCTCAAGGACCTGCGGCTGGCGCAGGACGCCTCGACCTCGGCCGGGGCGACGACGCCGCTCGGCAAGCACGCGGCGCAGATTTACGACGAGTTCGTCGCTAGCGCGCTCAGCGCCAATGGCGGTATCGATTTCTCCGGTGTCTACCGCTATCTGCGGTCGTAGCGCGGCGCCGATCACGCTGCGGGTGTGACGAGCGCGCCGCGGCGGGCGAGGGCGGTTCCACTTTGCGTGCCGGCGCTCAATGCTCGTCGGCGCTCAATTTCGTGCGGAAACCCGCGCGAAAATCGGCGTTCGCGCATCGTTCGCGCGTGCCGCAAAGGTTTATCGATCGTTGCATTGTTCGCGCAAATTGCGCGCGCAAGGAACGGTTTACCGTTGCAAATAAACCTAATGTTTATGGTGTTATTTAATCCGATTTTAGAGCGCCCCTTTATATAAAAATCGACAGAACCGGAGCAGGGAAACAGGGCCTTGCAATCGGTCGGGACAAAAAAGAGTCAAACAGGGGCAGTGCAAATGAAAGCCGTCGCCAGGACGATCGAGCCGGTTGTGGAGCGCGAGGCGCGCTTCGATCATATCCGGCCATATTACCTCGAAGCGTTGACGCTGGTGGAGCGGCTGCATCGCCGCCTGCTCGACGTCATCAAGGACGAGTTCGACCGCCGCGGACGCGCCGACATCAACGCGGTGCAGGCGCTGCTGCTCTACAATATCGGCGACAAGGAATTGACCGCCGGCGAGTTGCGCACGCGCGGCTACTATCTCGGCTCGAACGTGTCCTACAATCTCAAGAAGCTCGTCGAGATGGGTTATCTCGACCACCAGCGCTCGCGCGTCGACCGTCGCTCGGTCCGCATTCGGCTCACCGCGAAGGGCCAGGAAGTGCGCGACATCATCGAGGGGCTCTACCAGAAGCATGTGCGCACGGTGGAGCAGGTCGGCGGCATCAATGCCGACGAGTTCTCGACGCTCAACAAGTCCTTGCACCGGCTCGAGCGGTTCTGGACCGATCAAATCCTCTACCGTCTGTAATCTTTCCTCCGCTACAGACGATGCCTCGGCCCCGGTCGCTTTGCCGGGGCCGTTTTGTCGCAGGGGCGCTGCTCTCTACGGGTTTTGCGTCCGGCCGGCTTTGCTGCCACGTTTCTCCGCGCGAATGGGACGGGACGGATGGCGGCACCGGGCGAAGTCTATTTCGAGTTCATCGCGCTCGGCGCGAGCGTCAAGGTCGTGGCGATCGATGCGGCGACCGGCATCGAGATCGCGGTCATTGGGCCGGCGTCGGCGCGCCGCGCCGATCTCGAACGAATCGCGCTGCGCAAGCTTGAGGTCCGGCTCGCCCGCGAGCAGGGCTGACCGGCGGGCGCATGGGCGCGATATGAATGGGCTGAAATCGGCCACACTTTGGTCGCGGGCTTGGCGCCGGGTAGGGCGATATGCTAAGGCCCGCGCATCCCGGATGATCGCCCCGTACCGCGCCGCAAGGCGTCCGCGATCCCCGCATTCGTGACGTGATTTCACTCAGCCCCGTGACCGAAGAGACTGCCATGACGGCCCAAAGCAAGGCTTCTTCCGCGCCCGATATGTTCTCCGCCGCGCTCGCCGAGAGCGATCCGGAGCTTTACGACGCCATCGGCAAGGAACTGGGCCGCCAGCGCGACGAGATCGAGCTGATCGCCTCGGAGAACATCGTCAGCCGCGCGGTGCTCGAGGCGCAGGGCTCGGTGCTGACCAACAAATACGCCGAGGGTCTGCCGGGCCGGCGCTATTACGGCGGCTGCCAGTATGTCGATATCGCCGAGACGCTGGCGATCGAGCGCGCCAAGGCGCTGTTCGGCTGCGGCTTCGCCAATGTGCAGCCGCATTCCGGCGCCTCAGCGAACGCCGAAGTGTTCTTCGCGCTGATGCAGCCGGGCGATACCTTCATGGGGCTCAATCTCGCCGCCGGCGGCCATCTCAGCCACGGCATGGCGATCAACATGTCCGGCAAATGGTTCAAGCCGGTGCCGTACAATGTGCGCCGCGACGATCATCTCATCGACATGGAGGAGGTGGAGCAACTGGCGCATCAGCACAAGCCGAAGCTGATCATCGCCGGCGGCTCGGCCTATCCGCGGATCATCGACTTCAAGCGCTTCCGCGAGATCGCCGACAGCGTCGGCGCGCTGCTGATGGTCGATATGGCGCATTTCGCCGGCTTGGTGGCCGGCGGCGCGCATCCTTCGCCGTTCCCGCATGCACATGTCGTCACCACGACGACGCACAAGACGCTGCGCGGTCCGCGCGGCGGCATGATCCTGACCGACGACGAGGCGCTGGCGAAGAAGATCAACACCGCCGTGTTTCCCGGCATGCAGGGCGGGCCGCTGATGCATGTGATCGCCGCCAAGGCGGTGGCGTTCGGCGAGGCGCTGCGGCCCTCGTTCAAGGTCTACGCCAAGAATGTCGTTGAGAACGCCAAGGCGCTCGCCGCGACGCTCAAGTCGAAGGGCTACGATATCGTCTCCGGCGGCACCGACACGCATCTGATGCTGGTCGATCTGCGGCCGAAGCGCCTCACCGGCAAGGTCGCCGACCTGGCGCTCGGCCGTGCACACATTACTTGTAACAAGAACGGCATCCCCTTCGACCCGGAGAAGCCGACCATTACCTCCGGCATCCGGCTCGGTACGCCGGCGGGCACCACGCGGGGCTTTGGCATTGCCGAGTTCCAGCACGTCGGCGAACTGATCGCCGAGGTGCTCGACGTGCTCTCGCAGAAGCAGGCGGAGGCGGATTCGCTGGTCGAAGCCAAGGTTCGCGACAAGGTGAAGGCGTTGCTCGCGCGGTTTCCGATCTATCAGCAGTAGGGCGAGGCGGCATGCGCTGTCCGAGCTGTTCCAGTCTCGACACCCAGGTCAAGGATTCGCGGCCGACGGAAGATTCCACCGCGATCCGGAGGCGGCGCGTCTGCATCAGTTGCAACTTCCGCTTCACCACCTTCGAGCGGGTGCAGTTGCGTGAACTGACGGTCATCAAGCGCAACGGCCGACGCTCGCCCTTCGACCGCGACAAGCTGATGCGCTCGGTGCAGGTGGCGCTGCGCAAGCGCCAGGTCGATCCCGAGCGCGTTGAGCAGATGGTGTCGAAGATCGTCCGCGAACTGGAAAGCCTCGGCGAGAGCGAAGTCTCCTCGGAGACGATCGGCGAATCGGTGATGGCGCATCTGCGCGAACTCGACGACGTCGCCTATGTGCGGTTCGCCTCGGTGTACCGCAATTTCCGCGAGCCGCGGGATTTCAAGCACGCGCTCGATGAATTGTCGGGCGACGAGGACGGGCCGCCGGAACCGCGGCAGACAACGCAAACACGCAAATGACGACAGAACTCCCGCCGGTCGCTGCCGATCCCGCTGTGGACCGGCGCTATATGCAGCTTGCCTTGCGGCTCGGCCGCCGTGGCCTCGGCCGCGCCTGGCCCAACCCGGCCGTCGGCTGCGTGCTGGTGAAGGACGGTGTCATCATTGGCCGGGGCTGGACGCAGCCCGGCGGCCGTCCGCATGCCGAGACCGAGGCGCTGCGGCAAGCCAGACGCGGCCAGGCGCGCGGCGCGACGCTCTACACCACGCTCGAACCCTGCTCGCATCAGGGCAAGACGCCGCCCTGCGCCGATGCGCTGATCGCCGCCGGCGTGACGCGCGTCGTCTCGGCGATGGAGGACCCCAACCCGGAGGTTGCGGGGCAGGGCCATGCGCGGCTGCGCGAGCGCAGAATCGCGGTGGAGGTCGGCCTGTGCGAGGACGAGGCGCGGCAGGTTCACGCCGGCCATATCCGCCGCATCCGCGACGGGCGACCGCACGTCATGCTCAAGCTGGCAATCTCGTCCGACGGCAAGATCGCCGCCGGTGGCCGCAAGCGGGTGGAGATCACCGGCGAGGCGGCGCGCGAACGGGTCTTTCAGATGCGCGCGGCAAGCGACGCCATCCTGGTCGGCAAGGGCACGGTACTTGCCGACGATCCGGCGCTCACCTGCCGGCTGCCGGGCATGGACGCCTGGTCGCCGGTGCGCGTGGTGCTCAATGCCAAGATGAACGTGCCGCTCGCCAGCGCGGTGATTGCCACCGCCCACGAGACGCCGACCTGGCTGATCGGTTCGACCGCCGCCTCGGCGATCGCCGAGGAGGTGCTGCGCGGCAAGGGCGTCGAGGTGCTGCGCGCCGAAGCGCCGGACGGTCTGTTCGATCCGGCGGCGGTGATGGCGCTGCTCGCCGGGCGCGGCGTCACCCGGCTGATGGTCGAGGGCGGCGCCAGCGTCGCCGCCTCGCTTATCAAGGCCGACCTGATCGACGAGGTACTGCTGTTTCACGGGCCGAATCCGATCGGCGACGACGGGCTCGCGGCGCTCGACGGGCTGCCGTTGAGCGCGTTGACGGATGCGCCGAACCTGCATCTGATCGCCAGCGAGCCGGTCGGCGAGGATCGGCTCGATCACCTGGTGCGCCGCTGATGTTTACCGGCATCGTCACCGATATCGGCGAGGTTCTCTCGGTCGAGGAGCGGGCGGGCGACCTGCGCCGGCTGCGCATCGCCTGCCATTTCCCGGTCGATGACGTGGCCGAGGGGGCCTCGATCGCCTGCGCCGGCTGCTGCCTGACGGTCGTCGGCAAAGGCATGGCCGGCAACCGGCCGTGGTTTGCGGTCGATGCGGCGGCGGAGACGCTGGCCATCACCGCCGTCGGCCGCTGGACGGCCGGCACGCGCATCAATCTCGAACGCGCGCTGAAGATCGGCGACGAACTGGGCGGGCATCTGGTGTCCGGCCATGTCGACGGCCTTGCCGACGTTGTGGCGCGCAACGACCTCGGCGAGATGGTGCGGCTGACCTTCCGCGCGCCGGCGGCGCTGGCGCGCTTCATCGCGCAGAAAGGCTCGGTCGCCATCGACGGCGTCTCGCTGACCGTCAATATGGTCGAGGACGACCTGTTCTCGGTGCTGGTCATCCCGCATACCTTGCAGGTGACGACGCTCGGGCAGCTCGAACCGGGCGCTCAGGTGCATCTCGAAATCGACCAGATGGCGCGCTATGCCGCCCGGCTGATCGAGACGCGCTAGGCGGGTTTCCCCGTCCGCCCGCTTGTTCCGCTCCCGGCCGCTTGCTAACACCCGCGCGAATTGGAGATTGCCCATGCCCCGGCCGAGACGCCGCGCGCAGCCCGTTTCGCGCCAGACGGCCCGCATCCTTGTCGTCGAGGCGCGCTATTACGACGCCATCGCCGATGCGCTGCTTGCGGGCGCGCTGCGGGCGCTGGAAGCGGCGGGCGCCAGCGTCGATGTCGTCACCGTGCCCGGCGCGCTGGAAATCCCGACGGCGATCGCCATCGCCGCCGATGCGGCGGCGCGGCGCAAGCGCCCCTATGACGGCGCGGTGGCGCTCGGCTGCGTCATCCGTGGCGAGACCTTCCATTTCGAGATCGTCTCGACGCAATCGGCGCGCGCGCTGATCGACCTGTCGGTGGCGCGCCTGCTGCCGGTCGGCAACGGCATCCTCACCGTCGAGACCGAACAGCAGGCGCAGGTCCGCGCCGCTCCCGACGACGGTGACAAGGGCGGCGAGGCGGCGCGCGCGATGCTGACGCTGGTCGCGCTCAAGCGGTCGGGCAAACAGCCGGACAAACAACGATGACAGGTCCCGGCACAGAGCGCGGCGCACCGGCCAAAGCGGCGCCGGCGAAAGCCAACCGGCGCGGCGCGGCGCGTCTTGCCGCCGTGCAGGCGCTCTATCAGATGGATATCGCCGGCACCGGCCTCAACGAGATTCTGGCCGAGTTCGAGAGCCACTGGATGGGCCGCGAGGTCGAGGGCGAGCAGTATCTGCCGGCCGAAGTGGCCTTCTTCCATGCCGTCGTGCGTGGAGTCGTCGACGAGCAGCGCCGGCTCGATCCGCTGATCGACGAGGCGCTGGCCAAGGGGTGGCCGCTCAAGCGCGTCGAGGCGATCCTGCGCGCGGTGCTGCGCGCCGGCGCCTATGAACTCGACCGCCGCCGCGATATTCCGGCGCGCGTCGTCGTCAAGGAATATGCCGATGTTGCCGCCGCCTTCGTCGAGCGCCAGGAAACCGGCATGGTCAATGCGGTGCTCGACCAACTCGCCCGCCAGTTGCGAGCCGGTGAATTCGATCCGGCGCCATAGGGATGGGCGCATCACGGGCACCATGACATGATGGTCCGAATGGCCCGAAGGACCCGAATGGTTCGATGTCCGGCGAAGACGATCTGATCGCGCGGTATTTCAAGCCGCTGGCGCGCGCGCCGGGGGCGCTCGGGCTCACCGACGACGCGGCATTCTATGCGCCGCCTGCCGGCTGCGACCTTGTGCTGACCAAGGACGCGCTTGTCGCCGGTATTCACTTCTTCGCCGACGATCCGCCGGACCTGGTGGCGAAGAAGGCGCTGCGGGTCAATCTCTCCGATCTGGCGGCCAAGGGCGCAAAGCCGGCGGGCTTCTTGCTGGCGCTGGCTTTACCGCAGACGGTCGAGGCCGAATGGCTTGCGGCGTTTGCCGCCGGGCTGAGCGACGATATCGATGCCTTCGGCTGTCCGCTCTTCGGCGGCGACACGGTGCGTACGCCGGGGCCGGTGACGATATCCGTCACCGCCTTCGGCACGGTGGCGCAGGGCCGCATGGTCAGGCGCGCCGGCGCCGCGCCCGGCGACCGCGTGTTCGTCACCGGCAGCATCGGCGATGCGGCGCTCGGGTTGCGGGTCAAACGCGGACTGGCGGCGCCGGCGGATGACGCTGCTTATCTCTCCGGGCGCTATCTGCTGCCGCAGCCGCGCAACGCGCTGGCCGCGACGCTTGCCGCGCATGCGTCGGCGGCGATGGACGTCTCCGACGGCCTTGCCGGCGATCTCGCCAAGCTATGCGCCACCTCGGCGGTGTCGGCGCATATTCAGGCGGCCGCGGTGCCGCTGTCCGCTCCGGCGCGGGCGTTGCTGCGCGCCGATCCGGCGCTCCTCGAAACGGTGCTCACCGGCGGCGACGATTACGAGATCGTCTTGACCGTCGCGCCGGCGGCGGTTGCCGCCTTGCAGGCGGCCGCCGATGCCGCCGGGGTTACGGTGACGCAAATCGGCGAGATCGTCGCCGGCGACGCGCCGCCGCGCTTCGTCGACGATGCCGGCGTGCCGCTGCGCCTGACCCGTCTGTCGTTCAGCCATTTTTGACCGGCGCCGGCACGCGCTATAGTGCGGCGGGCGGCGGGGTCCGCGCGGGGCAACATCACGATGCACGAAGCGACGGCAAATCCGGCGGCGCTTGCGGCCTATCGGCAGAGCCCGGATTATCCGGCGCTGCACCGGCTCTATCCGACGACCGCCTGGTTGCGGCGGCAAGCTCCCAAACACGTCCCGCTGTTCGCCTATGAATTCGGCGACGGCGGCGCCGGTTCGGATGTCGGCATCCGCGACAACTGGGCGGCCTTCGATGCGGTCAAGATCGTGCCGCGCTACGGCGTGACGAACGTGCTGCCGTCGGTCGATGTCGAATTGTTCGGCCGGCGCTATGCGGCGCCGATCGGCATCGCGCCGATGGGCGGGCCGGCCATCGTCTGGCCCGGCGCCGACAAGCTGTTCGCGCGTGCCGCGCAGGAAACCCGCGTTCCCTATGTGCTCGGCGTCGCCGGCGGCGCGACGATCGAGGAGATCGCCGCCATCGCGCCGGACGTGTTCTGGTTGCAGCTCTACCGCTTCGCCGGCGAAGATCATGCGATCGGCTTCGACCTGATCCGGCGCGCGACCGCCGCCGGGGTGCATGTACTGGCGCTGACGCTCGACGTGCCGGTGCGCACCACACGCTCGCGCGAGGCGCGCGCCGGGCTCGCCAACGAGTTCCGGCCGAACGCCCGGATGCTCTGCGAGATGCTGGTGCGGCCGGCCTGGCTGATGGCGCTCGCCCGCCACGGCTTCCCGCGCTTTTCGACGATCCGCGACTATGTCGGGCGGTCGAACCCGAGCACCAACGACACCATCCGCTTCGCCCGCGAGACGATGGCTGGCGCGTTCTCGTGGGAGGAGGTGGCGCGCTATCGCGACCGCTGGAAGGGGCCGATGCTGGTCAAGGGCATCCTGCATCCGGCGGACGCGGAGAAGGCGGTCTCGCTCGGCGTCGACGGCATCTGGATGTCCAACCATGGAGGCCGGCAGATCGAGGCGCTGATGCCGTCGATCGACTGCCTGCCGGCGATTGTCCGCGCGGTCGGCTCCCGTGCCACCATCGTGCTCGACAGTGGCGTGCGCAGCGGCCACGACGCCGCCCGCGCGCTGGCGCTCGGCGCGCAGGCGGTGTTTGCCGGCAAGGCGTTTCTGTGGGGGATCGCGGCGCTCGGCGAGGCCGGGCCGCGCCACGTCATCGACCTGTTCGTCGAGGAGTTGCAGTCCTCGCTCGGGCAGATCGGCGCGCAATCGATCGCCGAGGCGCGTCAGGCGGATGTCCGCCATCCGGGAGCCATCGCGTTTACCGATCCGCCGCGCTGATCCGCCCGCCGAGGCCGATTTCATCCCTGATCTGCCGTTCGGGCAATGGTGTTCTCCGGCGCTCCATTGTAGGGGAACGTTTTGCTGGAGCGTGACCCGTTCGGCTGGAACGGACCGTGCTCCCGGTGTCTTGTCTGGCCGCTTTTCCACGCGCGGGCCGTCGCGCGGGAAAGCCTCGTGGAACCCGGATGTCAGTCGTCGTCCAGACACCTCTCGCGGCGCCCGCGCACGACGATGCGCTGGCGCGGCGCAATGCCCGCATCCTGGCGGTGGCGCAGGCTCTGGCCGGCGCCAACAATACCGTCGTCGTCGCCACCACCGCAATCATCGGAGCGGTCATCGCGCCGGACAAGGGACTGGCGACGCTGCCGATCACCATGATGGTTATCGGCATGTGGGCGGGGACGCTGCCGGTCGGCTTCCTGTCGCGGCATTTCGGCCGGCGCTTCGCGCTGCAAAGCGGCTCGGTGTTCGGCGTCCTCTCGGGCCTCATCTCGTGCTTCGCGGTGTTGCAGGGCTCGTTCATCGTGCTGCTGATCGGCACGTTCTGCGGCGGGCTCTATGCCGCCGCGCACCAGTCCTATCGTTTCGCCGCGGCCGACACGGCGAGCGATGAGTTCCGGCCCAAGGCGGTGTCCTGGGTGCTGGCCGGCGGCGTCTTCGCCGGCATTCTCGGCTCGCAACTGGTGATCTTCACCAAGGATATGTGGCCGCCTTATCTGTTCGCCGCGACCTTCATCGCCCAGTCGCTCGCCGCGCTGATGGCGGCAGGCGTGCTGGCCTTCGTGCGCATCCCGAAACTGTCCGAGGACGACACCGGGGAGAAGGGCCGCTCGCTCCTCGAAATCCTGAAAGTGCCGCGCTTTGCCGTGGCGGTGATTTGCGGCGTCGTCGCCTATGCGACGATGAACTTCATGATGACCTCGGCGCCGCTCGCCATGGTCGATTGCGGCCACTCCGTCACCGAGGCGAGCCTCGGCATCCAGTGGCACGTCATGGCGATGTACGGGCCGAGTTTCATCACCGGCTCGCTGATCCTGCGATTCGGCGTCGTGCCGGTGATCGCGACCGGCGTCGCGCTGCTGCTCGGCGCGGCGGTGGTCGGCCTCTCGGGGCTTACTGTCGGGCATTTCTGGCTGGCGCTGATTCTCCTCGGCGTCGGCTGGAACTTCGCCTTTGTCGGCGCCACCACCATGGTGACGGCCTGCCACCGGCCCTCGGAGCGCAACAAAGTGCAGGCGTTCAACGACTTCCTGGTCTTCGGCAGCATGGCGTTCGCCTCACTGGCCTCCGGCCAGGTGCTCGCGACCCTCGGCTGGGCCTTTGTAAATGAAGTGTTTTTCCCGGTGACGCTGTTCGCCGCGGCGATGCTCCTGTGGCTGACGATGCGCGAGCGCGCCAAGCCTGCCGAGCCGGCCTGAGGCCCGTCCGGGCCGCGATCTCGGCCCAAAGTAGTCTGTCGATGGCCGGCGGTGCTGCATTGCGTCGCTGTGACGTTTTTGGCATTGTCCCGCCGATTTCAGCCGGGGGGCTCTGCGCCGGCCGCCATCGGGCGTCTTCACGATGCCCATCACTCCATATCCGAGGATCTACATGTCACCTCTTTGGTCGATCATTCTGTGCGGCTGCCTTGCCATCGTTTACGGCATCTGGGCCATCGGTTCCGTGATGAAGGCGGATGCCGGCACCGCGCGGATGCAGGAGATTTCCGCCGCCGTGCGCGAGGGGGCGCAAGCCTATCTCAAGCGCCAGTACACGACGATCGGCATCGTCGGCGTCATCATCTTCGTGATCCTCGGCTGGGGGCTCGGCTGGCTCGTCGCCATCGGCTTCGCCATCGGCGCGATCCTGTCGGGGGCGACCGGCTTCATCGGCATGAACGTGTCGGTGCGCGCCAATGTCCGCACCGCGCAGGCGGCCGTCGGCTCGCTCGGCGGCGGTCTGTCGATCGCCTTCAAGGCGGGCGCCATCACCGGCCTGTTCGTCGCCGGCCTGGCGCTGCTCGGCGTCGCCGGCTACTACGCCTTCCTCGTCGGCTCGCTCGGCAAGCTGCCGAACGACCGCCAGGTGATCGACGCGCTGGTGGCGCTCGGTTTCGGCGCCTCGCTGATCTCGATCTTCGCGCGGCTCGGCGGCGGCATCTTCACCAAGGGCGCTGACGTCGGCGGCGATCTCGTCGGCAAGGTCGAAGCGGGTATCCCGGAGGACGACCCGCGCAACCCGGCGACCATCGCCGACAATGTCGGCGACAATGTCGGCGACTGCGCCGGCATGGCCGCCGACCTGTTCGAGACCTATGCGGTGACGCTGGTCGCGACCATGGTGCTCGCCTCGATCTTCTTTGCCGGCAGCCCGCTGCTCACCAGCATGATGCTGCTGCCGCTCGGCATCGGCGCGGCCTGCATCGTCACCTCGATCATCGGCACGTTCTTCGTGCGGCTGGGCGCCAGCCAGTCGATCATGGGGGCGCTCTACAAGGGCTTCATCGCCTCGGCGGTGCTGTCGCTGTTCGCCGTCGCCTATGTGGTGTACGCGCTCGTCGGCTTCGGCGCGCTGCAAGGCGTGGCCTTCACCGGCCGCGACCTGTTCCTGTGCGCGGTGGTCGGCCTCGTCGTCACCGGCCTGATCATCTGGATCACCGAATACTACACCGGCACCAACTACCGCCCGGTGAAGTCGATCGCCCAGGCGTCGGTCACCGGCCACGGCACCAACATCATCCAGGGGCTGGCGGTGTCGCTCGAATCGACGGCGCTGCCCTCGCTGGTCATCATCGCCGGCATCCTTGCCGCCTATGGGCTTGCCGGCCTGTTCGGTATCGCCATCGCGGTGTCGGCAATGCTGGCGCTCGCCGGCATGGTGGTGGCGCTCGACGCCTTCGGCCCGGTCACCGACAATGCCGGCGGCATTGCCGAAATGGCCGGCCTGCCGAAGGAGGTGCGCAAGTCGACCGACGCGCTCGACGCCGTCGGCAACACCACCAAGGCGATCACCAAGGGCTACGCGATCGGCTCCGCCGGTCTCGGCGCGCTGGTGCTGTTCGCGGCCTATAACGAAGACCTCAAGTTCTTCATCGCCAACTCGGCCTCGCACAGCTACTTCTCCGGCGTGCAGACGGACTTCGC
>Ga0180219_1001933_pt1 | contig 12726 bp, 10 predicted proteins | sample eDN3rd30CBELigMG_FD_151338 | JGI IMG/M metagenome (GOLD analysis project Ga0180219, IMG submission 151338) | Enriched Miracle-Growth compost microbial communities from Emeryville, California, USA - eDNA 3rd pass 30_C BE-Lig MG (version 2)... ...
GCCAATCCAGTCCAACGCCTGATTCAGTTCGTTCTGCGCGGCAAGGACGAGATGTCTCCTGTTGCCCAGCAAACCGCCGAGGCGCTGGAGGCGCTGCGCTCCAAGGCCGGCCAACTCGGCGAGGCCCTCGACAATGCCAAGGGCGCTCGCGGCCTGATTAGCGCCCTGTCGAGCACCCAGCGCGCGGTAAGTGTCACCGAGACCTCGGTGAATCGTGCTGAGAGGTATATCAACGACCTGCGAGAGGCGCTGAACAAGGAGCCCGGCAACAAGGGGCTGGAAGTCGCGCTGAAGGCTGCCGAGAAGGATGCAGCTACCCTGCGGCGCACCCTGGACGCCCTCAATGCCAAGCTGGCCGATCAGCAACAGGCCGCCCGGGCTGCCGGCATCGACACCGACAAGCTGGCCGACGAGGAGCGGCGCCTGGCGGCCGAGGTCACGCGGACCAAGGAGGCGATCAGCCAGAACGCCAAGGAGCTGCGTGACCTGGAGCGCGACCAGGCCCGAGCGGCCCGCGAGGCCGCCAACCATGTTTCGCGCGTGGATGCGCTTCGCTCTGCGATGTCCGCTGGCGTGCGCCAGGCCGTTGGGTATGCGGCGGCCTTCGTGGGGATCAATGCAGCCTTCGACCTGATCGGTCGTGGCGTCGGCGCGGTGCGTGATGGCATCGTCTCGATGCTCCAGACCGGCGATGAGTTTGAAGGTCTGCAGACTCGTCTGACGTCGCTGATGGGTTCAGTCGAGAAAGGGCAGGAGGCTGCTGCCTGGATCACCAAGTTTGCCAAGGACACTCCCCTGCAACTGCAGGAGGTCACCGACGCCTTCGCGCTGCTGAAGGCCTACGGCATCGATCCGATGGACGGGACCTTCAAGGCTCTGGAGGACCAGTCCGAGAAGCTGGGCGGAGGCATGGAGCGCCTGGAGGGAATCGCTACGGCGGTCGGCCAGGCCTGGGCCAAGCAGAAGCTGCAGACCGAGGAAATCCTACAGCTCGTCGAGCGGGGCGTGCCGGTGTGGGACATGCTGTCCAACGTCACCGGGAAGAACGTCGAGCAACTGCAGGAGCTGGCGAGCAAGGGCAAGCTCGGCCGCGACGTGATCAAGGCCCTGATCGACGAAATGGGCCGCACCTCGGGCGGTGCTGCCGCGGCGAACATGAGCCGCCTGAGCGGGTTGATCAGCAACCTGCAGGACACCGCCACCAACTTCCTCAACCGCATCGCCAACGCGGGGGCGCTGGACTACGTCAAGGGCAAGCTGCAGGCCCTGGCCGACACCATCGCGCAGATGGATGCTGACGGGCGCCTGGACAAACTGGCCAAGGGCCTGTCGGACGCCTTCGTGCAGGGCGCCGAGTGGGTTGGCGACTTCATCAAGCGCCTGGGGGAGGTGGACTTCAAGGCGCTGGTCGACAACACCTCAACCTGGCTCAGCGGGTTCCGGTCGGAAATCGACGAGATGGCCACCCGGGTGCAGTTGTTTATCGCGCCCTTCCGCACGTTGTTCAACGGCATCACCTCGGGCCTGAGTACGCTGGGGCTTACCTGGGCCAGCACGATGGGCCTGATGGTCTCCGGTATTGAGAAGATCGCGGCGAAGATTCCTGATGCCCTGGGAGGCGAGAAAATCCGTGCCTCGGTGGCCGGCGTGCAAAACATACTTACCGGCCTGAGTGCGACCTTCAAAGCGCAGATCGAGCAAGATGCCAAGGACATTGCGGCAGCCTGGGACACCAGCACCAAGGACACGGCGAGCGCGGCCGGCGAGCAGAGCCAGGTCATTACCGAGCACTTCGAGAACCTGAAGACCGGCGCGCAGGACGCCAGCGCTCAGGCGGTTCAGGCCGTCACCGGCCTGCAGAACGCGCTGGACCAGATCAGCACGGCCACTTCGGTGGGCCAACTGACCAAGCTGCAGGAGGAAATGCGCAAGGCCTACCAGGCCGGCAATCTCAGCCAGCAGGAATATGCCAACGGTGCCGGCGTACTGAACGCCAAGCTGAAGGAACTGCAGAAGGCAGCGGGCGGTGCGGCCCTGGGTGTCTCTGACCTGAGCACAGGCCTGGAGTCGCTGAAGGATGTACAGAACGCCATCGCCAATGCCAGGACCTCGGCGGATATCTCGAACATCCGCACCGCGCTGAATAAGCTGTACAACGACGGCAAGATCAAGGCGGACGAGTTCAACCGCTCGCAGAAGGAGCTCAGCGAGAAGATCGCCGAGATGAAGGCTGCCGGCACCACTGGCGCCCAGGGCATGGATGCCTTCGCTGAGTCGACGGACAAGGCCACCGACTCCCTGGAGGCGCAGCGCAAGGCCATCGGCGACGCCATGGAGGAGGAACGCAAGTCGGTGGGGTTCGTGAAGGAGGACATGTCCGACTTCGCGAATTTCTTCTCCGGCGTGATCAGTTCCACCCGCGCGCCGCTGGCCCAGCTCAGCGCCGAGGCGCTGGCGGCCTTCGACCAACTGCGCGGACTCTCCAGCGCGGCCCCACAGATCGACACCAGTTCTCTGGAGAGCACCACCGAGTCGCTACAGCGCGTGCGCGAGGAGATGGGCAAGGTCGAGGCCGCCGCCTCGATGCCTGGCGTTTCCAGCCTCGGGAAGTGGGCCCTGTCGATGAAGGCCGACAGCGACAGCGTGGCGGTGTCGTACCTGGAGCAGAAGCGGCAACTGCTAAGCCTGCTCGATGGCTACGAGACAGGTGAGATCACCTTGCGTCAGTTCCTGGAGCAGGCCAAGGCCGCGCGCAATGGTATGAACCTGTTGGGCGACTCCGACTTGCGGCAGCTGGAGAGCAGTATTGACTCGGCCAAACAGCGGATGCAGCAGCTGTCCGAGGGCTCGCGTGACACCCTGGCGAGCCTTCGGGAAGAGCTGGCGGGCCTGCGCGGCGAGCAGGATGCGGTGGACCGTAGCAGGTTCAACAGCCGCAAGCAGGATCTGACGACGCAGTTGGCCGACGCACAGAAGGCCGGCGACCTCAACGCCGTGCAGAACCTGATGCAGGCCTTGGCCACGCTCCAGCAGATCCAGACCGAGACCGACGCCAAGCGCCAACTGGCGGACCAGCAGGCGCGCGTCGATGCCCAGAACGCTGCGCAGGCACAGGCTCCCGCGCCGGCCGCGGCGGCTCCAGTTGCTGCAGCACCTTCCCAGCCGATGAAGACCATCCGCCTCGAGGTCCAGGGGCGGAGCGTGGACGTCGGCGTCACCGACGACGGTAGCCAACTGCTCGACGTGCTCGGCAAGGCTGCCTTGAGGACTAGCTGATGATGCTCGACAGCATCGAACTGGACGACCAGCTCGAATGGACCGATGAGTTCACCTGGGACTCGGTGGCGCAGGAGCAGGAACGCTCCATCACCGGCGCCCTGCTGGTGCAGGAGGGCACCAAGCTGCACGGCAGGCCCATCACCCTGCAGGCCAATGGCGGCGCCTGGACGCCGCTGTCGGTCGTGCGGCAGTTGGAGGCCCTGCGCGACCAGCGGCTGAAGGTGATGGACCTGGTGCTGCCCGACGGCCGGGAGTTCTCGGTGACGTGGAACCGGGCCAACGGCCAGGCGCCGCTTGAGGCCTCCCAGGTGCACCGCACGGTGAACCCGGGGCCGTCCGAGGACTACGAAATCACCCTGCGCTTGATCACCGTGGCGCCGCCGCCCGTTACCCCCTGACCTGGAGAACACCATGCAACTGATTGCCTACTGGGTGGGCGGCAGCATCGTGGCCGCTCGTTCGCCGCTGGGCGCTGTCGCCATCATGGAGCAGCACGAGCCCGCCGGCCGCTGGTTGGTCGACGATGCCGTGCCGCTGACCGAGGCCGAGCTGGCCCTGCAGGTCAGCCCGGACGCTCACGAAACCGTCGCCCAGGCCCTGGCGCGCTGCCAGGGCGAACCCGCTCGTGCAGGCAGTCGCGCCGATTCCCGGCTGGCCCAGGCCAGCGAGGGCGGCGGCCGTCCGCAACTGATCCGCTGGGACTTCCCCGGCGCCTGACACCCCCTTTCTTCACCCCCTCCCCAAACCCGCTTCGGCGGGTTTTTTCGTTTCTGGCTGGAGCACACATGGCCATCAGCAAAAGCGACATCAAGCTGCTCAAGTCCCAGCGCCTGACCGACGAGTCGGACGGCGGCGGCCGCGCCACCGGGCAGGCCGTGGTGGACGCCGAGGTGAACAACCTGTTCCCGGACATCTCGCGCCTGGACCGCACCATCGGCCGCATCAACCTGCGGAAAGCCTTCGCGGGCGTCCAGTCGACCAACAGCGACAGCTACCTGGGCGCCCACGCCATCCTCACCCAGGCCCCGGCCGATCCGCGCGTGTCGGTGCTGCTATTCGGCGGCACCCAGACCGATGAGCGCGCCGACGCCCGCAACGCCATCGAGTCCTACGTTGTGCCAGCGGTGATCGCGCCCTTCGACCTGCTGGGCAACCAACTGCAGGGCCAGCGCGCCATCGCCTGCATTCAGCGAGAAGAGCAGCGCCTGCCGGAGATCGGCGAGGTGTACCAGTTGGTGAACGGCGCCCTGTCGCAGTACGTGCGGATCACAAGCGTGGACGCCCGTCTGGAGAGCTTCACATACGACTATGGCAACGGCAACTTCGTCAACTTCACCCGGCGCCGCCTCGACCTGTCGATCAGCTCGCCGCTGCTGACCACCTTCCCGGGCGGCCAGCCGACGCCGGCCGGCACCGCGATGCCGTCCGGCTCCAGTGGCACCAAGAGCCAGATTCTGACCACCCAGGTCGCCGACGCCGCGCACTACTACGGTATCAGCCCGCTGGCCCAGGCCGTCGCCGAGGGCGCGCTGAGCCTGCGGGTGAAATCCGTCTACGCCCAGTTGGTGCCGTCGAGCACACGCGAGAACGCGCTGATCGACCAGCTCGGCGGCTACCAGCGCCGCATCGTCCTGGCCACCGGGCCGGCGCGCGCGGTCAACCTGACCTTCGCGCTGGTCAGCGGCGGTCAGTCGCGGACCTTCCTCGGCACCGGCTGCGCCCCGGGCACGCTGAGCCTGTCCGTCAACGGCGGGACCTTCGCCGACGACAGCAAGGGCGGCATCCGCTTCGTCTCGGGCAGCAACTGGATCACCAGCGGCACCATCGACTACGAGACCGGCGAGATCAACCTGGTGCGCACCGGGGCCGGCTACACCGGCGCGGCTACCGCCAGCCACCAGCCTGGCGCCGCGGCGACCGGCGAGACCGTCACCGGGGAGATCCCGGTCGACCTGTCCAACCGTGGCTACGTGTACACCCTGAGCCTGTCCGACGCCCCGCCCATGCCGGGCACGCTCGAAATCTCCTACATGGCCCTGGGCAAGTGGCAGACCTTGCGCGACCAGGGCAACGGCGAGCTGGCCGGGGAGGGCACCGGGACCATCCAGTTCGGCACGGGTTCGGTGTCGCTGACGCTGAACGCCCTGCCGGATGTCGGCAGCTCGGTGATCTGGGCCTACGTCGGGCAGAACAGCGCCGCGTTCACCCAGCGCACCGGCACCTCGGTGCAGGCCAAGGCCAAGGTGAACAGGACGCTGCCCCACCAGGGGCTGCTGCCGGGCTCCTACGTTGCCTCCTTCAAGGTCGGCGGGGTGACCAAGACCATCACCGACGCCGGCAACGGCACCCTATCCGGCACCGGCGGTAGCGGCGTCATCAACTACGCCGCCGGCACCGTGTCGATGGAGTTGACCGCCACCCCGGATGCCGGGACGGCGATCACCCACACCTACCAGCAGGGCGCCTTCACCGACACCCCGTTGGCGGTGACCTCGGACGGCACCGGCATGACCACGTTCACCATCCCGGGCGCGCCGCTGAAGCCGGGTTCGGTGCAGATCAGTTGGATCACCAAGCAGCGGCAGGCCGTGCCGGCTATCGACCACGGCGTGCTGGAGAGCGGCAACACCTTGCCGGTCTACGAGTCCGAGGTGCTGGTCAACAACGCCGTCAGCGACAACACCGCCGGCGGCTGGGGCGGCGGCCGGGCCGGGAGCGTCAACTACTCGACCGGCGCCTGCTCGCTGCAGGTGGCGCGGACCTACACCTACAAGGAATACACGTACGCGACGGAAAAACACGGGTTCAACCCGGACACCATCGAACTGGTCAGCACCGATCGCAGCGAGATGGAGAGCTTCGGCGGCACGCTGACCATCCGCGCGCAGTCGAACAGCCAGAGCTATGGCGACCAGACCGACACCCAGGCCGTGGTCCCGGTCACCCTGGACCTGCTGCCGGGCGTTGCCGAGACGATCCTGCCGGGCTCGCTGGTGTTCACATACGCCGGCGAGACCTACGTTGATCGCTCCGGCGTGCTCTACAAGAACGTCAGCAGCACCACGAATGCCGGGGTGGCGGTTGGCTCGGTGGACTATGCCGGCCGCGCGGCCACGCTCAGCACCTACCCGGCCGGCGCTGCGGCGGCCGTCACGCTGCTGGCGTGCCTGACCACGAACTCCGGGTTCGCGGTGAACGCCATGACCTTCCGCACGCCGGGCGCACCGCTGCGCCCGGCCAGCCTGCAGGTCACCGCGGTGCGCGTCGACACCGCCCAGGTGGTGACGGCCATGGCCGACGCCAACGGCGTGCTGAACGGGGCGGTGATCAAGGGCACGGTGGACATCGCGACTGGCATAGTCCGGCTGCGGTTCACCAGCAACCTGGACGACCAGACCGGGGCCAGCGACATCCCGGTGATCCCGATCCTGCTGCGCTACAACGCCGTGGTGTATTCCACCCTGCCGCTGGACGCCAACCTGATCGGCCTCGATCCGGTGCGCCTGCCGGCGGACGGCCGGGTGCCGCAGTTCCGCGAGGCCGACGTGCTTGTGATCCGCCACGTCAAGGAAACCGTGGTCGCCGAGCCGGTGTCCGGGGGCACCCTGGCGCTGTCGCGCCAGCAGCAGGCCGAGATCGAGGTGTTCGATGCCAATGGCACCGCCCTACGCGCGTCGAGCTTCACGGCGAACCGAGTGGCGGGAACGGTGACGTGGGCCAACCCGCTGGTGCTGCAGGACGAGGCCGGCAACCCGCTGACGCTGCCGCTGGTGGTGCACGACCGCGTCGAGCACATGACGCTGTGCACCGAGGTGCAGATCAGCGGCGAGATCGGCCTGGCCTCGCCGGTGCCGTGGGACATGCCGGCGAACGAGACCACGGTGTCGAGTGCGCTCAGCTGGGGCGACCTGCAGGCGCGCTATCACCACTGGTTCACCCAGAAAGCCTGGAACACCGGGGCGCCGAACTGGACGGACGCGCCTGTCGGCGAGACCACCACGGCGAACTACGACCAGCTCAGCTACCCGCCGATCATCAGCAACATGGGGGCGATCGACGGGAAGTGGGCCCTGGTGTTCACCTCGGCGACCGCGTTCCAGGTGGTCGAGGAAAAGCTGGGGGTAATTGCCACCGGCAACATCGCCAGCGACTGCGCACCCATCAACCCGCAGACCGGGACACCGTATTTCACCATCCGCAAGGAGGGTTGGGGGGCGGGGTGGGCGGCAGCGAACGCGGTGCGCTTCAACACCGACTCGGCACTGGGGCCGGTGTGGCTGGCTCGTACCGTACTGAGCGGGCAGGGCACGGTCGAGGACGACGAGTTCCGCCTGCAAATTCGAGGGGATGCTGACTGATGCCAACCCTGTATTCGAACATCGACACCGGGGCGCCCGCGCTGTCTGTGGGGCTCGGAGACGCTTACGTCTTTGGTGGGCTGAAAACCATTCTTAAGGCGTGCCTGGTGACGGGCTACAACAGCAGGCCGGCAGCGGGGTGGACCCTGGTTGCGGAGGACTCCGGCTATCTGGTTCTGCGTAACGGTCCGGGTAGTGGCTACATTTGCTTCACCCTCACAACGAATAGTTTCGTGAGGGTGACCCTGTCTGCGACGTTTGATGGTGTGGTCAGCAACATCATCACGGGGCAGGGGGTGAAGACTGGTACTGCAGCCAACAATGCCGTCCCGCAGTTGTTCTTTTTGTCCGGATTGGCGTCGAACACTCGATATTGCTGGTCAGTCGTTGCGGACGAAAAAAGTGCCGTACTGACCGCCTACTGGTACTCAAACAATGCTGGGCAGGCATACGAGAACATGACAGCCCAGTCCTGGCCTGGCTTCACCATGGCAATCGGTGAGGACAGCTCAGGGAATTTCATGGCTTTCGGTGGCAGCAACACGACATCCACGGCCAGCAACGTCGTCAACCACTTCAACAACGCCGGCATGACGGTGTTGCGGGATCCTGCTACTGGGTTGCTTATCGATACCGGTTCGATTTCTCCGGTCGCTCCTTTGGGGGTAACGACATCGCCGGCGGGTACGACGGTGTATCCATTGGAGCGCGTCGATATCGTGCGCTTTCCCTGGATGACGACGACCAAGGACGCCGGAAATATTCGGGGGGTGCTCGTGCAGTCGAATGCGGTTGGTTGCATGAACTACGCGCTGCGATCTGTGGGGCGTGGGGCGGTGGTGGGCGATATCACCCTGAATAACGCGGCGAATCCATTCGACCTGGTTTCGGGCCTGAAGGTCGTGCCCCTTAAGTGTTATTACACGCCCGGTGGGTTGTTCATGACCGATGATGTGAGGTTCTGGTAATGGCGCTCACCGTCACTCACATGCCGCTCGCCCTCGGGCGAGTGGTTCCCTCTCGGGTTGCCTTTCGCTTCCGCGTGCTTCGGGAAGGTGAGGTGACCGCCGGGGAGAAGCGGGTGCTGTTCTTCCGCAGTTTTGCCCAGGTCGGCCAGGTGTCCGTTGCCTTCGAGACCGTGGGCGGGGAGTTCACTCGGTACGAGAGCATTCAGCAGCAGACACTGAACGACCAGGGCGAATGGCTGGTGATCGGCTATGACGATGCGGCGCCGAAGAAGATCCGCGCGGCGTACCTGACCATCTCTGCCGACGGCACCTACACCTTCAACATCACCAGTGGTGATGGTTCGGGTGGCGGGGAGTCGGCCGAGATCACGGCGCGCGTGCGCGTCGATGGTGTGCTCGCTGAGCGGGAAGTGGTGTTCGTGGAAAAGCCTTCCAACGGCCAGTTCCGCATTGCCGGCTACGGGCCCGCCCAGGACGGTGAGTCGGTCGTCGAGCTGAAGGTCACGGATGGCCTGGTCTACGCCGTCGCGCTGGATGACTGGGGAACGGCCTTTCAGCCGAGCCTGAGCGTCGCCGAGGGGCAGGTGATCCGCCCCACCGTGATGCTGGGGTGGCTGTACCGGGTGACGCAGGCCGGCCAACTGCCCGCCGTTGAACCAACCTGGTGGGACGAGAGCCTGCAGGGGCCGCAACCGCTTGGCACGGCTCGGGCCGAGGTGGTGCGCTACTACCGCCCGCAGGCGCACGGCCCGCAACCCGTGGAGTTGATCTGATGCTGACCCATGATGCGGTGGCGGGCTGGAGCAAGGCCCGCCGCCAGTTCGATCCTGCGCGCCGTTCGGCGTGGGGGACGGTCGCCGCCAGGGAGGCGGACACTTCGGCGCCCTGGGGGCAGGGCGGGGCGCGGAACGCCTCCTTGACGGGCCGCTGGGATACGGTGGCGCAGGCCGACCAGGGCCAGGGCGGGCGCTGGGGGCAGGGCGGGGCGCTGGAGGCCGATGCCGCCAGCCGCTGGGACACCGTCGCGCAGGTTGACCTGGCGCGGCGCCTGGGCTGGGACCACTCGGTCAAGCCCCAGGACACCCGCCTGCGCCTGCTCTACAACCCCAAGCCCGCGCGCAAGGACACGTCCAGTGGGCAGGCGTGGTTCCGCTGTGATGAGTTCGGCCAGCGCTTCGACGCCGCGGCCGAGCGCGCTGCCAGTCTCTACGTGCCCACGCCGGGCCTGGTGGACTTCAGCTTCGGTGGGGAACGCTACGTGCCCAGCACGTCGGCAATCGTGTTCTTCGACTTCCGCTACACCCCGCAGCCGCATGCCATCCAGCCGGTGGACAGCGGTGCGGTGGTGCGCTTCACCCCGGCGCGCATCATCGACCAGATGCGGACCATGCCCTGGGGCTGGGGCATGCCGACCGATCCGCGCCCGACGGGCATCGTATACCCGGACTACCCCGGTCCCGTGGTCGTCATCGACCCGCCCGAGGAGCCGACCATTCTGGAGACCTACATGATCGCCAACACGGTCACCCTGGTGGAGCTGGCCGGCGGCACGCCGCTGGACGCCAGCAACATCCGCATCGGCCTGGACATCGACTCGTTCGCCTGGACGTTCAGCGCCGACCTGTTTGGCCGCACCTCGCTCAACCTGGTGCTGCAGGATGCCGACGGGCCGAAGACCGTCGAGCTGGTGGTCAACGGCTGGACCTGGCACTTCTTGGTCGAGCGCTACAGCGGCACCGGCAAGCACCCGAGCGAGCGTTACACGATCAGCGGCAGTAGCCGCACCCAGCTCCTCGCCGCGCCCTACGCGCCCAAGCGCAGCGGCATGAACACCAGCCCCGTGAACGCCCGCAACATCGTCGATGACCAGTTGCAGTTCACGGGGTTCACCGCCAGTTGGGACACCGTGAACATGGGGCCGCCGGACTGGACGCTGCCGGCCGAGGCCTTCAGCTACACGGAAATGACGGCCATGGAAGTGATCCACCGCCTGGCCGAGGTGGCCGGCGGCATCGTGCGTCCGGCGCTGGCCGACGACGCCTTCACGATCCTGCCGCGGTATCGGGAGGCGACGTGGTACTGGTCCAGCGCTATCCCCGACTGCATCGTGCCGGCGGAGGTCGTCGCCGAGTGGGGCAGCGAGTGGTCGCCGCAGCCGGAGTGGAATTTCGTCTACGTCAGCGGCACCAACTACGGGGTGAGCGTGCAGGTGCGCCGGGCTGGCACGGCTGGCGACGAGCCGGCGGCGGACGTCATGGAGGACTGGATGACCGGCACCGACGTGGCGCGCGCCCGCGGCATCTGCGAGCTGTCGAAGGGCGGCAGCCAGGCCATTGAGACGCGGCGCATCCCGCTGTTCGCAGACGGCGACAACACCCCCGGGCTGGTGCAGCCGGGCATGATCGTCGAGTTCCGTGACCCGGACGCCACATGGCGCGGCCTCTGCCTGGGCGTCGACATCACCGCCGATGGCGTGGGCGCCTCGCGCGTCTGGCAGACGCTGCGGATCGAGCGGCACTACGGGAGCGGCAGCTGATGGCCACCGTGAACCCGTGGAAGAAATTCATCGGCCTGCTGCCGGGCGGGTACAGGACCGTGGGCGAGGTGATCAGCGTCGACGCCTCGGCCGGCACCAGCGTGGTGGAACTGCGCACCGGCACCCGGGTGCTCGCCCGCGGCACCTCGGTGGCTGCCGGCCAGAACGCATTCCTGGTCGACGGCCAGGTCACCGGCCCGGCGCCGGACCTGCCGCAGTACGACTTCGAGGTCTGAGCCAGCCGGCTCCAGGCCGTCAACCCAAGCCCGCCACCTGGCGGGCTTTTTCATGCCCGGAGGAAATCATGGGCCAAGAACGAGATGTAGATGTGCTTGCTCGCACCCTGTGGGGGGAGGCCCGCGGCGAAGGCGCCGCCGGCATGGTGGCGGTGGGCTGGACTATCAGGAATCGGGCAGCCCAGCCGGGCTGGTGGGGGAGGGATATCCAGACCGTCTGCCAGAAGCCTTACCAGTTCAGCTGCTGGAACAAGAACGACCCGAACTACCCCTATCTGTCGGGGGCGAAGCAGATCCCGGCCGGCGAGTACCTCCGCGCGCGCGAAGCTGCGCTGGCGGTGATCAGTGGCAGCCAGCCGGACCCGACCGGCGGCGCCACCCACTACTACGCCACCACCATGGCCAAGCCGCCGGCCTGGGCGGCGAAGGCGAAGCGCACGGCCACCATCGGCCGGCACGTGTTCTTCCGTGATGTCCCGTAGGAGCGAACCATGCAGAACTTCCCGTGGAAGGCGGCCGGCCTGGTGCTGGCCGCGCTGCTGCTGGTCGCCGTCGGCGCCGGCCTGGGTGTGTGGCTGGCAGCCGAGCACTACCGGCCCCAGCTCGACCAGGCCGCCCAGGACCTGACCACCTGCCGCGCCGCCCGGGGCAACCTCGAGGCACTGGTGGGCCAGCAGAACGCTGCCATCTCCGGCTTGGCCAACCAGGCCGAGCAGCGCCAGGCGAAGGCTGCCCAGGCGGTTGCCGATGCTCAGCAGCAGGCCGGCCAGCACTTCGCCGCCGCGCAGCGCCTGCAGCAGGAGCGCGTCGATGGTGACCAGTGCGCAGCGGCAGAGGCGGTCATCGACAAGGAGCTGGGCCTATGAGCCGTAGGAGCGAAATCGGTGCGAAGGCGGCGACGCCCCAGGCGTGGTGCGGACTCTTCCGTAGGAGCGGGGTGATTGCTGTTCTGGTCGCGCTGGCGGGATGCGCCGGCCAGGTCGAGCCTGAGCCGCGCACGGTGCGCGTGGAGGTGCCGGTGGCAGTGCCGTGCCGGGCGCCAGCGGTGCAGGAGCCGACCTGGGCAACGGCGAGCCTGCAGAAGGGGGACAGCCTGCAGACCAAGGTCCGGGCATTGCTGGCAGAGCGGCAGCAGCACCTGGGCTACGAGGCGCAGTTGCGCGCCGCGGTGATGGCCTGCCAGTAGCAGGCTCGGCATGATTAGATGGGCACCAGTAGGTCGTCGACAGCAGCTGTTATGCGGCCAACTACCGGATCCAGTTCGCGGCTCAGGCCTCGCATTCCATCTGCAGTGCTACCCATGCCAAGAAGGGCCGCCATGAAGTCTACACCTCCCTTGAAGATCCTCT
>Ga0180219_1001938_pt1 | contig 12716 bp, 13 predicted proteins | sample eDN3rd30CBELigMG_FD_151338 | JGI IMG/M metagenome (GOLD analysis project Ga0180219, IMG submission 151338) | Enriched Miracle-Growth compost microbial communities from Emeryville, California, USA - eDNA 3rd pass 30_C BE-Lig MG (version 2)... ...
TGTTCATAATTTCCTCCGACTTCTTCAAGAAGCAGGAAGAACTTGCTTGTGCCCACGGACATGAGGAAGGGTTGCCACTTCTCGTAATAGTCCGCGTCCTTTATGTTCGAGACAGAGAATTTGAACTGCTGGCGAATGCGATATTCCTCAATCGTCACCGCGCCATACTGGTCATCAATGCCCGATGTATCGTCAATGGTTTCTTCGCGGCCAATGTCGAAGCCGTCATATTCAACGCGAGTGCCGATGAGCAGACGGCATACCTCGACATAGCCTGCCGGATTGCCGGGACTGGTGAAGTCGATCCTGATATAATTCTGGGTTACGGGACTATCTAGCAGCACAAAGGAGATAGCATCCTTGATCGGCGCGATGCCCTGCCAAGCAGGATAGGTCTGATCGAAGGCAGGAACGCCGTTCACATCGGCAACGCTCGACCCCATGCGAATGCGGATAGTGTCTGTGGCACGGAGATTATTTCCGATCAACGCGATTGTGTCGATGGGCTTCCCCTCAGTCTTGAACACGACATAGACACCGGACAGGCCACTAGAACGCCACACCATGCCGGGTTCGTCATTGCTCAAGTTCTTGGGTTCAGCGACAGTCAGAGTGCTGGAAGTCTGATACGTGACCTGTTGTGGTTTACAGAATACGACTGCCATCTTAACCCCTAACCCGGATAGTGCTGATCCCCGTTTCTAGATCGCACGAGAACGAAACGACTTTCATTTCTCGTCCATCAGTCCTGAACTTGGGAAAGTCTGGCTTGTAGGTAGGCACGCCACCTTTGAAGGCATCCGGCAGCATCAAGCCCTGAACTTGAAGTTCATAAACAACCGGGTCAGTATTCGCGGCCAACACTTTAGCAGCCAGAGCCTGAGCATTTGCTTCATCGAGTTGCGTGTCGATGGTGACAGTTCGTGCCTTTGGATAGCGCGTCTGAACAACGGCATTTTCAGCCGTTGTGTAGCGGAAGTCCTGTAGAACGAATGCTGATCGGTTCTGTGTCGTCATAGTCTGATATTTACCTCTCCCCTCAATAGGCCATTGTCACCTTGCCGTTGACGTTGCCCGACGATGCCGCAGCAGCCGCGCCCCAGACATTGCCGTTGGCGTTCTTGATCGCCTCAGCAATCTGCTTGAGCCAGCTATTCGTCTCTTGCTGTTGAGCCACATAAGCATCGGTCTGGTTCTGAATGGCCGAAACAGTGTCACCTGCGGCAACCGCTTTGTTGAACTCATCGGATACATTGGCCATTGCCTGTTCGGTCCAAGAACGAACATCGGTCAGGATGCCTTGGCCAGCCGCACTATTCGCGCCGTAAATGTCATTCACGCCGTTGATGATGTTATCCATCAATGCTGCGAACTTGTCCTGATCCACAGTCTTGCCCGCAGCAATGTCGGACTTGAACGCATCAAAGGCACTGAGGTTCTTGTTCAACACGGACATGGACGAGAAGCCGCCAGCTTCGCCATTCAGACTATCAAGGATGCTCTGGAAGCTGGAAGTCTGTTCCTCAATGATGTCCTTCAACTTGAGAGCGCGAAGTTCCTCAAGCTGGGCATATTCTGAACTGGTAGCACCTGCCTCCTTGAACACTTTGTTGAGGCTCTTCATCTCCTGATTGAGTGTATCAACAGCAGCGGCAACAGGATTGGTCCTGGCTTTCAGTTCCTTGAACACGCCTTCAAAGCGGAGGGCCTTCTGTAGCTGTGCTTCAAGATCGTCGCCAGCAGCCAACAATGCCTGAGTAGAGGCGCGAAGCCCGGTTAGAGCGCCGTCCTTGATCGCATCAGCCAGAGCATATTGAAGCGCCTCTTCTGCGCCCTCTTTGCCGAAGTCCTTGATGTCAGTGCGACCGCTGCCGCCCTTTAGTTTGCCGGTGCGGCCAGTGGTCGAGACGCGCCACTTGCCCTTATACTGACCGATGGACACAGAGTAATTGCCGTTCGCGTCAGCGCCAAGCTGTTCTGCGATGCTATCAAGGCCGCTAGTGATGCTGTTAGCAGCAGTAGAAGCGTTTTCCTTATAAGCGTTCTTGTTGCCATTGGTTGTTACCACGCCATTGACGACGCTGGCTGTGCCCCACTTGGCTTTCTTCAAGAAGCCGCCCAGAACGCCGCCGATGATCGAACCCGCGATAGAGCCGATTGGACCAGCGAAGCTACCAAGTGCACCACCGATCTGTGCGCCCATGCCGCTTGTCTTGATACCAAGGCCCTTCATGATCGAGCCGGTAATCTGGCCGACCTGAGCGCCAGCGCCCATCTTACCAAGCGTTTTGCTCAGAGTACCGTTCTTGCCGAACATACCCTTGAACAACTTGCCGATGCTGCCGGCTTCGCCAAAGATGCTTTCCTTGCCGAAGAGGGACTTGAGGCCATCTTTGAACTGCCCACCTAGACCAAGTGACTTCATCAAGCCGCCGATACCGCTTTCGCCCTTGAGGCTACCTACGATGTCGGAGAACTGCTTTGCGATCTTGGAGAACATGCCGCCGAACACGTCGCCAAGACTGTTCATGACATTCGACCACTTGTCGAACGAGGCAGCGCGTAGCTTGTCGTCTAGTTCCTGCTTCTCAAGCGCCTCTTCCTTGTTGATGCGCGCCAGAACCCTGCGATAGTCTTCCTCGCTGTATTTGCCCTTGCCGCCCGCATAAGCAGTATCAGCGGCGGAACGCTGGTCTTTGTATTTGTCGGCAATCGCTCCAAGTTGGCCCGTCTTCGTGTATTGCGCGAAGAGGTCTTTGCCCTGAGCAAGTAGCTTGTTGTTCTTGTCTAGTTCTACGCCGCGATCGGCATCGGCACGAACTTGGGCTTCTGCTAGGCGATATGCTTCGGATTGAATGTCCACGCCCTTGGCAAGCGCGTCATTGCGGAACTTATAGACTTCCTGTTCAACTGCCGCTTGTTCCTCAGTCATGCCTTTGAGGGTCTTGGCGAACAATTCCTGCTGCTGGTCTAGATCGCGAGCCTTCTTGTTATGTGCGTCCAGGGCATCGGTGAGGAACTGGTTAGTCCTGACCTGCTGTAGAGTTGTGACTAGGCGTTCCTTCTCGGTTGCGTTCAGATCGCGACCAAGGATTTTCTGTAACTCTAGCTGCTTCGTGTAGTTCTCCGCTTCTAGCGGAAGCAGCTTCGCGGTTTCGACCTGGCCTTTGAGGGTGTCCCAGAATTCCTTTTCCTGCTTGGCGCGCTTTTCCGCCTCGCTCTCGCCCTTTTTCTTATTCTTGTCGGCCGCTGGGCTGTCCTTGCCCACAGCCGCGAAGTCGAGATTGCCCTTGCCATTGCGACCGGCAGCATTGTCGATCCACGCGCGATTGCCTTTCTGGTCCTGCTGGATTTTGCCCGCATTGGACAGGACGCGACCAGCGACTTTGCGGGTTCGGCCAAAGCTAAGGTCAACATCGCCCCACTTGGAGAAATCGCCGGTAAGGCTCGCAGCCATTGCGGAACCGGCCTGCGAGAACATGGCCTTCAATTCGGCCAGGGCGACCCCGAAGATGTTGGGAAGCTGTCCCGCTACATAGGTAGCAGCGCGCAGGATGCCGACGAAACTCTCGCCCATGCTTTGACCGGCGATCTTGGTCGAAGGCACCAGCCAATCGAACGCCGCTCCGAACGCGCTCTGGAGCAGGCCAACGACCGTGCCGATGATATTGCCGATGAACCCGAATACCGAGCCAACGACACTGCCGACGAGGCTGATACCTTCGCCAACGAAGGCAAACGCGACCGCGAGATTATCCATTCCGGTTTTGAAGTTGGATGCGCCCTGATCGCCCAGCGTGAACATGGAGAGCAGGCCACTGCCGACATCAACGATGAGCGACAGGAGGCCGCCGATCACGTCCATGACGCCGGATAGCAATGGTGTGATTGCGCCAATGCCGTTACTAATGGCGCTGGTGATCTTGCCGACTGTCTTGTTTAGGACGCCATCACCCATCGCGGCCATGGTATTGAATATCTGGTCTTCCAAGTTCGCGAACGCCCCAGATGCCGTAGCCATCTGGCGAGCCATTGCGCCGCCGAAATTGGTCTTACCGATCCCGACAATGTAGTCCTGAATTTCTTTGGAATTGTTTGCGACCGTCGTTGTCACGCCCTGGAAGGTGAACTTGACCTTGTTGCCTTCCTTGTTGGCCTTGATGCCGAACTCTTTTAGTCGCTCGAACTCGCCGGTCGTCGCGTCGGCAACCGCTTCGATCATCTGCGACATATCCTTGCCCATCGCGGCAGAGGTGTTGCCGTAGCTGGTCATGATGTCGGTCGAGGTAGCCAGACCCAGAGCGCGCAGCTTCGTGAAACCGGACACAGACTGTTCAAGGGAGAATGGTGTGGTGTTCGCGAAGTTGACCAGCCCGCGATAAGCGGCATCAGCGCCAGCCGTGCTTTTCGTCATGGTCAGCAGATTTGCCTTCCAGACTTCGACCTGAGCCGCAGCCTTCACAGCAGCAACGCCAATCGCACCGATGGATAGGACGACAGCGCCGATGACGGCGGCTTGAGGGCCGATGGAGGATAGCTTGCTGACTAGCCCGCCAACGGCAGGAATACCGCCAGCAGCACGACCGCGAATTTCTTCCAGGACGGCACCGACTTTACCGCCTGAACTGGCGGCACCATCAGCGGACCTTTTGATCTTATCCAGGGTGCCCGCGACATTATCATTAGCGGCACTGACTTTCTTGCCCTTGCCGGTGAAGGCATCAAGCGATGCGCCAAGGCGAGCTAGTTTCGCCTCTGCGCCATCAGTAGTAACATCAATGCCGATGCCTGTTTGAAATGCTGTCGCTGTCATAGATCACCCCGGAAACTGTCTCCGTATTTATTGACGGGCAGTTTCCAGGGCGGTCGGTGTTACTTCTTCATCGACTTCTCAGTTTTCGCAGCTTGTATGCTGCGATAGTGAATGTCCAAGTGATAAACGACATATCGGAATGCTTCTGCTTCTCGGCAATCGAGTTCCAATTCATCAGCATATTCCTTGATCTTTGATCTAGGGATTGCGCCCAAGCTCATGCCTGAGACACGCTCGGACCCTAGTTCAAGAAATGCTTCATAATAGATGTCCTCAATCCGATTGAGTTTCGGCATCTTCTCCACTTGCTTGATCGCGAAAGGGTTTCCCTCTTTCGCATCAGACAGATAGATTAGTCCGTCGCCTTCGAACCAGTCGATGTAGCTTTTGAGTTTCCCAAGGCTTTACCCTGCTGAGCAACCGGATCAGCCTTGTAGTTCGTCACGTCGCGGGTTTCCGCAATAAGCGCGTTGACTAGCCAAGCGTTGTCTTCATCGGTGAACAACTCGAAAGCTGTGTTCTTATCGAAGGGAACCTGATTGCCTTCTTCATCGAGAACATCGGACCAGTCATGTAGGCATAGTTCGATGAAGGCGAAGATATTGGCAAACTCGCCCTTGTTCTTCTCATCCGTGCTACATTCACGCTCAAAGCGTTCCTGAGCGATCTTGAGATACTTGTTGAAAGGGTCAAAGAGGCTGGTTTTGAATGTGCCGTAATAGTTGCCTGCTTCATCATTGATGCGATGCTCAACGCCATATTCTGCCTTCTGCGCGTCAAAACGATGATACTTTCTGAATTTCACTGCCATGGGGAGTTTCCCTCTCTCTTGTTGTTATTACGTCTTACTTATCATGGGAATGGACTGGCGCTTTCGAGCCAGTCCACCCTAAGCGGTCTGTAGTAAGAGAGAGGATTGACCGCTTACGACTTAGGCGATGCGTTCAACGAACACATCTGTCTGAAAGGCGTTATCGTAACCGCCAGTGAAGGCCAGCTTCACGATCACGCTCGAACCCGATAGTTCGTCGGTTGGCTTCTGGAAGATCGCTGCTGGAACAGTGAAGCGATAGCCCGCGCCATTGCGAGTGAATTCAAAGGACAGCTTCTGGGGCTGGCCCGTTACGTCACTGTTGATGTCGAAGCTCTCGCGATACAGGCTGATTTCGCCAGCGGTCTTGCGAGTGCCGGAAGTGCCGATGTCAACGGCTTCCTGCTGGCCGCAGATCAGGCGAGGCTCCCTCTCGTGGCCCACACTGATGTTGAGGGACGACACGCCAAGATCGACGATGCCATCAGGGCCGGTTAGCTTGACGTTCTTGAGGTCGGAATAGGTGAACTCGCGAGCGTTGCCGTCAATCGGCGTAACAGAGGCATCATAGTCTTCATCGCTTTCTGCGCGGCTCAGACCCATCATGCCGAACGAGACGTTCACGCCTTCGCCAGACTGTGCGGTAATTTCCATGCTGTTCACGATCAGGCCGCTATCGACATAATACATGCCGTTCGCCGGATCGGGATCAACGCCAGTGTTTGGCTTCAATTCGCTGATGACCGAGAAGTAGGTATCCTTTGCGCCAGCGGATAGCTTGTTGGCAGTCCATTCGCCCGAAAGTGCGCTCTTTAGCAGAAGGTCGAAAACCGATGCCTTCTGTAGACGAGTTTCAACAGACCATTCGATGGAACTTGCGCCCTGTTGTGCGCCATTGCTTGCGCGGTTTGGACGCTTGGTGTTGCTGGCGATCTCAGCAGTTGCGTAAACAGGCGGAGCCTGTTCGGTAGAAACTGGCAGTTCGAAGCGAGTGCCATCTTCTGGGGTAGTGCCCGGAACTACTTCTTCAACAATGCTGTAGTTTGGGTCAGAGCTATTAATACGTGCCATTAGCGGCCCTCCAATATGAAGTGAAAGAGCCGCTTGATTTGGCTCCCTGCTATTTATCGGGGCCGTGGGCCAACTTAGTTGGACTTCCTATTGCTCTCCCATGAGACAGTTACATTGATCTGGGTATAGGCATCCTGATCGACGGTCGTGTATCCAATGCGATCAACAGATGTGTAACCATCAGGCGAAGTCCAGCCGCGAAAGGCAGCGGCGAACTTGTCTCGAATTTGTCTAGCTGCGCCCATGCCTGTTCCCTTCGGCGCAAAGACTTGAAGATAGGCCGTGCCTAACTGCTTATATGCCGGATTAAGTTCTAGTGTGTCCTGCTCACTGTCGCCGGGGGAGATTGTGAAGCGGACCCAAGGCTTAGTCTCGTCTAGATTGATCTTTGGCTGGTTCTGTAGGAGCCTCTGAGTAGCAGAGAGCGTCACAGTCTGACCCGCTCCATCGACATAGGAAAGAGCAGTGGACTTGAAGCGATCATTGAGGGATTGTTCATCTAGGTCTAGCATTTACTTGCCTCCCAATTTCGTAGCCGCTAGGATACTATTGTCGATCCAGCCATTAGGCGCTTGATCCGAATGTCCGTGAACTAGCGTGGGGCCGTAGGGAGTGGTGTTTTCAATCCTGCCGTTATCGAATGGCTTCTTAGGCGTCTCCACAGTCCAGTTTCCACGGAAGTTGCCAGTATCAACAGGCGATCCGCGAACGACATTCGCATGAACGTCCAGGGTGACTTTCTGAGTTAGCTCTAGAACTTGCTGTTCTGCTGCTTTCTTGAACTCGGCCACCGCTCTGATGACATCGGACATATCTATCTTAATCATCATGCGACCTCTGCCATGAAAGCGACGATGCGACCTTGTAGTGGCAGAGCCGTCACGTTGCCGATGATGTAGCGTTCGTCCTCGCCCCATTCCAGCGTGTCGCCCTGTGCGGGTTTCTCGCGCATCACAGCAACGGTCGGCGTTGTTTCGCGCCCCTCGGCATAGTTGAACGGGATCGGCCCTACAGATGCCCTCACAGGGATGGATAGGGGCGAGCCGCCGACCGTCTCCATCTGCTCCGTGTCCGGGTTCCATTGCTCGATATCTGGGCCGGTGCGAACAAGGACGCCGTTAGCGCCGAACTCGTCCAGCATCTCAACGACCAGTTCCACCATTTCCTCGTAGAAGGTCATCAGCGCACCAGCTTTCCGAAGCTGACCGATGGAATTGCCTGTCCCGCTCGAAGCGGTGCGATCAGGGCGGTGACGCCGGGGAAGGGATCGGCCGAGACAGGCTCGAAATACTCGACCTCCTTTTTGAAGCCCACGCCCTCCTTGGCTTCCTTCTTCACAACCGGTGTCGAAATGCCGACCTGGGGGTTCTGGGCCATGCGGAGCGCGAGGGTGGCGACGGCGATCAGGTATCGCGGCTGATCCTCCGCGCCCGCTTTAAGCGGAGCGTATGCCTGCTCTACATAGTCCAGAGCGTTGAGCAGGGCGGCGTTGCGATCAGCAACAGCGGCCCATTCGACATTGCATCTTTCTTCGTGGAATGTGTCCACCTGTGCCAGTGTGATTGCCATGGATACCTCGCTTGTTTCGAGATATTTAGCGATCAGCCATGGCGAAGCCCCGGAGCAGAGAGCGCCGGGGCCTTACCCTTTGGATTAAGCGTCGTTGAAGGTAACAAACCTATGAGGGGTCCGTATCTAGGGCGGATTGTTCCAGTGCTGCTTGCTCGCGCTTTTTGTGGTGATATTCTCTTACTGACGCAGCGCGCTTCGCAATTGTTTCAGGTGAGTTCTTCCTGAACATGTGGGGTAGAACAATTCCCTTCTTCGAATCACTCAAATTCTGCTTTGTCTCTTCTGATTTCGGCAACTTCATATGTGGCAGCACAATACCCTTGCGAGCATCACTCATTCTTTGGCGCGTTTCACCGCTACGCGGACCTAGTTTCTTACCCTTGTTATGTGCTGGCTTGCCTTTGTGTGCTTCGCTCTTCTTCATGCGAACTTCATCGCTCTCAGAGCCAGTTTTGACACCCGAGTTCCACGACTTTCGCCCCTTGGCTTTGTCGCTCATTTTCTTGCGAACCTCAGGTGTGAAGTGCTGAGCGCCACCGGCGGCAGCGTTGAGGAAGTTGTCTAGGATATGGACTTTGTTATCGCTGAGGATCGACGTTTCGAACGCGATTGCTTCTTCCTTGGTATCGAACGTCTTGATAATGTCGATAACAGGAGGGCGACCATGTTCTTGAGCAATGGCTTTGACATATTTGCTGCTTGTGAAATACTTCGTCCACATATCAGATGGGTGACAACCATCCTTGTAGCGAACGCCGATATAGAATTTGTTGAGATCGGGCCAACCGACGAGATAAACGAACGGAATGTGATTTTGATAAGTAAGCATGTGCTGGCAGTCTCCATTACTGTTAGGGCGCTTGGTAGTTGTCGCTACGCGAAGCGCATTTTTATTGTCAGTATTTAGTCATGAGAAAGCCCCGGCATTGAGCCGGGGCTTCTTTGTTTCAGTGTGGCTTATTCTGCGCCGAACGTCACGAAACGGAACCCGAACTGAGCGTCTGGTGCCACCTTGGTCCAGCTTGCAGCAGCTTCCAGCTTGGCCTTAACTTCTGCCTGCGAGACGGGGATCGCGCCCTTGTAGTCCATGCCGAGAGGATGGATCACACGCGAAAAACGGGTGTGGATGATGTCAGCGCCACCACCGTTACCGCCGTTTGCCTTGCGCTCAACCTCGAAAGCCTGCTGGGCAGTGCCTTCGCCGTAGCCGAGAGCGCCAGTGCGGAACAGAATAGCGTCGTCATCGGTCAGGATGTTGCTCTTGAGCAGGTTGAAGCCCTGATACTGAGCAAAGCGGGTGTTCACGTCCGACTTGGCCACAAAGCCCGTGTTTGCAGCCTGTAGCTTGGCGTAACGACCATGCGAAACGATCATGCCGTTGAACAGGCTCGACCACTCTTCACCAGTTGCGATGATGTCATAGATGACAGCCATGTCCCAATCGGTTTCAACTACCTTTGTGATGGCAGTGTTTGCAGCAAGAGCAGCGCGGACGCCCACGAGCGAAGAACTAAGGAGGGATTTGGAAACTGCGTTCTGGTAGCCAGCGAAGCCAGACGCGATGTCGCCCTGCTTGCCATACTGAGTGACAATCTGGGTGAGGTCGGTGGTGCCGATAGCGTAGTTGAGGTCAAGACGCATAGCGGAGAAGGTGCCACCTTCTTGCTTGCCAACATCGCCTTCGTCGTTGATGTCATCATTCGAGACGTTGAAAACGTCTGCGGACAGTGGCTTAACGTAGTCCAGCGACACCTTGCGAGGGCCGCCATTTGCGAGCGCCTGAACTTCTTCGCTGGTGGTGGTCAGACCCGACTGGACCAGTTCATTGCTTTCCTCACGGATAGCATTGACCTTAACTTCCAGCTTGCGCTCCGAACCAGCAAGACCAGCAATAGTGGTATTGGTAATTGCCATGTTTTTATGTTCTCCAACTTAGTGAACTGCGGCTCACAAGTCGGAGCCGGGCAAGCGATGTTCTGCTTGCCCGGTATTTAGTCCTGCCGCTTCTTGGGCTTAGAGTTTCAAGTCTGGTGCGCCGATACTATCGCAGAGCGCGTTGCGCTCTACGGTTCCCAGACTATCTAGGTAATCCCATTCCTGTTGTGTGCCGGGGCGCTTGTTGAGCCTCATCGGTGTAGCGGTGGAAGTGTTGCCGGTCGCGCCAGCGCCGCTATTGTCAGTCGCGCGACGGAAGTTCGCTCCTACATCGCTGTTGAGATATTCACCGATGAAGTCGGCAACGGGCTTGCCATCAATGGAAGCAGTTCCATTCTCATACTGGACTTTGGACTTGAACATATAAGTCAGGGGTTCAAGCTGATAGTCGATCACTTTACCCTCTGTCAGTGCCTTGGTGATTTCGTTATCAACGCGGATAGTGCGAAGGTCGCCATCAACAGCGTCTAGTTTGTCCTGTAGCTTCTTCATTTCCTTAGCATGGGCAGCTTTCAGGGCTTCAATGTCGCCATTGCGCTCTGCTGCCTGAGTTACGGCTTCATCGGCAGCGTCTTGCGCGTCCTGTGCCTTCTGCTTCGCCTTCTGCTTTTCTGCTAGGAGTTCCTTGTTCTTTGCGCGTAGCTTTTCGATTTCAATGTCTCGCTCGTCGCGCTCAAGGGTGGTGTTGCTGCCTTCGTCGGCAGTCTCGTTCTTATCTGACATTTTATATCCTTCCCCGTCACGAACGGTTCTTGGTCACTTCCACATGGAAGCATTCGTATTTAGTTGAGTATGTCTGGATACTTTGCTTTCAAATGGTCAAGTGTCAGCAGTGTGCCGTCAGCCCTGACGAACTGATCTAGGTCGAGTTTACCGGAGCGGAACAACTCGGCGCGACTAGGACCGAGCACCTTGTCCTGTGTCGCAACGCCTTTGTTCATGAGCCAGTCCGCGAAACGCGGAGAGCCTGAGACTTGCCCGTCCATGCTGGCGCGATCCCCCGGCGATAACTCGTCCTTATCCAAACCGAGTTCGCGGAAGCTCTTTGTCACCGCGACACTGATTGAGCGGCAACGGATATGTCTGGGAGGAATCGGACCTTCGCCTATGGGGAATGTCTGGCCGTCCAGGCTGCCACAGGTAACAGTTGTGCGGCTGTCCAGCGTCGCCAGAAATTGCCACCCCTTCACGACATGGCTATTTGCCTTCCACGTTTCCTGCGCCGTGACATTGCTCACATGGGTAACTGCGGTGCGGACGATCGACTGAGCGGAGCGGCGCGAAATGTCCAATATGCCATCGCTGTAACGGGCCACTTTCGTCCCCTTGATGCGACGGACAATCGCGTCTGTGCCTTCGCCGTTTACGAGGCCGAGCCGGATCGCCTTATTGATGCGGTCGATACGCCCCTGAGCCATGCCTTCCGTCCAACTGGATAGCAGGCGCCCCTCCATGGGCGTTTCGGTGACGATTGCCTTGAGGCGGGCAGGGCTGGGCAGCTTCGTGCCGATCTCCACGACCAGCGCGCTATCCAGGGCCGATTTCTGGAACCCGGCTTCGGCCAGGGCGAAGTCCTGTAGCTCGTCGGCCAGGTCGTCATGAAGGCGCGCATATGCTTCCGCGTTGATAGCACGGAGTTCATCGAGCATGGCGAGCAGGCGTTTTGTGGATTTCGGGCCTAAATCGTATCCGCGTTCCTCGATGGTGGCAAGGCGACCGGCCAGCTTTTCCAGAACGTCCGCGTCTGTCTCGTTGAGCAGCTTCACGATGCGATCCGACAGGCCAGCGCCATAGCGAAGGATCGCTATGGTGTGTTGAATGGCCCGGTCCTGTAGGGCGGAATTGACGCTGCCCATCAGAGCAACCCGGCGCTGGGCCTATCGGCTGCTTCTACCTTCGTGCGTTCAATTTCCGCATCAATGTCGAGGGCGGCAGAGAGAACTTCGCCATCGCGAAGGCATAACAGCAATTGCTCATGGGTAATGGCACCAGCCTGCCACAAGCCTTGAAGCGCGGTGACTTCCTGCGCGGACAAGGACTGAGGCACGAAGTCCATATTGAGTGAGAAGGTCAGCGAGGCTTCTGCCTTTGGATCGGCTTGACGTGTGAACAGCTTCAATGCGCGGAGGAACTTGCCGGATACGGTTCGCGAGAAACTGGCGAGGATTGCCATTTCCGCTGCGCGATAGATCATCTGGGTTTCTGGCGCTTCCGGTGCGGGCTTATCTGGCGCAAGAATCGAGTGGCCGGCGATGCGGAGTTCGTCTTTGATTTCCCTGACTGCGTTCTCAAGTGTGTCAGCGCCCTGGCCTTTGAATTCCAGATATTCCGCAATCGTGTCCTTGCTCTCAAAGAGCCACAGGCTACCGGGAGCGACGGGGAAGTCTGGGAATTGGAAATGCCCATCGCTGTCCAGCACATAATTCCCGTCCCTATCCTTCAGCGGGGAAATGCCGCGAATGGTCGGGATCGGCGCGCTCAGCGTGTAATGGACGTTCGATAGCAAACCCTGCT
>Ga0180219_1001939_pt1 | contig 12715 bp, 9 predicted proteins | sample eDN3rd30CBELigMG_FD_151338 | JGI IMG/M metagenome (GOLD analysis project Ga0180219, IMG submission 151338) | Enriched Miracle-Growth compost microbial communities from Emeryville, California, USA - eDNA 3rd pass 30_C BE-Lig MG (version 2)... ...
CAATAACAGAATGTGTCAGTACACCAGGCTCATATTGCTTATACAAAATACATTCCTTATCCCCGCTCAGGTCCAGTGAGCTATAAACCGTTCTAAAATCCGGATTCAGGGAGTAACCTGCCGTCATCAGTTTTGCGCTGGCCTCTTTGGAGGCAGTTAAAAACTTTTCTGCATCAGGTAACTGAAGCTCCGTATGGTATTTACGGTAAGTCCCTGCGTATAACCCTACCCGGGAGATTAAAGCCAGTGCCACATCTTTATTTACCGTATTGTCCTGGTCCGTCTGTCTTAAATTGGCATAGGCGAAGTTCAGATCGGACAGCACACTATCCATAACCAGCGCCCTGGAATCCCTGGGCTTATAAATAATATCCTGTTCAGAAATATCCAGGGATTTATTGATCCAGGGCACATCCCCGAACACTTTCACCAACCTAAAATAAGCCAAGGCCCTGAAAAACCGGGCGACGCCTTTCCAGTGATTTTTAGCCTCATCATCCATGGGTACTTTATCAATGTTTTCCAGCATAATATTCGCCTTTCGGATATTGGCAAATGTCCAGCGGCCGTCACTGGCCGGTGCATTTAAAACAAAATTGGTAAATCCGGAAGGCGCCTGATCATCAGAGAGCCAGGTAAAATAAAAATCACCATTGGTCCCCGTCCCAAAACCGGTGAACATTTCATAAAATCCCCAGTTATAGGTCCGGACATTGGTTTCACTGGTCCAGTATTCATCATTGGAGAAATTATCCAGCGGGGGCTTATCCACAAACTTGGCACAACCGGTAAACAAGGCCACCGCCATCAGCGATAATCCGAGTTTATAATATTTATTGATCTTAAATTTCATAATTGTAATTTTTTCAGTCTGGTAAAATTAGAGTCTGATTTGTGCTCCAAAGGAATACATTCTCTGGATGGGGAATGTTCTACCCGTTGAGGCACTATATCCATCCAAGGCTTCCGGATCCAGCGGCACACCTAGATCAGAGAAAGTAAATAAATTTTCACCGCTGACATAAAGCCTGACAGACTTGATATCATACCGACTGAGCCACTGCCGGGGCAAAGTATAACCGATGGATACATTTTTCAGCCTTAAATAAGCTGTATTCAGCAAATACTTACTTTGTGGGTAAAAATTATTTCCTCCCGCAGCAAGGCCCGGGATCTTACCGCTCGCATTGCCCGCATATGGATTGGGATATTTTGCGTTCGTATTATCAGGTGTCCAATAATCCAACTGGTGCGCATACAGGATATCGCCGCCTCTGAAGTTGGGCATAGCCACATCTCCTGTCCCCCAGTAGCTTTGTTTACCTACGCCCTGGAAGAAGAAATCAAAATCCAGGTTTCTGTAAACACCGCCTAATCTGAAGCTATACATATAACGCGGTTGGGTATTGCCGATCACTTTCAAATCCCCCGGATTATTGGCAGAAAAATCACCACCATTGATCACGCCGTTACCATCCAGGTCCTTGTATTTAATATCGCCGGGACCATACTTAAAGTTACCGCTGGCAAGGCCGGATTGATCCGCTACGCCGGTGGCATAACTGCCATCCTGGTTAAAATCCGCTGCGGTAAAATAGCGGTCCGTCTCAAATCCCCAGATATCCCCATAAGTCTCTCCGGAATAATTCTGCGAAATCAATTTGGAAGCATTGTCCCATTTTGTAATAACCGTTTTATAGTCCGTGAGAGTTAAGGATCCGTAAAAAGCGAGGTCCTTATTTACCGGCAGATTACCATTCAGGCTCAATTCCCAGCCCCTGGTACGCATACTTCCTCCATTGACCCATGGAGCAGCCGTTCCAAAAGTACTGGCAACCGCATTTTGGGTCAACATACCATCATTGGTGCGCTGGAACCAGTCAAAGCTAAGGGAAACCTTATCATGAGCCATACTGATATCTGTACCGAGGTTCAGCGTGGTGATCTTCTCCCATGTCAGTGAATTGGCAACGGCATTGGGTGCGCCCACGCCCTGTGCTTCTACCCCGTTGACGACCCAGGCAACTGCCCCGGCACCCATGAGCGGTAGATAACGGTTACTACCACCCAAATCCTGATTACCGATGGCCCCGTAGGATGCCCTGAATTTCCAGTCGGTAATGAAGGGTTTAATAAACTCCATAAATTTCTCCTTACTGATCCTGTAGCCCACAGATCCTGAACCGAACATGGACCAGCGGTCTTTGGCAGCAAATGAAGAAGAACCGTCATAACGGCCATCCAGTTCCAGTAGATACTTATCCTTATAATCATAGTTCACACGGCCAAAATAACCGGCAAAAGCACTCTGGGCGTTGCCACCTGTAGCAGTCATGTCACCGGATGCCAGGTCCAGATAACCTTTGGTCGGATCCAGGATATTTTTGCGTTCGGCATAAAAATCAATATTGCTGTTACTTTGCGCGTTGATACCCGCCATCAACTTAAGATGATGCGAACCTGCCAGGTGCTTGTCATAGGTCGCGTAAATATTAAAGACGTTAATATTATTACGCATTTGTTCAGCTGAGGTGTAATCATAACCGGAGGAGGAAATGTTCTCAAAAGGCGTTCCGGAGGTCCAGCTGTTCCATGCCATGACGGGGCCGCCGGTATTCTGACGAACTACGTTATCGCGGACAATGCTATAATCCGCATGAACATTCAGGTCCTTGGTCAGCTTAATATTGGAACTCAGATCCACCCTGCTGTAATTATCAATAACAGTATTATCCTGGGCAGCATTCAAATATGCCGGAATATTCCTGAAATACTTCCCCTGATAAGTGCCATAGGGCCAGTAAGCGCCCCAACGCCACATATAATAAAAATAGTTCTGTGTCGCTCCGTAATAACCAAACGGATAATCGTATTCAAAATTCCGATACAGCATTTTTACATTTAAGTCCCACCATTTGGTGACATGGGCAGTGACGCCTGTACTGATATTATACTTCTGTACCTGATCCGGATGCACCCGCATAATACCGCCTTCTTTACTGTAACCCGCAGAAACGTAATAGGCAATATTTTCACTGCCACCCGATACCCGAATATTATGCTGCTGGCCGGGTTGGGTGCGCAGCATCATTTTTTTCACATCCCAGATCCGGTAAAAGTAAGGGATCGTACTATCGGTCATATCAAAATCTTCCCCAAGCACCATTTCATCGGAAGTGCGTGTGCCGGCGTATTTTTCTTTCCAGTTTTGGATACCCGCAAGTAACTTGTTCAGGTCCATACCAAAAAGTTCAGGGGTAACCCCCGCACGTTCATCGGCCTTAATGATCCCCGGCAGTTCCTTGGTCGGATCAGCATAATCAGGCAAGGTAGTTGGATTACTCCAGTAAAAGTTATTGGAATAAGTAACCTGCGTAGGCCGGTTCATACGGCCGGTTTTGGTTTTAATCAATATAACCCCAAATGCAGCCCTGGCCCCGTATATCGCCGTAGAAGCCGCATCTTTTAAAACAGATACACTTTCAATGTCATCCGGGTTAAGTACGGACAGATCATCCGTTTCTACATTATCCACCATGATTAGTGGACTTCCTGAGCCAACCAGCGAACCGATACCGCGAATTCTTACAGTAGCGCCGGCAGTCAGTCCGCCATTGGAGTAACTAATGGAAAGTCCAGGCACCACCCCTTGTAAACCTTTAATAGGATCAGTTAACGGACGATCACGAAACGTTTTGGTTACATCCACTGTACTTACGGCCCCTGTTACCTGGCCTCTTTGCTGCTCCCCATATCCTACAACCACCACGTCATTCAGGCTGGTGGTTGAAGGCTGCATGCCCACACTGACCAGCTTATTTTCGTTTACAGGAACTTCCTGGGGTAAATGCGCTATATCCGTAAAAGAGAGGATAACCGGCAAATTAGCGAGCAATAGAAAGTTACCGTTAGAATCCGTCAGTGTTCCCTGGGTACTTCCTTTTACGGTGACAGAAGCTCCTACGACAGGTGTACCGTCAACCGTACTGTAAACATTCCCCCGGATTGTGTCCATCTGCTGCGCCCGGACACTGTTGAATAAAGAAAGTCCGACTAAAAGACCTGCGAGCATGATCGGCATTAAAACAAGCTTTAATCGTTTGCCGCCATGTATTTGGGACGGCTGAGCAGCCGGATAAACTGGCAGCTTGCCTGCCAATTTAATTGCAGGCTGTGAGCGTTTTGGCATACCAGCCTTTAGCCGGCCCAAAGACGCCATGACAGTTTCAATTTTTGGTGAATGCATACAATAGATTTTAGTAAAAAGAATAATTGTAAGGCTAGACAGCTTTTAGGTTTAACTGATTTGCGGAAAGCACGAATGCACATTAAGGATTTCAACGGTACTACATTAAAAGCCGACAAAACCTTTATACCGTGTCGTCCTTATTTAATTCATCTTTCTGCATTTTATTGCCAACTTTAAATATTTGCTCGATAAAACACTCCCACAAAAAATCACAATATTCGTCGCAATAACCCTACAGAATTACACAAATTCAGTTAAATAAACAATAATTTTTGCACAAATTTTAATGATTATTTTACCCTTTATACATTAGTAACTGATTGTCAATGCTTAAATAGCAGTGAATAATATAGATATTTTAATTAATTTAGAAACCACCTTAACACATAAACCCGCAAAAAACCGCAATCCAAATTTGAAGAGACATGTATTTTTACCGCTGTTTGCGTGGTTATCAATCAAGTAACCACCCAATAATAACACTCGCCATAAAACCTAAACATTAATGATAAATGGTCTTTATCAATGACATTTATAAAGGCCACGCATTCGCCACCCGCTTTATATAAACAAGATCAAAACATTCGTAGGTCAACGCTGAAGTTTTCGTCTCATAATTTGCCGGTTTGGCAACAAAGCCTGCTAACGTCCTGTCCTCTCTAGCTAATTTTATACTCATAAGAAAAAGAAAACGGCTATGGCAATGAAACATCATAATATAAATGCCGCTCTGAATATTGCCAGGGACAGAGGCCCGGGCCTTGCCCTTGACATTAGATCTGAGCCTGCAATTAAATATAAACGCTTAGCACTGATGGCACTCGTCATGGCAGCGCTTATGGCCTGCTTTTCAGAGGCCGGCCTAGCGCAGGTAAGCACCGGTTCTGAAAAACCTGCTATCCATACAGACAGTCTACGTGATCCATCCATAATGGATCTAGCAACAAGCGAAACGTCAGACTCCGCCATCTGGGACCTGGCCACTTGCCTGCAATACGCCAAAGAACACAACATCACAATTCAGTCCATGAGATTGACTGCCGAAAGTGCCGGTAAAGACCTGGATCAATCCAGATTCAACCGCCTGCCCTCTGTAAGTGCCAGCCTGTCACAGGATATCTCCCATCAGCATAACGGCACAGGCGTGAATGGAACATACGGTGTTACTGGAGACATGACGCTGTACCAGGGCGGTTACCTGAAAAATGACATCCTATCAAAAAAGCTAAGCCTGCAGGCTGCGGGACTGGATATTCTGACTACGGAAAATGATATTACACTGTCCATAACGCAGGCTTATCTCAATATTCTGCTGGCCAAGGAAAATATCACCTATTATAAAGGCTTGATTGAATCGACCCAGGCCCTGGTGGATCAAGGGGAACAATTCTATAAAGTAGGCACGGTCGCCAAAAAAAATGTGCTTGAATTGCAGGCAACCTTAGCTTCCGATAATTATCAGCTGATAAGTGCACAGAATACCGAAAAACAATACATACTGACTTTAAAACAAATCCTGCAACTGCCCATGTCCACGCCTTTTGACATCAGCAGCAGCATTAACTTAAAGGAAGTGCCTGCCCTGCTTCCTCTAAGCGAAGTACAGTCCACCGCACTGAACAGCCGCCCTGAAGTGGCCAGCAGTGCGATTGATGTTCAGATAGAGCAGGCAGAACTTGCCAAAATAAAAGCAGGCATGAAGCCGACACTTTCACTGGGAGGATCAGTGGGTTCCAGTTACGGCTCAACGGTTAACGGCGGCTACTTTCCACAGCTCAATAATAACCTATATCAACAATTAGGACTAACGCTGAGCATTCCCATTTTCGACAGAAAACAGACGCGCACAAATGAGGCAAAAGCAGATATTGCCATCCGGCAGGCTAAGCTGTCTTTGGAAAACACCAAATTACAATTAAGCCAGCAAGTAGAACAGGCCTACCTTAATGTCCATAACGCCCTGAGCCAGTATGAGGCGGCGCTGCAGCAGCTGACTTACGCAAAAGAAGCATTTCGGGTAGCCGGAGAAGAAATGAAAGTCAGTAATTATGTAACAGCCGATTACCTGCAGCAAAAGGCGCTGTATATCCAGGCAGAGCAAAATTTCATACAGGCTAAATACACGGCCGCATTACAGGCACGTATCTATAATTTCTATGCCGGTATTCCGGTTGCTTCCCACCCATAAAAAAATCACTTCTAAATTAATACGGATGAAAAAGAAACCTATTATTATCACGCTGACCATCCTGATACTGGTATTGCTTATCTGGTTCTTCTTTTTAAAACCCAGTCCGGTGGTGACCACTTTCAGCACCGAAAAGCCCTACACAGGACATATTGCAGAAACGGTCACGGCCACAGGCACCATTCAGCCGGTAGATACCGTCGCTGTCGGTACCCAGGTCTCCGGTACCGTACAGGCAATTTATGCTGATTATAATTCAGTGGTTAAAAAAGGACAGCTACTGGCGGTGCTGGATCAGTCTTTGTTTATCGCTTCAGTGGATCAGGCAAAGGGCAACTTGGCAGCCGCGCAGAGTAACCTCAACTATCAGACCAGTAACCTGTCCCGTCAAAAGCAGCTTTTTGCAGTAGGCGCCATCAGCCAGGCTGATTACGACAACGCCGTTTATACCTATAACTCTGCCAAGGCCAGCGTGAGTACCCAGCGTGCCAGCCTGGCTACCGCTGAAAAAAACCTGTCCTTATCTAAAATATATTCTCCCATTGACGGCACAGTGCTCTCCAGAAATGTCAGCGAAGGCCAGACCGTTGCGGCGAGCTTCAGCACGCCGACCTTATTTACCATCGCCAAAGACCTGAAAAAGATGCAGGTCCAGGCAGCCGTTGACGAGGCGGATGTTGGCGGCATTAAAGACAGCGAAAGAGTCACTTTTACGGTGGACGCCTTTCTGGGACAGACCTTTGAAGGAAGGGTCCAGGAAATCAGGCTCAGCCCCGCCACCTCTTCCAACGTAGTTACCTATACGACCATCATCAATGCGCCCAATAATGATCTTAAATTAAAGCCCGGCATGACAGCCAGCATCATTATCTATACCAGTGAAGCGGATGATGCGCTGCTGATCCCTGAAAAAGCCGCTTCTTATTCTCCAGCTACACCGGCACCAGATGCTTACTACACCCTTGTCAGGGCAAAGGACACGTCCAAGCTGAAGGACAATGAACGATTTGTATGGATCAAAAAAAACAATCAGCTGATTCAAAAAAGGATCACCACCGGTCTGGATGACAATACACAGATCCAGGTACTGTCCGGCCTGGACAGCACAGACCAGGTCGTAACGGCCGAGGAACAGACCACGGCAAAAGAAGCCAGGGCTTCTGAAGGCGCCAGTCCGTTTATGCCACACCGGCCCAACAGAAATAATAAAAAGAAGAAGTAAAGGAAAGTAAAGTAATAAATAGAAGCAATCAAGCTAGACCCATTCAGCAGACTTTATGTCTTTTTTTATAAAACGATTCTCATGGCAAACGAAATATTAAACATCCAGCATCTAAAAAGATCCTTTGCCATGGGTGGAGAAACAGTACACGCCTTAAAAGACGTTTCGTTCTCCATCCAGGCAGGGGAATTTGTCACCATTATGGGCAGCAGCGGATCAGGCAAGACCACGATGCTTAATATCCTCGGCTGCCTGGATAAACCCACCAGCGGCACTTATCTGCTGGACGGCCTGGATGTGGGTAAACTGGACCGCAATGAGCTGGCAGGCGTACGCAATTCAAAAATCGGTTTTGTTTTCCAATCCTATAACCTCCTGGCCAGGACCTCCGCCCTGGAAAACGTGGAACTTCCCTTATTCTACAATAAAAAAGTATCCGCCACCGAGCGCAAAGAAAGAGCCATAAAAGCCCTGGAGGCGGTCAAACTGGAGGGCCGTCTGGACCATACGCCCAATCAACTCTCTGGTGGCCAGCAGCAGCGGGTAGCGATTGCCCGGGCGCTGGTAGGCGAGCCGGTCATGATATTAGCCGATGAGGCCACCGGGAATCTGGACACCCGCACCTCCTATGAGATCATGGCCCTTATGCAGGACCTCAATAAGGAAGGTAAAACCATTGTCTTTGTCACCCATGAACCGGATATCGCCGCTTTCAGCAGTCGGACCATCATGCTAAGGGACGGACTGGTTCAAAAAGATATTAAAAACGAAGTCGTCCGATCTGCAAAACAGGCACTCCAGGAGCTGCCCCCTGCGGACAGTTATTCTATTTAGCGGCGTCCGCTACGCATGCGCTATACATAAACAAATGACAATGAATAGTTTGAAAATAATGATTCCTTCCTGCTGTAAGCGCAAAGCTTCCATCCGGTATGCGGAACAGAAGATGGCACATCAGGAAGATCCGGGACAAAAAGCGACAACATAAATCAACAGCAATGGCCATTTTAAATCTCATAAGACTCGCAATAAAAGCCCTGCAGCGCAATAAACTAAGGGCCTTTCTCACCATGCTGGGCATCATCATTGGCGTGGCCGCCGTGATCGCCATGATGGCGATCGGGCAAGGCTCCAAACAAAGTATCCGTAATTCCCTTTCAACGATGGGCTCCAATATGATCACCATCTTTCCCCAGAGTAACCGGGAGGGCGGCGTAAGAATCGGTGGCAGCAGCTTCCAGTCCCTGACCATGAAAGACGTGAATGCCATTAAGAAAGGGGCGACTAAAATTGACGGCATTTCACCTGTAGTCAATGCCAGCGGGCAGGCTGTCAATGGGGGGCTTAACTGGCCGACCACTATTTACGGTGTCAGCCAGGATTATCTGCATATCCGCCAATTTGCCTTGCAGGACGGGGTAAATTTCAGTGAAAAAGATATACTGACCTCCGCCAAAGTCTGTCTGCTCGGCCAGACGGTTATCGATAATATATTTGCTAAAGGCGTAAACCCGATTGGTCAATATATCCGTTTTGGTAAAACGCCGTTCCAGGTGATTGGTACCCTGGTGCCCAAAGGGCAAAGTAATTTCGGGCAGGACCAGGATGACATCATCCTGGCTCCCTATACGACCGTACAAAACAGGATCACCGCCAGTACCGTTTATCTGAACCAGATTTACGTTTCCGCGATCAGTGAATCGGCCAGCGATTCTGCTACCCAGGAGATCACGGCTATCCTAAGAGCCAGTCATAAGCTTACCGATCAGCAGGAAGATGACTTTAATGTCCGGACACAGGCCGAGCTGATCACCACCATCAGTGCCACCAGCAGTATGCTGACTGTGCTGCTGACTTCCATCGCAGGCATCTCCCTGTTCATCGGCGGGATCGGCATTATGAATATCATGTATGTCTCTGTTACGGAACGTACCAAAGAAATCGGCCTTCGGATGGCAATCGGCGCCAGGGGCAGGGATATCCTGATGCAGTTTCTGATCGAAGCGATCATCATCAGTATTACAGGCGGATTAATAGGCGTTGCCCTGGGGCTGCTTTCCTCTTTTCTGATTACACAACTCGCCCACTGGCCAGTCCTCATTTCTGAATCATCGATCATTATTTCATTTCTGGTCTGCGGGGTAACCGGCGTTTTCTTCGGATATTATCCCGCCCAAAAGGCGGCCCGGCTGGATCCCATCGAAGCGTTGCGTTATGAATAAGCTCAAAAAAAAGTAAACACATTTTCAACCCTGAGCAGTTCATTCGTCTTGTAAGTCCAATTCTGCACCCGCATTCACCTGATAGCCGCGCAAAGACAAATAAAAATTTTTTTATGAAAAAGATTATTTAAACCAAATAGGTTCATAAAGAGTAGTTTACAAGATTGGAAAATACTATTGGTAACGATTTAGTAATGGTGCTTACTACACTTGCTTTCATTTGATTACCTTGTAAATCAAGGTTCAAAAATATAAAAAATCTATTTGTTTTTAGATTGAAATCTAATTTATTTTGTCTATTTTAATTTTCCACAATCCCCTTAAATCATTCAGTTTATATCCAACAGCTTTGTCATTTGGGTAGAATGTGTTTATTTTTTGCAAGGTTTTTTCTTCAATGTCGGTTGTTGGGTTTCCATGACACTTCATACAGGTAGGCATTGCGAGGTTAATTCTTTTGTAATACACATATTGCTCGTTCTGCGTAAGCAATGTGTCTGACAATTCTTGCTTTCTTTTGAATTCATCAAAAATGGAACGATCGGTTTTTGTTTTGAGATTATTTTTGGGATTTCTGTTTTTATCTGTGATACGTTGGATACTCATCCGAACTTCTTTTGATAACGAATCGGTAATAGGTATCGCTTTAACATGGCAAAAATCCACGGCGTATTCCGTTCCACCCTTTTGTATAGCAGTAGCTACGTTTTGCAGTAAAACCATTTGAGATACTGTCGCAATAGAATCAGCCTGATTTTTTAGGTCAGCAATTTCTCTTTCATTATGAGTAGTTTGCTGACAAGAAGTTGCAGTTAGTCCCAGTAATAAAGTCAATATTTTAAAATTCACTGTTCAGTTTCTTTCAAAAATAGTTCATCGGAAATATTCACTGTGTAACATTGGTTACAAAACATTGAATTGGTTCTATCTATTTTTGCTTTAATTTCAAACTGTTTTCAGTTGTATCATGTTTCAGTTTCTGCAGACATATCGCCAAATTGTGATCGTTTTGCTAACGATTATAATGGCTATTCCGTGTTCGGTAAAAAGAGATCTGAAGCAACAATTTCAATCTGAAAGCACCCAATCTACAAGCAATAATTCTCCCAAAATAGGATGCACTTCTTTCTGTTCCCTATATTCGGAATCCAATAAGAAACAAAAAAGCCAAACATTCCGCAAAGCTGCATTACCATATTTTTTCTTATATGCATATGAAAGCATCATAACAGTAGATTTCATTGCTCCGATTATAGATAATTACCATTTCTATAAGGAAAAAATCCCCACACATATCCGAAACCAACAATTCTTGATTTGATGCCTTGATGAATTTACTGTTTAGAACAGTATCATTTTCGATTAGTATTTATCAAATCAGAATTATCTATGGACAAACAAATTCAGATAAATGGATTATCCGTTTTATTGTTGCGTATTACACTCAGCGGTATATTCATAGTTGCGGGTGCTTCACATCTTATGCATCCGGAAGGAGTAACCCAACGTATTCAAAATGCTCCTTATAGTAGCTTTGCATCTATGTTTGGCGATCCACATGTATTGGGGATTCTTTCAGGCTACGTCCTACTCGTTTTCGGAATTACTTTCCTCTTGGGCATTTTTACCCGTTGGTCAGCTATTATCTTGTTTATAACGCTCATGCCCATTACAATAACTATACAAATGGGAAATGGTGTGCTACACGGTCCGCTTTGGAAAAATATTGCCCTATTCGGAGGATTGCTGTTTTTTATCCTCAACAACCCAAAATCATATAGTCTTTACAACAAATAATCAATAACATTTAAAATCAAAATAAAATGAAAAAACAAATCATAATTATCGCTTTATCCCTTTTAGGAATAACTTTTTTAAATGATGTAAAAGCTCAAACTCTTACCACATCCCAAGTAGAAAATGCCATCAAAAAAGATGGGAAGTATGTCCTGTTAGTTCAAAATTCGATGCACTTTATGGTATCGGTAATGACGGGTGAAGAATACAAAACAAAAAGTTCAAATATTCAATTCGAAATTGTTTTGATCGGAGAAGTCGTAAAAGATTTAGCGGAAAAAGAAGACTTGAAGCCTTTCATTCAAAAGGCCGAAAAAGCAGGAGTTAAAATCGTGGTTTGCGAATTTGCTATGAACAAATTAGGCGTTAAAAAATCACAATATCATCCTTCAATACTAACTACGCCTAACAGTTTCACGTACCTTTTTGGCTTGCAGGAATTAGGATTTAAAACCATAACGCTTTAATCAAACTGTATGAAAAAATTAGCAATATTATTCAGTTCAATAACCATGCTATCTTGTAGCGACAACAATACAGAAGAAGTCATTACCATTCTTCAAACTGCGGACATACATGCCTATCTTAATCCGCATTCGGAATTGTTTGTAGAGAATGACTCCATCGTTTTCAGAAATGCTGGTGGTTTAGCGAATATCAAAATGTTGGTAGAATCGGTACGTAAAGAAAATCCCGATGGAACTGTTTTTATCGATGGTGGAGATTTGATACAGGGAAGTGGCGAAAGTGTATATTCTGAGGGTAAAATATTTCCAGCTCTGATTCAACAGATGAATTATGATTTATTGATTCCGGGAAATTGGGAGGTTATATATGGCAAACAAATAATGTTGGAGGTGATGAACGGTTACAAAACCAACGTCATCGTATCGAATATGTATCACGAAGCAGATGAGAAACCAATCTTTCCCCCGTATTGGATTACCGAAAAGAAAGGTGCGAAAATGGGTTTTATCGCTTACAATGACCCAGAAGTGCCGATACGTCAAAATCCCGGTTTCAGCGAAGGATTGAAA
>Ga0180219_1001941_pt1 | contig 12706 bp, 15 predicted proteins | sample eDN3rd30CBELigMG_FD_151338 | JGI IMG/M metagenome (GOLD analysis project Ga0180219, IMG submission 151338) | Enriched Miracle-Growth compost microbial communities from Emeryville, California, USA - eDNA 3rd pass 30_C BE-Lig MG (version 2)... ...
AGTTTCCCATGCACCACTACGACATTCCCCTGCCGGTGCCTGACTAGGGCCTGTCGACACTAAGGCGCATCTGCCGTGAACCCCCTGGCCTGGATCGACGATCACACTCCTTTTCCGCACCCCAGCAAGGCGCTGCCGGAAGGCCTGCTGGCCGTGGGGGGCGACCTCTCGATCGAACGGCTTACCGACGCCTACTCCCAGGGGATATTCCCCTGGTTCAACGAGGGCGACCCCATACTGTGGTGGAGCCCCGACCCGCGCATGGTGCTTGCCTGCGACGACTTTCGCGTGTCGCACTCGCTGGACAAGAAGCTGCGGCAGATCGCCCGCGGCGACCACGACGCGCAGGCTTCCGTCCAGATCCGCATCAACACGGCGTTCGTGCGCGTCATCCGGGCCTGCGCCGAACCGCGCGGCAGCCTGGCCGGCACCTGGATCTCTCCGCAGATCCAGGCCGCCTATCATGCCTGGCACCGGGCGGGCCATGTCCATAGCATTGAAACCTGGATCAATGGCGAACTTGCGGGGGGCCTGTACGGGGTAAGCCTGGGACGCTTTTTCTTCGGAGAATCGATGTTCGCGCGCGTCAGCGACGCATCCAAGCTGGCATTGGCGTACCTGGTGCGCTTCCTGCAACGGCAGGGCATCAGGCATATCGATTGCCAACAACAGACTTCGCACCTGGCCAGCCTGGGGGCCAGGCCCATGGACCGCGACGACTTCCTGCTTCTGCTGGCTGAAGCCCGAACGCATGCGACACCGCAATGGCCGAAGGGCCGCCTGATGGCCGACGGGCAGCTTGCCCCGCTGCCGGCCTTGACGCCATAATGAAATCTGCCCCGCCCTGCAAAGCGCCGCCATGAGCCACCCCACCGAGCTTACCCTCAAGACCCTGCAGTTCTATTCAACGGCCTCGTACCCGTGCAGCTATATCGAAGGGCGCGAGGCGCGCTCGCAGGTGGCCGCCCCCACCCACCTCATCGATGCCGGCACCTATTCACACCTTGTTGAAAAGGGCTTCCGGCGCAGCGGGCTGTTCACCTATCGTCCGCACTGCGACGCCTGCCAGGCATGCCAGCCCATCCGTGTCGACGTCGAACACTTTCAGCCCAGCCGCACACAGAAAAAGCTATGGCGCCGGCACCAGCACCTGCGGGCGCGCAACGCCCCGCTGGAATTCGAACCCGAACACTTCGAGCTTTATCGGCGCTATGTCTCCACCCGGCATGCCGGCGCGGGCATGGACGACAACGACCAATCGCAATACACGCAGTTTCTGCTGACCACCCGGGTCGACACCACCCTGATAGAGTTTCGCGACGAAAGCGGCGTGCTGCAGATGGTGTCCATCATCGACATCCTGGACACGGGCCTTTCGGCCGTCTATACATTTTTCGATCCGCAGGCGCCGGGCAGCCTGGGCACCTACGGCGTGCTGTGGCAGATAGACCGGTGCCGCGCCATGGGCCTGCCCTGGCTGTATCTTGGGTACTGGATCCGCGAAAGCCGTAAAATGGCGTACAAAACACAATACAGGCCCTGCGAAATCCTGCGCGGCGGCCACTGGTCTTCCCTGTAAATCGATGTCCCTGCTATTCAATTCCTATCCGCTGGCGCGTCCGGCGCTCTTCTCCCTGGACGCAGAAACCGCCCATGAGCTCACCCTCTCTTCGTTGCAGAAGGCCTATGACTGCCGCCTGACCAGGCATCTGCTGGCCAGCCGGCCGCAATTGCCCGCCCGGCTGATGGGCCTTTCCTTGCGCAACCCCGTGGGGCTGGCGGCGGGCCTGGACAAGAACGGAGCCCACATCGACGCGCTGGGCCAACTGGGCTTCGGCTTCGTCGAAGTGGGCACCGTCACGCCCCGCCCCCAGCCCGGCAACCCCAAGCCCCGCATGTACCGGCTTCCCGAAGCGCATTGCCTGATCAACCGAATGGGGTTCAACAATGACGGCCTGAAGAAGTTCATCGACAACGTGCGCCAAAGCGAGTGGCGCAGCGGCGGCGGCATCCTGGGCCTGAACATCGGCAAGAACGCCGACACGCCCATAGAGCGCGCCGTGGACGACTACCTGATCGGCCTGGAAGGCGTCTACCCCCATGCCGACTACGTGACCGTGAACATTTCCTCGCCCAACACCCAGAATTTGCGCAGCCTGCAGGAAGGCAGCGAACTGCCCGAGCTGCTGAAGGCCCTGCGGGAAAAGCGCAAGGAACTGGCCGACAGGCATCAGCGCCAAGTGCCGCTGGCGGTGAAGATCGCCCCCGACCTGGCCGCGGAACAGATCGACGTCATTGCCGACACCCTGCCGCAATACGGCGTGGACGGCATCATCGCCACCAACACCACCATCACGCGCGGCGCCGTCGAGGGCCACCCGCACGCCGGCCAGGCCGGCGGGCTGTCGGGCCCGCCCGTGCACGCCTTGTCGCTGGCCGTCATCCAGCGGCTGCGCCAGCGCCTGGGACCCGAAATGGCTATTATCGGCGTGGGCGGCATACACGATGGCAAGCATGCCCAGGAAAAAATGGCGGCGGGCGCCGATGCCGTCCAGCTGTACACGGGCCTGATCTATCGCGGCCCCGCCCTCATCAAGGATTGCGTCAACGCGCTTGCACGCACCGCCGCGCCGGCCTCGACCCGATAAGCCAAAAAAGGGCGCGCGCCGCCCTCTCCCGCTCCGCCTCTGCCTCCCGCCGGAAAACGCACAAAAAAATCCCGGCAAAGTTCTAGACTTTACCGGGATTTTTACGCATGCCGCTGGCGTGGAGCAGAAGCTGGGGCTTCTTCAGGCCATGGCCCTGTTCGGTCGCGCCTTCGCGATGCGAAGGCTAACGGCTTTGGCTTGTGGCCGGTGCTTTGCGCCGGGTCGGCTCTTGTGGAGCGCCCGGCCGGGAACGAACGGAATCAGGCAGCGGTGCGACGGGCGCGCGCGGGCTTGGCGGCGGCTTCGGCGGCCGAATTGGCGGCCTGCAGCGTGGCGTTGGCGGCGGCGGTCAGGTTGGACTCGGCCGTTTGCGAAGCCTGCTTGGCGGCCTTGCTGACCGACTCATAGGCGTTGTTGACCGAAGCCAGCGAGGACTTCAACAGGGCAACGGCGCTTTCCGAGCCGGTGGGAGCGGTCTTGGCGAACTGCTCGACGGCGTCGGCGATCTGCTGCTGCGCCTGGGCGACCTGTTCTTCGGTCAGACGGCTGAGGCTGCCCTGCACCGACGATACGATGTCGTACACATGCTTGCCGTAGGCCAGGGTCTTCTCGGCGCTGGGCTGCACCAGCGAGGACGTGAACGCGACGGCTTCCTGGGCGTCCTTGACTTCGATGGCTTCCTGGGACTTTTGCGCGGCTTCGTCCAGGGTGGCCTTCATGACTTTCAGGTTAAGGTCGACGAGCTTTTCGAAACCATCGAAAAACGCGCCTTGAACGGCCAGCAGATTGTCCAGCGAGGCCTTCTGCGTGGCGAAAACTTGTTGGGGGATAGCACTCATGACGGTTCCTCGTAGTGGGCTAAAGACGGTTGGGCATTTGCTGCACTGCACAAGTGTCATTTTACGGATTTAGCCGCCGCCGTCAAGTTTTTTGTTGCATCGCAACAAAAAACTCACAATATAGATGAATGGGGCGGGAAATTCAGGCGCCCGCCGCCTTGCGCTCATAGCCCAGCGCCTCGGAAATCCGGCCCGCGGTGTCTTGCAGCAGCCCAATCCATTCGTCGCGCATGCGGTCGGCCGGCGCCGAGATCGAGAGCCCGGCCTGCAGCTTGCCCGTGTCGTCGTACACCCCTGCGGCAATGCAGCGCACGCCCAGCTCTAGCTCTTCATTGTCGCGCGAATAGCCGTGGCGGCGCACCAGCGCCAGGTCACGCTCGAGCTGCTCGGCCTTGGTCAGGCTGTTGCGCGTGGTGCCGGCCAGGCCGGTGCGCATGATGTAGGCCTTGACCTGGCGCGGTTCGCTGACGGAAAGGAAGAGTTTTCCGGTGGAAGTGAGGTGCAGGGGCGCCCGGCCGCCTATGGCGCGCACCACCTGCATGCCCGAACGTTCGCTCCATGCGCGCTCTATATAGACGATTTCATCGCCCTGTTGCACCGACAAGTTGATGGTCTGGCCCGTAATGGTGTGCAGTTCGCGCATGTACTCGATGGCGACCTCGCGCACGTTCAGGCGGCCCTTGACGAGCGACCCCAGCTCAAGAAGACGCATGCCCAGCTGGTACAGGCCGCTATCCACGCGCTCGACATAGCGCCCTACGACCAGGTCGTTGAGAATGCGGTGGGCGGTGGAGGCATGAAGGCCTGTTGCCGCGGCCAGGTTCTTGAGCGCCACCGGCTCGGACTGGCGGGCCAACACGTCGAGCAGCAGCATGGCCCGCTCGAGCACCTGGATGGCGATCTGCGAACCTCCGGCGCCCCGCTCGGAAGCGCCCGCTGTAGGGATGTCGGAAGCAAAGGTGGATTGGGGCATGGCCGAAGAGTTTTGACGCGACGCAACAATCCCATATTATGAAAAAACCGCCGCACTTGGCAAGCACTTTTTCTTGGCTGAATCGCACGCCCCTATTCGGGCGGGGTAAGGCTGCCGCCCACGCGCTCGACCTCGGCCCGAAGATAGGCCAGGGCCTGGGCCGCGGCCTCGGGCTCGCCCTTGACGCCCAGGTCGATGTGGGGCCGGCCGCTGCCCATGCTGGGCAGGCTGAAGGCCTTGACCCCGGGCCATTGCCGTTCCAGGTGCTCGAGCGCCGGCGTAATGCGCGATTCGGGCACATTGAAGGCCAGGAACGAATGCTCGACCCGGGTCATGCGATGATGCAGGTGCTTGTAGCGGGTGTCGAGCGTCCATTCCATCATCGGCCAGGCAATGACCGGAAAGCCCGGCATGAAAGTATGGTTGCGGATATAGAACCCGGGAATCTTGTTGTAGGGGTTGGGCACGATCTCGGCACCCTCTGGAAACACCCCCATCTGCAGCCGCTGCTGGTTCTCGGGCGTCGACATGTCGGCGCTGCCGCCGGTCCGGCGCGCCGTATCGGCGGTGCGCTCGGCAATAAGGCGCTCTGCCTCGGGATGAAGGCGCAGGGGCACGCCCAGGGCCTGCGCCGCCGCCTGGCGCGTCTGGTCGTCGGGCGTGGCGCCGATGCCGCCACAGCAGAACACGGCGTCAGGCCCCGCAAAGCTGCGCACCAGCGTAGACGCGATGACGTCGCGGTCGTCCGAGATGAACTCCGCGCCCGCCAGCTGCATGCCTCTTTGGGACAGCAGCTCGATGAGCTTGGGCATGTGCTTGTCTTGACGGCGCCCCGACAGGATCTCGTCGCCGACGATGATGAGGCGAACTTGCTGCAGAGGCCCGGAAACAGGGGAAGTCATGGCGATTGCACCTTTCGGTCGTGGGCGGCAGCCGCCTGCAACGCCGCCTGCTGACGCTGCTGGCGCAGGGCCTCGAGGCTGAAGTGGGCGAACACCAGCGAGGAAAACACCGGCAGCACGAGCCAGGCCGGAGGAAACAGGTTGATCAGTGCAAGCAGGAAGCCCATCAGCCAATACTGGCGGTTGTGGCGCCGCCAGATCAGCTTGCGCTCGTGGGCATTGGCGTGCTCGATGATGGAATCGACCCGCAGCATGCGCGTGAAGGCAAAGGCCCACCACACGATGGGCAGCACCACCGGCAGCGGCGGAATCAGCCACAGCGGCATGGTCAGCAGCCATCCGAGCGAAAACAGCACGCCCACCCATATCGCGTTCCAGATGCCGTACGAAGTGGAAAACTGGCCGTGGCGCACCACGCCGAAGTACTCGCGCCTTTCGAGATGGCGCAGCACGATGGGCATGACGAAAATGGCGGCAATGACCAGGCCCAGGATGCCCGACAAGGGCAGCAGAATGGCCACGGCCAGCAAGGGAACCAGGTACAGCTTGATCGAGAACAGGCCGATGGCCAGCATCCACTGGTCGAATTCGTTCAGGTAGGACCAATTGAGCGCATAGGCGTCCAGCCAGTTGGTAAGCGGCGTCCAGAAGGCCCAGATCAGCACCACGGCGCCCACCAGCGCAATGAAAAACGGCTGCAGCAGCGTCAGCAGCATCTTGGGATGGCACTGCGTGACGAGCGCCCGCTTGAACGCCACCCCTACCGCCGCAAGCCCCGTTGTCGAGGAAGACCGTACCGCAATGTCATAATCCATTATGGGCGATGCTTTGAAATGAACACCCGGCTATCATAAACAAACACCCTTCGCTTTGTCTTTATGCCAATTTACGATCCGCAACACGACCTTGCAGCCCTGAACAACCGCCTGGCGGGCAACGACGACCTGCTCGTCGTGTGCTATTGCGCCGCCTGGTGCGATACCTGCACCCAGTACCGCAGCGACTTCAGCGCGCTGGCCGAGCGGCATCCGGCCCATGTGTTCGTTTGGATCGACATAGAAGAACAGCCCGAACTGCTGGGCGACGAAGACGTCGAGAACTTTCCCACCATTCTGCTGCAGGCTTCCGACCGCAACCTGTTTTTCGGCACGCAGCTGCCGTATATCAGCCATCTCGAGCGCCTGCTGGAAAAGGCCGGCGAACTGGCGCCCATCGGCTTCGATCACTGCCCCCCGCTGCTGCGCCCCCTTTTGCGCCCGGCCTGACCGGCCGGCGCTTTCGATATTGCCGGGGCCTTTTGCCGCGGCAAAGGCGCGCCAAGGCCGCGCATCAGCATTTGCGTCACGAATGAAATGTAGTCTTCGGTAAGCTTCTGGTCGCTGGACTTGTCGCCAAACATCCGGTGCAGCAGCGGCCCCGAGTTGGCGAAAAAAACGCAAGCGCCAAGCATCATGAGATGCAGGAAGCGGGGGTCGCTTTCCCGGCCGGTGGCATCGACCTCTGCCGAATCGATCAGCACGCGCGTCAGGGCCAGCCCCCTATCGACCACGCCTTGGGCGATGCCCTCGGCGCCGTTCGAACCAGCCTCCCCGCCGTTTTCAGCGACGTATATCTCTTTGAACACAAGCTCGGAAAACTGGGGCATTTCATGCATGACGTCTATCAGCAGCTCGAGACGCATGCGGATTTTTTCTTCCAGGCTGCCTTGTTGACAATACATGTCCTGGCTTCTGCCCTGCAGCTCGTTCAGCACCTGAGCGACGACCGCCTTCAAAAGGCCGGCCTTGTCCCGGAAATAGTAGCGGATCAGCGCCCGGTCCACCTTGCCGGCGGCAGCCACGTCGCTTAGCGTGAGCTGCGCCGCCGACTTCTGCCGAAGCAAGACAATCGCCGATTGCAGGATGGCGTCGCGGCCCACCGAATCGCTTTCGGCGGGCCGTCCGGCCTGCCGCCGCGGGCGGGAAGCGCCGGGTGTTTGTGCGCGTGAACGAGTCATAAGCGTAGGGAAACCTGCTGAATAAATTTTGTTGACACCAGAAATTCGACCTTATTATACTTGCTTAATTCCCGGACATGGGAATTGAACAAAACAGGCCCGCGGCCCGCCCGCAATCACCGTCCACCGCTCATGGAGCCATGCATGGAACCCGAATTCAATCCTTACCTGCGGTCCTCGCCGCCCCCTTCGGTCCACGTCGGTGGCAAGGGCTATATCGAGGTTCCCGGCAAAGCTGAAAACCTGCGCTGGCAGACCCGCAGTGCAGCGCCCACCGAGTACGAGAACGCATTGGCCAACGCCCTTGAGCAAGCGTATGCATCCGGCGACGTTACCGCCGACGAAATTGTCGAAACCCTGAACCGCCGGAACTTCAGAAATGCATCCGGAGAGCGTTGGACCGTGGCCAATCTGGCGTCGGAAATGTCCGCGCTGGGCCGATGAACACTTTTCATTTCATAAAACAAACCAGGAGACATCTCATGAACCGAACCCAAAGCGTGGCGCTGGCGATAGCGGGCCTGTCACTAAGCGTGCTGGCAGCCGCATCCAATGCACAAGACCTGCGCAGCGTCACCTATGTTCTCCCGGCGCCTCCCGCCTTGCCGGCCTTCGCGCCCTGGATGGTCGCGCAGCAGCGCGGCTATTACGCGCAAGAAGGCCTGGATGTGAATTTCATCACCGCCAAGGGCGGGGCCGACGTGGCAAAGCAGGTGGGCGCGGGCAACGCCCCCTTGGGCGGCGGGGTGGGCGACACCCCCATCATCGTGCGCGCCAACGGTATCCCGATCAAGGCGGTGGCCGTGCTGGGGGGCTCCTCGTTCATGCACCTGGCCATCGACAAAGAGGCGGGCATAAGCTCAGTAGAACAACTGAAAGGCAAGACAGTGGGCGCGATGTCCTATTCGGACACGACCTACTTTGCCCTGCTGGGCATGCTCAAGGCGAACGGCCTGAACAAAAACGACGTAGACATACAGGCGTCGGGGCCGGCGGTGTGGAAGCTGTTCGCCGACAGGAAGATCCCCGCCCTCGCCTCTATTCCAGAATGGAGCGTCAACGCCGAACTGGCCGGCGTCAAAGTGGACATCATTCCCGCCGACAAGTATTTCAAGAGCATGGCGCAGGCCATTCTGGCGTCCGACGAAATCATCGAGAAAGACCCCGAGCTGGTTCGCGGCTTTGTGCGGGCCACAGTCAAGGGCCTGGCGGACATCATCAACGACCCCGCCTCGGCGGCAAAAGACTACATCAAGGCCGTGCCCGCCTACCAAGACAAAGAAGACTATGTCGGCCGCGTGTTCAAGCTGTACAACGAGCTGGTGTATGCGGGGCAGAAGCATCCCGGTGAAATCGACCCCGAGCGCCTGGGCGCCCTGCAAGACTTCTATGTCAAGGAAGGCATCGTCGGCAAGGCGATTCCGCTCGACGAGCTGTATACCAACGCATTCATTCCCAGGCAATGAGCCGCGGCTCCCGCCCACAAACCGTCACGACAAGGCACGAACTCATGAACAACGACATTTCCCGCCGATCGGCCGAGCTGGTCGAAACGGGGCTGAGGAACTTCTGGTACCCCGTGGTGCCCAGCTATATGCTGGAGGCCACGCCCATCGGCATTACCCGACTTTCAGAAGAAATCGTGCTTTGGCGCGACCGGGACGGAAAGGTGCACGCCATTGAAGACCGATGTCCGCATCGCGGCGCGCGGCTTTCGCTCGGCTGGAACCTGAACGATCGCGTGGCGTGCTGGTACCACGGCGTGGAAGTCGACGGCCACGGCGTGGTCGCCGATGTGCCCGCGGTAAACTCCTGCGCCCTCAAGGGAAAAGCCTGCCTCAAGTCTTTTCCCGCGGTCGAGACGAATGGCGCCATCTTCCTGTGGTTCGGCGATGGCGGCGGAACGCCCGCGGTCCCGCTCGACCTTCCCGAAGAAATGATCAGCGACGAATACTCCGGCTTCCTGTGCATGCAGAACTGGAAGTGCAATCACCGCTATGCCATCGACAATGTCATGGACCTGATGCACGGCCGCTACCTGCATGCCTCGTCGCATTCCATGGCCGAAGGCGACAAGCGCGCCGAAATGGAAATCAGGCTGACGGATACCGGGCTGATGTTCGAGAAGAAGAATCAGCGCGGCGTAAACTTCGACTGGGTAGAGTTCGGCATGACCTCGGCCATCTGGCTGCGCCTGGCCGTGCCCTACCAAAAAAAGCACGGCGGCGGCGAGTTCATTATCGTGGGCTTCGTAACGCCCGTGGACGAGCATCACTGCCAGGTCTACTTCTGGCGAATAAAAAAGGCCTCGGGCCTTGACCGCGACATATGGCGATTCCTGTATCGCAATCGCCTTGAAGGACTGCATTGGGACGTCCTGGAGCAAGACCGTTTGGTGCTCGAAACCATGACGGCCGATGCGCGCTCAAAAGAGAACCTTTACCAGCACGACGCCGGCCTGGTCCGCGTCAGGCGCATCATGGAACGAATCGCGTCCGAGCAGGCCGGCAGGTCGGCCGCCCCGCCCCATGCGCAGGCCGCCGTAACATTGCAGTAACGCAGTTATGAAAGGGCGCGATCAGCGGCCGCCGCCCAGCAGCACGCCGACCGACCTCTTGCCCGTTGCCGAAGGGGCGGCCTTGCCCGAGGGCTCGCCGCCCTTCTGGCCGGCGCTTGCCGAGGGCACATAGGGGCGATAGAAGAAATCGTCGACCGGCTTGCGCGAAGACGGCATGGAGCCGCGCGTGCGGTCGCTGAAGCGCGAGCGCGGCGGCAGGCTCAGGCTGCCGCGCGGAATCTTGGCCTTGATGAGCTTTTCGATGTCGAGCAGGAAGCGCTCTTCGTCGGGCGCAAACAGGGCGATGGCCTCGCCCTTGGCGCCGGCGCGGCCCGTGCGCCCGATGCGGTGCACGTAGTCTTCGGCGTTGTACGGAAGATCGTAATTGATGACGCACGGCACCCCGGCGACGTCTAGGCCGCGTGCCGCCACGTCGGTGGCGACCAATACCTCGAGTTCGCCCGCCTTGAAGGCCTCGAGCGCCTTCATGCGGTCGAGCTGGCTTTTGTCGCCATGGATCGACTCTGCCTTGACGCCGTCGCGCTCGAGCTGGCGCGCAAGCCGGCTGGTGCCGATTTTGGTGTTCGAGAACACGATGACCTGGTTCAGGCCGCGCGACTTGACCAGATGCACGACCGCCGCGCGCTTGTCGTCGCCCGACAGCGGATAGGCGATCTGGCTGACGGTATCGGCCGTGGCATTGCGCGCCGCCACTTCGATTTCGACCGGCGTGTTCAGGCTGGCGCGCGCCAGCTTGCGGATTTCACTGCTGAAGGTGGCCGAAAAAAGCAGCGTCTGCCGCTTGGCCGGAAGCAGGCGCACGATGCGCTCGAGGTCGGGCAAAAAGCCCATATCGAGCATGCGGTCGGCCTCGTCCAGCACCAGTATGCCTACTTGTCCCAGGTTGACGTTGCGCTGCTCGACATGGTCGAGCAGCCGGCCCGGCGTGGCGATGAGCACTTCGCAGCCGCGCCGCAAGGCGTCGCGCTGCGGCCCGATGTCGACGCCGCCGAAGACCACGGCGGAGCGCAGAGGCGTTCCCTGGCGATACTTGGCGACGTTGTCGGCGACCTGGTCGGCCAGTTCGCGGGTGGGCGTAAGAATAAGGGCCCGCACAGGGTGGCGGGCCGGCGAGGCGCTGGTGTTGGCAGACGCCATCAGGCGGTGCAATATGGGCAGCGTGAAGGCCGCGGTCTTGCCGGTGCCCGTCTGGGCGGCGCCCATGACGTCGCGCCCGTCTATGACAACGGGAATGGCCTGGCTCTGGATCGGAGTCGGGGTGGTGTACCCGGTAGCCGCAACTGCCTGCAAAATGCTTGGATGCAGGCCAAAGTCGGAGAATGTGGGTGTATCGGTAGAAGAGGTATCTGTCATTGAAATGGTAAATGCCGGCCCGGGCAAATGCCCAGTCCGGCTTTGGTAACCCGGCTATTTTAGCGCAGCGCCCGCGCCGGCGCGCCCAAACTTGCCGTCAGCGGCCATAAGTGTCGTGAAATGTCAACGGTTTACGCCGGCTTGGGCCGCTAAAGCAGCCAGGCTATGGCCCAATAGGCGCACATGCCGCCCACCATCAGGCCTATGGTGCTGCGCGTGCGCCAGTAGATCAGCACCGCCACGGCGGCAGCCAGCATCTTCACGTCGAAAAGGGCCGAGGCGCCGGCCTCCCAGGGCAGCAGGTCGGGCACGATGATGGCGGTCAGGGCGGCCACCGGCGCATAGCGCAGGGCGCGCCGCACGGGGTCCGTCAGGGGCAGGTGGTCGCCAAACAGAAAATATCCGGCCCGCGTCAGCAGGCAGCAAAGGGTCAGCAAGGCGATGGCGCCCAGCACATAGCTGTCTGCTTCGCCGCTCATGGCGCCCTCCTTGACTTGTGCATTTCGGCCAGCACGCCCGCCGCCACCCCCGCGACAATGGCCACGGCCAGCCCCAGGCGCAGCGGCAGGGGCTGACCCAGCCATGCGACGACGGCCGTTACCAGCACGGAGACCGCCATGGGCATGGCCTTGACCAGCGGGATCGCCACCCCCATCAGCGCCAGGGTGGCCGCGAACTCGAGCGACCACTCGGGCGGCACGAAGGCCCCGGTGTAGATGCCCAGCAAAGAGAAAAACTGCCACGCGAACCAGCCCGGCACGATCACGCCCAGGTAATACCATAGCTGGCCCCGCGTGCCCTTGCGCCGCGCATCGCCATAGCGGGTCATGAAGAAGACGAACACCAGGTCGCTGGACCAGTAGCCCAGCCCCAGCCTCTTGAGCCAGGAATACTTGCGGAAATAGGGCTGCAGGGCCGCGCCGAAGATGATGAAGCGGATGTTCACCACGAAGCCGGCGGCGAAGATCAGCCACAGCGGGGCGCCCGCCATCATGAGCGGCAAGGCGGTAAGCTGGGCCGAGCCCGCATAGACCAGGACGGACATCAAGACAGCCATGCCCTCGGACAGGCCGTAGCTGACCATGGCAAAGCCTGTTACGAAGGCCCAGATGCATAACGCGACTATGGCGGAAGCCGCGTGGCCCAAGCCTGCCGCAAAACTGCGGCGCGCTCGCGCATCCGGCCACGATATGCTGCTTCTGGAATGCGCCACCGGAAAACCTTTTATTTCAGAAAACCCAATGCCCCGCCTGCAACCATGCGCGGGCCAATCGGCGATCATATACGAAAACGGAGCCGCCGCTTGGTACAATGACGCCTCTTTTAATGGAGAGCATTATGTCGATGTCCGATCGTGACGGCTTCATCTGGTATGACGGGAAAATTGTGCCATGGCGCGATGCCACCACGCACGTCC
>Ga0180219_1001942_pt1 | contig 12705 bp, 15 predicted proteins | sample eDN3rd30CBELigMG_FD_151338 | JGI IMG/M metagenome (GOLD analysis project Ga0180219, IMG submission 151338) | Enriched Miracle-Growth compost microbial communities from Emeryville, California, USA - eDNA 3rd pass 30_C BE-Lig MG (version 2)... ...
TACTGTCGCCCTACGCAGTGAAAATTACGAAGATGTGGAGGAAACTCGGGGCGTGGTTCTGGATGGCCACCCAGAACGTCGACGACGTCCCCCCCGAGGCCTCAGCCCTGCTCAACATGATCGAGTGGTGGATCTGCCTGAACATGCCGCCGGATGAAGTCGAGAAGATCGCTCGGTTCCGCGAGCTGACGCCAGCCCAGAAGACGATGATGCTGTCGGCCCGGAAAGAGAACGGCAAGTTCACCGAAGGTGTCGTTCTGGCCAAGCGCATCGAACTGCTCTTCCGTGTGGTTCCTCCGAGCCTGTACCTCGCGCTTGCCATGACCGAGCCGGAAGAAAAGAAGCAGCGCTACGACATCATGAAGGCTATCGGGTGCGATGAGCTCGGTGCGGCCCTGGAGGTATCTGCCGACCTTGATCGAAAGCGCGGCATCACCCCCTACCCCATTTCATTTTCTGTAACAGCGAAGGCCGTGGAGCGCCAGGCATGAGAGTTCTCAATTCCCTGACCCAGAACCTGATCGAAAACCTGACCCAGTTGCTCAAACATCCTGGGCAAGAAGCCCTGCAGACGCTTGAGGTGTGTGCTCCCGTACTCATCGATGAGCTGCAGCAGATCAAAGAGCGCGCAGTCGATCGTCGCGACATCGGCCCCCAGATCCAGGCCGCCCTAGACGAGTGGCTGCAGCAGCACCCCTTACCGGAAAAAGCCCAGGAGGCGTTGATCGAGGCTCTTCGCCGGCAGTCCTTGATTCCACCAGTGCCCCCTTCGGGGCCAGAGCAATGAACGGCATCATCAGCTCTTGGCGAGCCGCAGCGATGCCTACGCGAGTCAGCATTCAGTTGGTACTTCTTGTGATCGCCGGCATCGGCGTTTGGTGGCCTTGGTCATCACCTGCAGCAAACGGCCCCTGGCTGTATGGATCTCCAACAGCTAGGTGGACGATCACCGAATATGCGGATCTAGAGTGCCCCTACTGCAGGTCCTATACACCCCAGCTGAAACGCTGGGTGAGCCAGCAGCCTGACGTGAACCTCAAATGGCATCACTTTCCTCTGCAGATACATGGTGTTGCAGCAGTACACGAAGCTCGCCTCGTGCATTGCGCAGGCACACTCGGCGGTACGGCCTCCTTCTGGAACGCTGTGGATCAGGTACTTGCGCGCACCGGCAGCAACGGACAGGGGATTCCCAGTGACTTCGCGATACTGGGACTCGACAGCGCGAATTCGAAGGCCAAATTGAAGCTCTGTGCGAACAGCAGCGAAACCGCCCTGCATATAGAGCAGGAGTTTTTCGATGCTCAACAGAAAGGAATCCAAGCTACCCCCACCTTGGAGATCACCGACAACAGAACCGGACGATCCGTTAGGCTCGAAGGCCCGGCAGACAGCACAACACTGCTTTCCGCGGTCGATAGCCTTACCAGGTAGCACAGCAGCGTCCTTGTAGATCAGCAGCCGCCACTACTAGCTCTTTGATAGTATTGAGATTGCAATACCTGGCCTAGATGGAACTTGGATGAAAACGCTCAATTTCAGCAACGCGACAGTCAACCTGGAAACCCGTACTGGTGTCGTTCTCTCTACTGACAAGAGATCTGAGACTCAGATCAGCTCTCATGGGGGTGGCGGATACGTTGGCTCCAACGGCGGCTATGTAGCACCTCCACGAATCAGCTCAAGGACCGTCGAGATTCATGAGTTCTGGATCAAGGATGAAGCAGGTAATGAAGTACCTGTCCAACTTGCCGGAGCGAATCTGCCACTTCGTATCGGTCAGGCAGTCAGCGTAATTGGCGCTTGCCGCCCGAACGCCGAGCAACTGTTTGTGGCAGCAGTAGTCAATCACAGTTCAGGTACCACCACACGGGTCCTTAGCAATGAAGACCTGGCTGCAAGCCTGGGGCTTACTCCCGACACCTACGCCAAACCGCTCGCATTCTTCGGTGCTGTAGTCGCCGCCATAGGATGGTGGGTGGTACTCAACTTTTTAGTTGTTGGCGCGGGGGCCGGGTTAATCGGGTTCGCAGCCTATAGAGCGTTTCAAGCCTCGCAGAAGTATCCTGGCTACGTCGGGAGCCTAGACCACGCCGTTCGGGAGCTGGCTATAACCGCAACGACCAAACAAAAGAGCGCTGCTTAACCTCGCCAGCACGAGCGAGCTCAGCTACTACTGGGAGTCCGAGGGCGACGGATTAAATTCCCGCCCTCGCGATATTCATTTCCTGCTGCATAGTCACCCTCTGTTCCGTTCTCCTGCACCTGAACAACTACCAGGTGCAGCACCATGTTCAACTTCTACTCGACCGGCCTGTGGCGCGCTGTGGCGGTGCTCTGCGGAGCGATCGCCTCTGCCACCTCTCACGCCGAAACCTGGGTCATCACCGACTCAGCGCATCCAGTCAACCTTCCTGCAGGCGTCGGAATTCGGCTAATTCAGCTGGATGAACAGCATCGCCTCGAGGAGCAGCTTTCCCACCTGCTGCCGGCCAACCCTCAGATGGCCGCAGTAGCTGCGCAGAAAGTTCTGAATGGCCCGGAAGGCGCACGTATTCAGCAGGACCTGATCAAGGCCCAACAAGGCCTCACCGATGCCTGGAGTGTGGGAGTCGAGAAGCTGCCTGCAGTGGTTGTCGACCGCAAATACGTCGTGTATGGCCAACCGAATGTTGCCCTAGCCCTGCAGGCCATCGAACACTCGAGGGAGACGCGATGAAAAACTCCCCTATTCGCCTCTTGGCTGCGGCAATCGCTGCCTGTGCATCGTTTTCCACGTCGGCCGCGATCAACTCAGCAGCGATCATCAGCTCGTCGCTATCTCCCGACTGCCTCGAGTACAAAGTCGTTGGGATTTGCTACTGGCTGTTCTGCACCCCCTACGGCTGTAAGGTCAGAACCTCCACCAAGGTCCGTCACTACATCCCTGACGTCGTGGTCTCTGCTTACGCCAACACTGGCGACAACCCCTGGACGGAGATGAGTTCGCTCGGCGCGCCCAATGCGTCTGCGCAGGCCGGTAACGATGGCACCACGAACCACAACAACGAGAACAACAACATCAAGTTCAAGGAGGCAGATGTCATCGGCCACCCAGGTGGCTCCCTCTTCAGCCGATTTGCCAGCGCCTCGGGATACGCATGCAAGGGGGCAACCACTCCGTTCATGCCCTACATGCTCAGCACGCTGGATACGATTGCCTGGCGATACGGCATTCCAGAGTCGGTCTATCCGGAATCGCTCACTCCGGGGATGCGTGAGGTCGGCGGAATGCTTTCTGGGGACCTCTGGGGCAGTGTCTATCCACGCAGCGGCTTCCTACACCAGAGCGACGACCACAAGGCCGGCGCGGTAATGGCTCAGCGAGCAGGCGATGTCACCACGCGCTACGGCCAACCCCATCTGTACATGCCCATCCGAGCCACACCAGAGGAAGGCTACTGGCCCGCCGGCGAGCTGCTCGAGGGCGACGCCACCACTGGCAAGTGGCAGGAACTGACTCCGACGCTGTCGACGACGTGCGCGGTGTTCCCCAACGGCGGTCCGCAAGTTCAGGCCGAAGACGAAGCCTACGCCTGGGCGCTGTGGCGCCCCTACTCCTGCTGTCAGCGTCGCGGCCAGACATTCCTGGGCAGCACCGATTTCCAATGAGCATCAGTCACTGGAGCACCATATGAAACACATCACCAAAGCAATTGGAATCGCCCTCAGCTTGAGCAGTACCGCAGCACTCGCCGTTGACCCCATCAAGGTTGAATCGCAGGGCAGCGTGATCGGAGACGACGTGCTTTACAGCATCGGCGGCGGAAGCGCGGTGACAATGGGTAGCGCCGGTCAGATGGAGAGCATCACGGTCGGCGCCGGCTGGCAGAACAACCTGGTCTGCGGAAACATGAGCCTGAACAACACTCTGGAGAACCAGCTGAACGGCGCTACTCAAGGCTTCCAGAACATCATGGGCTCCGTCATTCAGAACGCTACCGGAGCAGTTTCATCGCTACCTGCACTCATCCTGCAACGCGCCAATCCGGCCCTCTACAACCTGCTCACTAACGGTATCCTGCAGGCCCGCCTCGACTACGACAGATCGAAGGGCAGTTGCCGTGCCTTGGCCGAAAGCATGGCCGACATTGCAGGTAACCAGATGGGGTGGGGCAAAGTCGCCGAAGGCCAAAAGATGGGCCAGGAACTGACTGCAAACTCCGACGCCGTCGCCGTCATGGAGAAGACCGAGAGCGCTTCCGGCAATTCCGGAGTCACTTGGGTTGGAGGATCTCAGGCTGGCGGCTCGGGCCAGCAGCCTATCCGGGTTGTAAGCGATGTAACCAAAGCTGGCTACAACCTGCTCAACAGTCGGTCGGTAACCGATACCTCAAGCATTCCGAAGGATGCCTGCTCCAATGGGCTGGTCTGCGGCTCCTGGGAATCCCCGGCCAAAGCCGCAGAGTTCGCCACACGCGTACTCGGTGAGCAGCAGATCCAGACCTGTGAAAACTGCTCCAGCGCATCTTCGCCTGGTGTCGGACTTGCCCCCCTGATTCAGGAAACCTACGAGGCCAAGATCCAGGCCCTGCAGGAGTTGCTCAAACCAGGGGCAACGATCACTGCTGAGAAATTGCGTGATGCTGGCAGCGATTCCTTGCCTGTCACACGCGGCGTAATCATGGCGCTGCGCGACGAACGCGACCAGTCGGTATTGGCCCAACGCCTGGCTTCAGAGGTCGCCCTTGCGGACGTACTCGAAAAGAGCCTGCTGCTCCAGCGAATGCTGATCACCGGCAGCAAGGAACCCAACGTCAATATGAACAAGCTAGCGGTGGATGCTGTTCTCGGAAGCACGGACACGTTGCAACAGCTGATCACCAACTTGAAGACAGAACTCGATATGAGGCAGCAACTCGCCAAGAACTCGCCGATGGCCATCGTCGAGCGCGGCCAATCTCGCGCCGAGAACTCCAGAGCGGTGCTTCCTGGAGCTCCTGAAACCGATCGCCTGCAGCAGTTGCAGAAACCCGCGACCAAGGAGTGAGCCCGATGGACCAGCAAATCACCAAAAAGACCGGACTGCTCAAGGGGGTGGCCATCAGTCTGGCGTTCACCTTGGGCCTCATCCTGGTGAGCATCGTGCTCAGCATGATCGTCATCAACCACCTGGGCGGTGTAGAGCTCTGGCTGAACTGGCGACAAGACAACTACCTGTGGCTGCTGGCCTGGAGGATCTGTCTATACGTGATGCTCGCCACCTTCTGGTTGAAGTTGAAGAGCCGAATGCCCCCTCTTGAGGATGGCCAAACCAAGAACCGCATGCTTCGCATCGAGCTCCTGGTAGTGTTCCTTGCTGTGATCATCGAGCTCGTGAAAGCCCCGGTAAGCTGGGGTGACCTGCTATGACCCTCTACACCAACGATTACCTTGAGTATTACCTCACGCTGGTCGGCTGGATTATCAACAACGGCATCTGGAACATGATCTCGGACACCGGCCTGTTTGCCCTCCCCTTTCTGATCATCATCGTCCGGGAATGGCTGAAGGTTCGCGGGGAAGGGGCCGACGAAGGCAACAAGGGTGTCCTGTCCCTCGCCCGCATCGAGACGCAGATCTACGTCGGATACGTGGTGGTCTGCCTCGGGGGGATTCCCACGGTGTCGGTGGGGTTGGACACTATCCAGTTCGACCAGGAACGCGCCCAGCAGTGCCAAGTCACCTTACCGAAGCCAGCTGACACCGGCTGGAACACCACATTCAGCTCGATTGCAGGCAAGAGTGCGGAGCTCCCGATCTGGTGGGCTTTCATGCACGCCCTCTCCAAGGGCTTCACCAACGGCGCTATCGCTGCCATTCCCTGTGGCACAGACCTTCGCCAGATGCGAATGGACGTCGACTCGACACGGATCAACAACCCACTCCTCGCCCAGGAGGTGGCAGACTTCACCCATGACTGCTTCGGCCCCTCGCGCGCGCGGCTGTTCATGAGGCAGCCAGACTTAGGCTCGATGGCCGAAGACAAGAAAGTGCTCCAGGACCTCAACTGGATCGGTTCGCACTACTTCCTGAACAACAGTGGTTACTACGACACCGATTACTCGAGGACGCCCCGGGCTGCGTGGCCATATGATTCTCAGCGTGATGCCGGCATGCCGGAGGTCACAGGCGGAGGCGGCTATCCCAAATGTAAGCAGTGGTGGTCCGACAGCAGCATCGGCCTGCGTGATCGCTTGAAGGCTCAGGTCGATCCGGACCTGATGACCCAGTTTCTCGGATGGGCAAAGTGGCTGTCGCAGGATGAGGTAACTGACTCGCTGATTCGACAGCTGGTGTCACCTTCCAACCAAGTTAACGGAGACGTTTATACGGACTATGGAGGCCAGGTTGGTGGAACACTTTGGAACGGACTATCGCGAGCCGGCGGCACTTTCGGTGTAGCACTCGGCTCGCTGGCATACTTTCCAGCCATGGATATGGTTCGCCAGGCACTACCGATGGTGACCGCGTTCCTCAAGATGGCGATGGTCATCAGTATTCCTATTGTACTTATAATTGGCTCATATCAGCTGCAGGTCGCGATGACCATGAGTGGTGTTTTCTTCGCGCTGATATTTCTTGACTTCTGGTTCCAACTCGCCAGATGGCTCGACAGCACTATCCTCGACGCCTTGTATGGATCAGGCTCGCCACATTTATCACTTGACCCAGTAATGGGAATAAATACTGCAACTCAAGACGCAATATTAAACTTCGTAATGGGCTCAATGTTCATCATTCTGCCCGTATTCTGGATGGCGGCATTGGGATGGGCAGGAATTAAAGCATCTGAAGCAGTTAAGGGACTGTCCGATGGTATCAAGGATGTTAAAGGTGCCGGAGCAAAGGCCGGCTCTCGACTTGAGGGAGCAATTTAGTAGGAGAAACTAAAACTGACTTCTGAATATTTCGGAAGTCAGTTACTCGTCATCACTACCAAACGGGTGACAGTTGCCATACATGTCGTAGTAGCCATAACCTTGAGGGCCATAGCGCCATCCAGTTCCCACTTGTCGCGGCAACAAGCCACCATCCCCCTTAATCAGGGCATACAGAGCAAGGCCGAGGCATCCTAGAGTCAATAGCGAGCCGAGGAGCCAGCTGAAAGAGTTGACAAGGACAAGCAACAGGGCGGCTCCGAGCACAGCCCGCTTCACCCAGCGAAGTGCGGCGTTGCGATCGTTCAGGAAGAACCGCAGGGTGCGTCCGACACCGAAGCCAAGGCGGCTGGCAAATCCTTTGGTCACTGCAGTCATGGTCGTTCTCCTCGCCTTCGGGAAGGCACCGTGATATCAGATATACGCCGTTTTTTGCATTTCCGCAAGGATCATGGCATAAAACGCCATACCAATCTTTACCCGGAGCTCGTCATGGCCACCCATAACGTCGTACTGCCACAGCCCATGGAGAAATCCATCGATGAACTCGTGAGCGAAGGTCGGTACCAGAATTTCAGCGAAGTCGTCCGCGCCGGCTTACGTCTGCTCCTCGAGCGCGAGGCGGAAGAGTCAGCCAAGCTCGTTGCGCTACGCAACGCAACGTCAAACGGCATCATGCAACTAGATGCCGGCCAGTTCGTCGAGATTGCATCCGATGCTGAGCTCGAGCAGTACCTGGAAGAACTGGGCCAGCTGGCGAGCACGAAGCAGTGAGCTCGCCCGCATTTCGCCTATCTCTCGACGCACAAACTGACCTGATCGACATCCTCCGATACACCCAAGCGAAGTTTGGCGAGAACGCTCGGCGTCGCTACCAAGGGCTAATCCAGACTGCCTTCGTCTCAGTTGCTGCAGAGCCTGAGCGAATCGGCAGCCTTGATCGCAAGCAGTTAGCAGCGGGCTTGCGCAGCTTGCACCTACTCTACTGCCGCACCGAGTCGCAAAGTGGCCGTGTAGATAGGCCACGGCATGTCGTCTTCTATAGGCTAGGCAAAGATCAGGTCATCGAGATCGTCCGCATTCTCCACGATGCCATGGAGGTTGAAAGGCACCTGCAGCAGGTTCCCGCAAGCTAAATGGCCCAAAGGGGAAATGGGTTGGAATGGATAATGGAATGGTTCAGAAGGGTAAAAGCCCTACCTGAAAGGGCCGCTTGCAGCGATGAAAGGGCGTAGCAAACGTCTCCTTCTGATTAAAACGAGAAACTATCCCCATGCAAACAAAACTACCAATCTGGTGGGAAAAAACTGTTGAATACAAATTCATCGCCGAGCTTGCACTTGCAAACAGACTTGCATTCGCAGCACCACTTTCAGGTCGTCCAGAAAGAACTGCCGGGGACGCTATAATCGGGCACGCCGATAAATTCATTTTAATTGAATACAAGCGAACCGAAAGCGACATACAGTCAGAAAAGGAACTATTCCTCAACTTCAAAGAAGCACAAGAGACATTCAAGGGCACAGAGCACCATCTGATTGTCTACGGATACTTGAGCACCGAAAGCACATTTGAACTCGCCGCAACACTTTACTTTGCATGCGAGTACAAGCCAACGAACCATATCACTGAGATTGTAGACCTCGGCGTAAGCTTTGAACACTTCATGTGTTATTTAGAGGCTCTAAGCGCTCATAAGATTCCTTATGGAGGGAGCAGCGGTGGCACAGGAGGTTTTCACGCAAGCATGAATGAGATGTGCAGCGTTCTGGGAGTTTCAAACTCAGGATCGGTTGTGAGCTCCCAAACTCTATACGAGTTCGCCCCACTACTTTTCCCTCAGCTAGATAACAGTCTAAGCGGCGGGTATGATGAAGATGAACCCGACTTTACCCCATCCGGAAGATTTGGCCTATGAGCATGGAAAACTACACCCGCGAAGTTGAGAAGCTGCGCAAAGAACTACAGGGGATTGCGGACAGCGAGGCAGAACTAGCTGCAAAAGGCAAAGCAGTGAGCGGAAATAAAAAGTTTGATGAAGGTCAGGCACGTCGTGATCAGATTCTCCGGGAGCTTGAGGACCTACAGCGATCAGTACAGCGACCGTGATGTCATTTTGCCCCAAAATCTCATAGAGGTGGGATAACGCTTTCTCATAGATGGCACCATGCCATTTGATGGAAAACGCCGCTCCATGCACACGCCCTGGAGCTCCGCATGTCCCTCCTTGCCTGGCTCAGCCGGAAACCAAAATCCGCTGAGCCACCATCAGAAGCCTCCCCGCAGGGCTTCCACTTACCTGCGCGCGCCTCTGACCTCTTGAGCCTGCCTCGCCGACAGCAGCTCCTGGAGAACATCTGGCGCCGCGCTTCGCTGTCACGGCAGCAGTACGACGCCCTCTACCGACAACCGCTCGAGCGCTTCGCCGAGCTGGTCCAGTTGCTCCCTGCCTCGGAGAACCACCACCATGCCCATCTTGGTGGCCTACTGGATCACGGCCTGGAAATCGTCGCATACGCCCTCAAAATCAGGCAGACCTACCTCCTCCCGATCGGAGCTCCGCCGGAGTCCCAGTCAGCTCAAGCGGAAGCCTGGTCTGCAGCAGCGGCCTACGGGGCGTTGATCCACGATCTCGGGAAGATCGCCGTCGACGTGATCGTCGAACTGCAGGGCGGCGACACGTGGCACCCCTGGCACGGCCCGATCACCAAGCCTTACCGTTTCAGATATGTGAAAGGCCGTGAATACCAGCTGCACGGAGCTGCCTCCGCACTCATCTACGCGCAGATCCTCGACAAGGGCATCTTGGACTGGCTCAGCGGATTTCCCGAACTCTGGAAGCCACTGATCTACCTGCTCGCTGGCCAATACGAGAACGCTGGCATCCTGGGAGAAATCGTCGTGAAGGCTGACTCAGCCTCCGTCGCGCAGGAACTCGGCGGCAATCCCGACCGCGCGCTGGCAGCGCCCAAACAGTCACTGCAGCGGCAACTGGCGGAAGGACTGCGCTACCTGGTGCGTGAGAAATTCAAGCTGAACCACCCTGATGGCCCTGCCGATGGCTGGCTGGCCCAGGATGCGTTGTGGCTCGTCAGCAAACCTGCGGCTGATCAGCTTCGAGCTTACCTTCTGGCCCAGGGCATTGAGGGAATCCCCAGTTCGAATGCCCCATTCTTCAACATGCTCCAGGACCAGGCTGTTATTCAGACAAACTCCCAGGACAAGGCAATCTGGAAGGCTACCGTCGACAACGGGCGTGGCTGGAAGAACACCTTCACGATGCTGAAAATCGCGCCCGCCTTGATCTGGCCAGACGCAAAAGAACGGCCAGAGCCCTACGTGGGAAGCCTCACCCTGGAACACGAGGACAGCAGCTCCGCTACCGCGGAGGAAACTGCCTGCAGGATCCCAGACGAACCACTTCAGCCTGCTACCGAAGGCGATGTAACTGGCGAGCAATCCCCTCCGCCGGCACCCCGTAGAAAAACTGTACAGCCGGCTCCCAACGATGCGTCAAATATCCGTCCATCAGAAGTAGACGAATTATTGTCACTGTTTGGTAATATCACCGCGCCATCAGAAGAGCTAGACAATAGCCCCGGCCGAACGGCCGCTCCAACCATGCCAATGAAAGACCAGGAACAGGCTCAAGACTCTTCCGAGACCCCTGCTGGGTCTCCTGCACCAGAAGACACGACTGCAATGCCTACCAGTAGCCACTCACTGGGACAGGGATTCGTTGCCTGGCTGAAAGCAGGGATCGCTTCCCACCGAATCATCATCAACGATGCCAAGGCCCTCGTTCACACGGCCGATGGCACCGCAATGCTCGTCACACCGGGGATTTTCAAACGCTATGTGCTCGAGCACCCCGACCTGGAAAGGCTGGCGACAGCGCAGGGAGTGAAATCCTGGCAGCTGGTCCAACGAGCATTTGAGAAAGAGAAGCTGCACCGAAAGACTGCGAAGAGCCTGAACATCTGGACCTTCGATGTAGTCGGCCCGCGCAAAACCAAGCAGTTGCGCGGGTATCTGCTCCGGGATCCGCATGCAGTTTTCAATGAGGTCCCGTTCGACAACCCGAGCCTGGCTCTTCAAGCTGACGGAGCCACGCAATGAAGCCTATCGAGCTGGTCGAGGAGTACATCCTCGACCACGATCTGCGCGAAGCCAGCGCAAAGATCTACAAAGCGGCCATGAAGGCGCTAGAGCGCTTCTTCGGGCCGGCAGTCGACGTCACAACCATTGAGCGCCGACAGATCCTGGCCTGGCGCAATAAAGTCATCGATGGCGGGCTATCCAAAAGAAGCTGGAATACATACTCCAACCACCTGCGCACCGTGTGGGGCTACGCTATCGAACACAGCATCCTGCCTCAGGCGATGGTCAATCCCTTCAAGAAGACCACTGTCGTGGCGCCAAAGCGCCCAAGCAAAATCGTCGCTGGCGAGGCGATACACCGAGCGCGGCGCTGGCTGATGTCTCTTGCGGATGAAGAGCACTGCACGAACCAGCGCAGCCGGATCACCCCGGCCTGGTTCTGGCTCGCCACCTTCGAGATGTTCTACTACACCGGGATCCGCCTGAACGCCCTCCTCTGCCTGCGCCTGCAGGATGTCGACTGGAACAACCAGCTGATCCTGGTCCGAGGCGAGACCGAGAAGACGCACCGTGAATTCCGAGTGCCGATTGTGGAAGGCCTGGCTCCACATATTGAACGCCTCCTGCTCGAGGCCGAGAGGCTCGGCTTCTCGCCGAAGGATCAGTTGTTCAACGTCAATCGATTCTCACCGCATTACAAACGCGCCGAGATGAACTCCGACCAGGTCGAGGCGATGTACAAAAAGCTGATCGACAAGCTCGGCGTCAGGATGACTCCGCACAGATTCAGGCACACGCTAGCCACCGATTTGATGAAGCAGCCTGAAAGGAACATCCACCTAACGAAGAGCTTGCTGAACCACTCGAATATCGCCACCACGATGAGCTACATCGAGGCCGACTACGATCACATGCGAGAGGTACTGCACGAACGCAGCCTGCATCAAGGTGCTCTGCAGTTAGTTCGGCACGCCGATGAAACCGGAGCACCAGGAACCAGCGAACCTCGGGTGCGAGAGCTTGGCTCGACAGAGCAACTGCAGCTCGAACATGGCCGAGCCGTTCTCGCGGATCCAGCTACCCAGGAGTTGGCGGCCGCGCTGATGCAGCTGCAGTTCGACCGAGCAGGCACAGAGCCATCCTTGCCTCCCGAGGAATTGTTCACACCCAGCTTGCTCTTCACCATCATGTCGAGCACTGCTACAACGCCCTATTCTCGAACTGGATCAGCAAGAAGCTCTACGCGTTTCGCGGCAAGAGCCTCGCCATAGCGCAACGAACCGACGAATGGCAAAGAGCCATCACCGGCGTCCACTCGCGACATCCTCATAGGGAAAATCTGATGCAGCTCCTGGTGCTTGAACTCTGGCGCCAGGCCTCTGGCTGCGCGGATTCCACCCAGCTAGACCGCCTGCGGCATTGTCGCACCAGCGGCGCTGTCCTACGCCCAAATAGCTGATTTCACTGGTCCAGAAACGAAAAAGCCCGCCTTGGAAGGCGGGCTATTTCATATTGACATCAAAAGGGAGCGAGCCTAAGGTTCGCTCCAGACGGCTGCAAGACTAGAAATCTGGCTGGCAAGCCCCCCTTCCTAGTACCGCACAACCGCTGCGAAAGTGGTGGGTCGTGTAGGATTCGAACCTACGACCAATTGGTTAAAAGCCAACTGCTCTACCGACTGAGCTAACGACCCAACGCGAGGCGT
>Ga0180219_1001943_pt1 | contig 12704 bp, 8 predicted proteins | sample eDN3rd30CBELigMG_FD_151338 | JGI IMG/M metagenome (GOLD analysis project Ga0180219, IMG submission 151338) | Enriched Miracle-Growth compost microbial communities from Emeryville, California, USA - eDNA 3rd pass 30_C BE-Lig MG (version 2)... ...
AGCAGTGGGGCAAGGACGACTGACAGCATTCCCTTTAGAATTTTTACTGCGCCAGAGGAATTTGGCCTCTACAATAATTCCAGAAATACAACCATCGACTTTATAAAGTCAATGAAACGCCACGTTCAATCAGGAGCAAGGAAAGTTCTCATTGACTTCTCAAACACAAAAAGATTTTGCGCCGAAGGAACTTTATATTTTTACGCAGAAATCGACAGGCTTCTGGATTATTATAAAAATTTAAATATAAAGTGCCGGCCGCCGCTTAATGATCGCGCCTCGCAGGTTTTGCAGCAAATCGGATTCTACGAACGAATTGGATCTGGTCATCGCCTAGAGTACATAACCAAGCGCCTGGCGCAGGGATAGCCCTCACTCGGGCGCTGGACGTCCCGGCGCTGGATGCACGCCAGCACCTGGTTGGTGCAGCTCAGTAGTGCGGCCTCGGTGTCTCCAGGGCCTGACGCCACTGGTCGTTTACCCGCATCGTTGGGCGCGCCGGCAGAGCGCACGCCACCAGCGGGTAGAACTGCCGGGCTGTGGTAGGCGCCGGGGTCGGTTGTTTCGGGGCGTTCGTACAACTGGCCAATTTGCATGAAGAGCGTTTCGAGTGCAAAATAAGTGCATGCTTCCTGCGTCAGGTGAAACGCCATGAATACCGTGCTGCAAGAACCCTTCGTCGAGCGGTTCCGCGAGCCCAATACACCGTACCTGTCGCCTTCCAAGGTGGGAGATTTCTTCGGTTTCCGGGTGCAGGAGCTAGCCGAGCGTGCGCATGTGCATCGCAATACCCCAACGGCACGACCCCAGGCACCGCAGTTGCAGAAGTACCTGCAGGATATGGTGCGAGTGCTGGCGGTGGCCACCGAGATGACCGGCGACCTCGACCGTGCTGCCTTCCTGCTGCGCAATGAGCCGCTGCGGACCTTCGGCTACAAAACCGCCGATGCGCTGATCCAGGAAGGGCGGGCCGATGCGGTCATTGCCTATCTGGAGTCCCTGGCCGGCGGCGCTGCCGGATGATTTCGAGGACGCTTGGCGAGGGCGGCGACGCCACCCTTTACCGTGTCATCGTGCCGGCTTACGCCGGCACGCCGCTGTCGGGCATGGGCGCGGCGCGCCAAGGCGGCCGGTTCAATCGCCCCGATCAGGAAGCCTTGTATCTGTCGCTGGACGAGGCGACGGCGCTGGCGGAGTACAAGCAGGACAATCCTTGGCTGCGTCCGGGTACGATCTGCACCTTCTTCGTTAACGGACTGCGCGTGGCTGATCTGAGTGGCGGTTTCGACCCGGAGCATTGGCCGCCTCTTTGGGCCGACTTCGCGGTGGATTGGCGTGCGGAGTGGTTCGATAAGTCCATTGAGCCGCCGACCTGGTACATGGCCGACGATGTGGTGGCGGCCGGGCTGGATGGCATTCTCTTCCCCTCGCAGGCACGACCGGGCGGCACCAACCTGGTGGTCTACAACAGCTCGGCCAGGCCACCCGCCCAACTGCGGGTCTACGACCCGGACGGTGCGCTGCAAAGGCTGGTACAGCGCTGAGTCACACTCTGTCGACTCAACTCAGATGGTTGTGGATGAGCTGGCGTTGCTCCAGCGCACTCTGGATGCGGCGGTCGATGGCGCCCTCGCGCTGGCGCAGTCGCTCGTTCTCCTCGCGTTGGGCCTTGTTGTCCGACAACGCGGTCTGCAGTTCGGTGCGCAGTTGGCGGACCTGGGCAACCAAGGTGGCCACGGTGTCGCGCGGCGTGTCGCCCTCGATGCCGAGCGTCTTGGCTTCCTCGGGCGTCAGGCGGCTGTCGGCCTGCTGGGGCGCGGGGGGATTGCCGTTACCGGAGAAAATCTTGAGGCCGATGAACAGCAGCACCAGCGCCATCGGGATCATCAACCATTTGAGCAGACCGTTACTGTGCATCGCCGCCTCCGTCTTTGTGGTCGGAATGGGGCGGAGCCGGCAGGTTAAGCGACGCGTCGATGGGGGCGACGCCGGCAGCAGGGCTTGCACCAGTCCATATCTGCGGGTGATGAGGTAGACGACAGTGGTGTCTTCGGGAGTACCGGAAGGACCCAGCGTTCCGTGCTGGAAGGTCGCGGCGGCGAAGGCTCCCTGAAGTGCGCGTGGGTCCAGGTCGAGCCAGTGTGCTGTGGTGTTGTGCAGCCGCACAGCGCTGACCCATAGATCGTCCAGCCGCCAGGCGGCGAGGGCCTGTGCTCGTACCGGCAGTGTGAGCAGCAGGGTGTTGAGCGCCAGATCACGACGCAGGTTGACGCGCGCGATACCCGGTACCGGTTCGACGGTGCGCAGCGGCGCATAGAGGGACTGCGCCGCGTAACGGGTCAGGATCACGGGCACTGGCGTCTGCCGGTCCATGGCGGGGGCAGTATTGACGTCGCCGGCCCGCTGGTCATCGACGTGCTGCCAGATATCGGCCGAGGGGCTTTCGAGGATGCGTACCGGCTCCAGCGGCGGTTGGCCTCGCTGTGCTGGCTCTGCGACGATATCGAGCAGGATCACCGAGCCGGTATCGGCGTCCTGCAGTTGCAGCCGCGTCGGCTCGATTGGTTCGTTCGCACGGAGGTAGATCGCACCGGCGGCGCTCTGTACGCGCAGGCGGGCGCCGACCGCAGGCGGCACACCGATACGTACGTTGCGATCCACGAAGACCACCCGTTCCTGACCGACCACCAGCGGCACGGCCAGCGGCAGGCGTTCCCAATGCAGGATCTCGGTGGCATGGGCGGAACCGAACAGGGCCAGTGCGAGCACCGCGGTGGCTGGCAGTCGATGGCTCATGGGGTGTCCTCTGGATGAGACGTGGTTTTCGTCGTGTCGGAGGGCGTGGCGATGCGCTGCGGGGCGCTGGCGTAGCAGTCGATGACGAGTCCGAACGGGTTGCGCTTCGGGTCGACGTCGATACGCATGACTTTCAGCGGGTAGCGCACCAGGGCGCGCTTGACCTGCTCGGAGGCGTAGTACTCGTCGGCGGTGACATCGAGGGTCACTACCCACTCGTGATTGGAAAGGGTACGTACGCGCAGTGTGGGGTTGTCGCCATAGCCCCGTCCCGGAATCTCGTAGATGCCACGAACACGCTGGCGTAGTTCGCCGGCATTGCGGCGGAACTCATAGTCCTGCTGCAGGAGCGCCTGGCACGCTGGCGTGAAGTAGTTCGACAGGGCATGCAGGTTATGCGGATACCTGCTATCGGCTGCCTCTGTTGAATGAGTACCGCCAGCGACGATGGCGTGCCCTATGTCACCTTGTATGCCGTCGTACCCCATGTAATGGGGCTCTGGGGCAGCCTGCGGATCACTGGCGGCTGAAAGCCTTGGCTTTGTATCGTCGATGCAGTCGCGGCTCCATAATGGCTACACATTTCCTCGATAGCTTTCCCGAGATTGGAGGTAGCCCCCGGTGACCTCCGGCATCAGAAAGCATCAAGCAGCAGAGACCATGACGCAGCCTTCCTCTCGCAATCCCCGCCGGCTTGTTCTGGTCGGCGGCATTCTCCTCCTGGTTCTTGTCGGTTACGGTGTGTGGTATGGACACAGCAAGGACGACATGGCTGCCGGGCCCGTGGGGGACAGCGGCCTATCGGGGATGGCGGCGCCCAGCGTTACCGTGGCCACCGCTGAAGCCAGCCTGGCCAATATGCCGGTGTACCAGCAGGCGCTGGGCACTGTGCTGGCCAACGCCTCGGTCACGATCACCAGCCGGGTCGATGGCCAACTGCAGCAGGTCTTCTTCACCGAGGGCCAGTTCGTGCGCAAGGGCCAACTGCTGGCGCAGATCGATCCCAGCAGCTACCAGGCCAGCCTCATCCAGTACCTGGGCGAGCTGAAACAGAACCAGGCGCTGCTCAAGAGCGCCCAACTGACACTGATCCGCTATCAAGGGCTATATGCCAAGGACTCCCTGGCCAAGCAGGACCTGGACACCCAGTTGGCCAGCGTTGGCCAGTACCAGGGCGCGGTGCAGGCCAGCCAGGGCCAGGTCGATGCGGCGCGTCTGGACCTGCAGTGGGCGCGCATCGTTTCACCCATCGACGGTTATGTCGGTCTGCGCCTGGTGGACCCGGGCAATATGGTCCATGCCAGCGACACCACCGGCATAGTTACAGTCACTCAGGTCGACCCTATAGCGGTGACCTTCAGTTTGCCCCAGGCACAACTGGCGGCATTACTGCCCAAAGTGCGCAAGGGAGAGGCGCTGGCGGTGAAGGCCCTGGACCAGTTGGGCAACCAGGAACTGGCCCAGGGCAGTCTCAAGTTCATTAGCAACGAGATCGACACTGCCACTGGCAGCATCAAGCTTAAGGCGGAGTTCGCCAATCCGGACGAGAAGCTCTACCCCAACCAGTTCGTCAACGTGAAGCTGCAGACCGACAGCCTGCGCCAGGCGGTCACCATTCCCTCAGCCGCGGTGCAACTGAGCTCCGACGGTAACTTCGCCTATGTGGTCAAGGCCGACGGCAGCGTCGAGCGCCGCGCCATCAGCACCGGCCCCAGTGACGCCGAGCGCACCGCGGTGCTGCAGGGTATCAGCGCCGGCGAACGGGTGGTCATCCGTGGGGTCGACCACCTGCGCGAGGGCGTCAAGGTGCAGGTCGAGGGGCAGCAGACCCAGGGCGCCAGCAGCGGCAAGGCCCCATGAACCCGTCGCGCCTCTTCATCCTGCGGCCGGTCGCCACCGTGCTGATGATGGTCGCGGTGCTGTTCGCTGGCATGGTGGCCTACCGCATGCTGTCCACCTCGGCGCTGCCGGAGGTGGACTATCCGACCATCCAGGTCACCACTCTCTACCCGGGGGCCAGTGCCACGGTGCTGGCCACCTCGGTGACCGCGCCGCTGGAGCGCCAGTTGGGGCAGATGGCGGGACTGGCGCAGATGTACTCGACCAGTTCGGCCGGGGCCTCGGTGATTACCCTGAAGTTCACCCTCAGCTTGTCCCTGGACGAGGCCGAGCAGGAGGTCCAGGCGGCGATCAACGCCGCCGACAGCCTGCTGCCCAGCGATCTGCCGAACCCGCCGACTTACAAGAAGGTCAACCCGGCGGATAGCCCGGTGATCACGCTGGCCGCCACTTCGGACAGCTTGCCGCTGATCCAGGTGCAGGACCTGGTGAACACCCGCATCGCCCTGAAGCTCTCGCAGATCAGCGGTGTCGGCTTGGTGTCCCTGGCCGGCGGCCAGCAACCGGCGGTGCGGATCAACGCCAACCCGGTGGCTCTGGCGGCACACGGGCTGACCCTGGAGGACCTCTACGACACCGTCAACGCCGCCAATGTCAACGGCTCCAAGGGCGGTTTCGATGGCCCGGCGCACTCGGTGACCATAGACGCCAACGACCAACTGCGCGACGCCGCGCAGTACGGTGAGTTGGTGCTCAAGTATGAGAACGGCGCCGCGCTGCTGCTGCGCGAGGTGGCAACCACCGAGGACGGCGCCGAGAACGCCTACCTGCAGGCCATCGCCAACGGTAAGCCGGCCATCGTTATCAGCGTGCAGCGCCAGCCTGGCGCCAACGTCATCGAGGTAGTGGACCAGATCCAGGCGCAACTGCCGGCGCTACAGGCGGCTCTGCCGGACACGGTAAAGCTGGAAGTGCTGGCCGACCGCACCCAGACCATACGCGCCTCGATCCGCGACGTGCAGTTTGAACTGCTACTGGCCATCGCCCTGGTAGTGATGGTGACCTTCCTGTTCCTGCGCAACCTGACCGCTACCCTGATCCCCAGCGTGGCGGTGCCGCTGTCCCTGGTGGGCACCTTCGGTGTCATGTACCTGGCCGGCTTCAGCCTCAACAACCTGTCGCTAATGGCGCTGACCGTGGCCACCGGCTTCGTGATCGACGATGCCATAGTAGTGGTGGAGAACATCTCCCGCCACCAGGAGGAGGGCGAGCCGCCGCCGCAGGCAGCGCTCAAGGGCTCGCGGGAGATTGCCTTCACCATCATCTCGCTGACCTTCTCGCTGATCGCGGTGCTGATTCCGCTCCTGTTCATGGGCGACGTGGTCGGCCGGCTGTTCCGCGAGTTCGCCATCACCCTGGCGGTGGCGATCCTGGTGTCGATGTTCGTGTCGCTGACGCTGACCCCGATGCTATGCGCACACTTGCTGCGGCATGTGCCACTGGAACGCCAGAGCCGCTTCGCGCGCTGGGGCGAGCACCAGTTCAACCGCCTGATCACCGGTTACGACCGTACTCTGAACTGGGTGCTGAACCACCAGAACCTGACCTTGCTGGTGGCGGTGGGCACCTTTGTGCTCACCGCGCTGCTCTACCTGATGGTGCCCAAGGGCTTCTTCCCTTCCCAGGACACCGGCCTGCTCCAGGGTTTCACCCGCGCCTCCCAGGACGTCTCCTTCAACGAGATGGCACGGCGCCAGGCGGCCATGGCCGAGGAGGTACTGAAGGACCCGGCGGTACAGTCGGTGACTTCCACCGTGGGGGTGGACGGCAACAACGGTTCGCTGAACAACGGCCGCCTGCAGATCCAGCTCAAGCCCTTCGACGAGCGTGACGACCACGCCAGCGAGGTGATAGCGCGGCTTGCCGAAACTACCCGCTCGGTGGCCGGCATGCAGCTGTACCTGGTGGCCTCCCAGGATCTGACGGTGGACGACCAACTAACTCCCAGCCAGTACCAGTTCACCTTGGACGACGCTGACAGCAGCCAACTCAGCGCGCTGCTGCCGCGGCTGATGCAACGCCTGCAGAACCGTCCGGAACTGCGCGATGTGATCGACAACCTGCAGGACCAGGGCCTGGTCGCCTACGTCGAGCTTGACCGTCGCGCCGCGGCGCGCTTCGGCATCAGTGCAGCGGATGTCAACAATGCGCTGTACAACGCCTTCGGCCAGCGCCTGATCTCCACTATCTTCACACAGGCCAACCAGTACCGCGTGGTGCTCCAGGTTCCGGGGCAGTTCCAGCAGTCACTGGAGGCCTTCGAGCACATCTATCTGGCGGCCAGTAGCATCTCGACCAGCAGCAGTACGTCCACCAGCAGCACGAGTAGCACTAGCGGTAGTACCAGCAGCGCTACCCAGATGGTCCGCCTGTCCAGCATCGCGCGCATCAGCCAGCGCACCGGCGCGCTTTCGCTCAGCCGGCTGGGGCAGTTCCCGGCGGTGACCGTGTCCTTCAACCTGGCCGACGGCTACGCCCTGGAAGAAGCGCAGGAAGCTATCGCCGAGGTGATGCAGGAGCTGAATGCCCCCAGCTCCATTACTCTGCGCTATCAGGGCGCGGCGCAGGCCTTCCAGCAGGCCTCGGCGAACACCCTGTGGCTGATCCTGGCAGCGGTGTTGACCATGTACATAGTGCTGGGCATCCTCTACGAGAGCTACGTCCACCCGGTGACCATCCTCTCGACCCTGCCGTCTGCCGCCATAGGCGCACTGCTGGCGCTGTTGTTCACCGGCTCGGACTTCAGCCTGATAGCCCTGATCGGGGTGATTTTGCTGATCGGCATCGTCAAGAAGAACGCCATCATGATGGTCGACTTCGCCCTCGACGGCCGCCAGCAGGGCCTGAGCCCGCGGGAGGCGATCCACCGTGCCTGCCTGCTGCGCCTGCGGCCGATCTTGATGACAACCATGGCGGCGCTGCTCGGCGCGCTGCCGCTGATGTTCGCCAGCGGTGCCGGCGCCGAGCTGCGTAGACCGCTGGGCCTGGTGATAGTTGGCGGCCTGCTGTTCAGTCAGGTGCTGACGCTCTACACCACCCCGGTCATCTACCTGTTCTTCGACCGCCTCGCCGACGACCTGCGCCGGCGCCTGGGCCGTGGTGTGGTGGCATGAACCTGAGCCGCGCCTTCATCGCACGGCCAGTAGCCACCGTGCTACTGACTCTGGCTACGGTGCTCGCCGGCGGTCTGGGCTACGGCTTGTTACCGGTGGCGCCGCTACCCCAGGTGGACTTTCCTACCGTGATGGTCGAGGCGAGTCTGGCCGGGGCCAACCCGGAAACTATGGCAGCCACTGTGGCTGCGCCGCTGGAGCGTGCCTTGGGGCAGATTGCTGGGGTCACCGAGATGACCTCCAGCAGCAGCCAGGGCTCCACCAGCGTGATCCTGCAGTTCGACCTGGACCGCGACATCAACGGCGCCGCCCGCGACGTGCAGGCGGCGATCAACGCCGCGCGCAGCCTGCTGCCCAGCGCCATGAAGACGTTGCCCACCTACCGCAAGGCCAATCCCTCCGACGGCCCGGTGGTGATGCTCGCCCTGACCTCGGCCACTCGCAGCCCCGGCGAACTGTACGATCTGGCATCCAGCGTGCTGCAACAGAAGATCGCGCAGATCGAGGGGGTAGGGCAGGTGTCGGTGCGTGGTGGCTCGCTGCCGGCAGTGCGGGTCGATCTGCAGCCCGACCAGTTGTCTCACGCTGGCATTTCCCTGGAGACGGTACGCACAACCATCGACAACGCCACGCGCAACAAGCCCATGGGCATGCTCCAGGCCGAGGGGCAGAACTGGCTGATCGAGAGCAACCAACAGCTCGATAGCGCCAAGGACTATCAGGACTTGATAGTCGGCTACCACGAGGGCGCCGCGGTGCACCTGGACGACGTGGCGCGGGTCTACGACTCGGTGGAAGACGTCTACGTAAGCGGCTACTACAACGGACAGCCCTCGGTGACTCTGGGCGTGACCCGCTCGGCCGGAGCCAACATGCTCAAGACCATAGACGCGGTCACCGAGATAATGCCGCAGCTGCAAAACCTGCTACCCGGCGATGTGCAACTGGTGAAGGTGATCGACCGCTCGCCGACCATTCGCGCATCGCTGCGCGATACCGAGGAGACCCTGCTGATCGCGGTGCTGCTGGTGGTAGCGGTGGTCTTCGTGTTCCTGCGCAACCTGAGCGCCACGCTGATCCCGGCTGTAGCGCTGCCGGTGTCGCTGGTGGGAACCTGCTCTGTGATGTACCTGCTGGACTACAGCCTGGACAACCTCTCGCTGATGGCACTGATCATCGCCACCGGTTTCGTGGTGGATGACGCCATCGTGGTGCTGGAGAACATCGCGCGCTACCAGGAGCGCGGTATACGTCCCTTGCGCGCGGCCTTGCAGGGCACCAAGGAAGTGGGTTTCACGGTACTATCGATGACCATCTCGCTGGTCGCGGTGTTCATCCCGCTGCTGCTGATGGGCGGCATAGTCGGGCGGCTGTTCCGCGAGTTCGCCGTGACCCTGAGCGTGGCGCTGCTGATCTCCATGATGGTATCCCTGAGCCTGACCCCGGTACTCTGCGTGGCCTTTCTCCGCGAGCACCAGGCCGGCACCCCGGGGCCGGGCCTGTACCGCTGGATCGAGCGCGGCCTGGAGGAGGTGCAGAATCTCTACCTGGGGGCGCTGGCGTGGGTCATGGAGCATCGCCTGCTGACTGTGCTCAGCCTGTTGCTGACTGTGGGGCTCAACGTCTACCTCTACACGGTGGTGCCCAAGACCTTCTTCCCGGCCCAGGACACCGGCGTGCTCATGGGCGCTATCCGCGCCGACCAGAACATCTCCTACACCGCGCTTAAACCCTACCTGCTGGAGATAGCCAAGGGCATCGCCAAGGAGCCGGAAGTGAGCGCGGTCATGGCCTCCACCGGCAGCGGCATGTTCGGCTCGCGCAACACTGGCCAGTTGTTCATCGCTCTGAAGGACTTCGACCAGCGCAAGGCCAGCGCCCAGCAGATCGCCAACCGGCTCAGCCGTACCTACGGCAACCACGCCGGTATTCAGCTGTTCGCCATGCCCATCGAGGACTTGCACATCGGCGGCCGCAGCGCCAACGCCAGCTACCAGTTCAGCCTCCAGGCCGACGACCTGGCGCTGCTGCGCACCTGGGCGCCGAAGGTGCTGCAGGCTTTCCAGGGCATCCCCCAACTGACCGGGGTGGACTCCGACTCGCAGACCGGCGGCCAGGAGGTGATGCTGACCATCGACCGCGCCGCCGCCAAGCGCCTGGGGGTGACGGTGGACGACATGGATGCGCTGCTGAACAACGCCTTTAGCCAGCGCAACGTCGCCACCCTGTACCGCACTCTCAATCAGTACTACGTGATCATGGGCCTGGACCCAGCCTACACCCAGGACCCGTCCATGCTACAACGGCTGTACGTGATCAATGGCGACGGCGAGCAGGTGCCGCTGAGCGCCTTCACCACCCTGAGCGGGGCCGAGGCGCCGCTGTCGGTGGCCCACCAGGGGCAGTCGGCGACCACCACCATCGCCTTCAACCTGGCAGACGGCGCGGTGCTGGCCGATGCCCAGGTGGCGATCCGTCAGGCGCTCAAGGACATCGGCATGCCGCAGCAGGTGCACGGCAGCTTCTCCGGTACCGCCCAGGCCACCGAGGAGCTGGCGCGGAGCATGCCATGGCTGATCCTTGCGGCACTGGCGGCGGTGTACATAGTGCTGGGGATCCTATACGAGAGCTACGTGCACCCGTTGACCATCCTCTCGACGCTGCCCTCGGCCGGGGTAGGGGCGCTGCTGCTGTTGCAAGCCACTGATACCCAGTTGTCGGTGATCGCGCTGATCGGCATCCTGCTGTTGATCGGCATCGTCAAGAAGAACGCCATCATGCTCATCGACTTCGCCCTGATCGCCCAGCGCCAACTGGGCATGCCCCCTGAGCAGGCGATACTGGAGGCCTGCCGCATGCGCCTGCGGCCGATCCTGATGACCACCCTGGCGGCCTTCTTCGGCGCTTTGCCGCTGGCCTTGGCCAGCGGTGGCGATGCCGGGATGCGCCAGCCCCTGGGCCTGGCCATTTGCGGCGGCCTGGCGCTGAGCCAGGCGCTGACCCTCTTCACCACCCCGGTGATCTACCTCTACTTCGAACGGATGAGCGACGCTACGCGGCGCTTCTGGAACCTGCGCATCCGCCGACTCGACCCGCAGAGCTGAATCATGGACCTGTCACGCACCCCGCGTCTGCTACCCTCCGCCGTCCTGCTGGCGCTGCTCGCCGGCTGCATGGTCGGTCCCGACTATCACCGGCCGTCGGCGCCGACCCCGGTGGCTTTCAAGGAAGCCGCCGGCTGGAAGGCCGCCAGGCCCGCCGATGCCGTGGCCAAGGGGGACTGGTGGAAGCTCTACGGCGACCTCCGGTTGGACTCGCTCATGGCCCAGGTGAACCTGTCCAACCAGACGGTCGCTCAGTACGGGGCGCAGTACCGCGAGGCCCAGGCATTAGTGCGCGAGACCCGCGCCGGGTTGTTGCCGACGGTGACTGGCAGCTTCTCCAGCACCCGCAGCCAGACCGGCAGCGGTAGCGGTTCGTCCTCGCAGACCGGCAGCAGCGCCCAGGGCGAGGCGGGCAACAGTCATAGCGCCAGCGTTAGTGCAAGCTGGGAACTGGACCTGTGGGGCAAGCTGCGCCGTGGAGTGGAGCGCGACAGCGCCAGCGCCGAGGCCAGCGCGGCGGACCTGGCCAACGCGCTGCTCAGTGCCCGCTCGGAACTGGCCCAGGCCTACTTCAAGCTGCGTGTGGCGGATTTGCAGATCGACCTCTACGGCAAGACTGTGCAGGCCTACACCCGCTATGTGGCGGTGACACAGAACAAGTACGACGCGCAGATCAGCTCGCGCGCCGACCTGGCCCAGGCGCAGAACCAACTGGAAAGCGCCCGCGCTTCGCTGCTTGCCTCGCAGTGGGCGCGCGCCCAGTACGAGCACGCTATAGCGCTGCTGGTGGGCAAGGCGCCCGCCGACTTCAGTCTGGCCGCCGACCTGAACTGGCGCTACGTTGTGCCGTCGATCCCGGTGGGAGTGCCCACGGCGCTTCTGGAGCGGCGTCCGGATATAGCCGCCGCCGAGCGCGAGATGGCCGCGGCCAATGCCTCGGTGGGGGTGGCCGTGGCCGCGTACTATCCCGATCTGACACTGGACGTCAGCGGCGGCTACCAGGGCTCGAGCATCAGCCATTTGGTCAATGTGCCGAACCGCTTCTGGTCAATAGGTCCCTCCTTCTCCGGTACTCTGCTGGATTTTGGCGCCACCCGTGCCAGCGTCGAGCAGTATCGCGCCAGCTACGACGCCCAGGTAGCGCTGTACCGGCAGACGGTGCTGACGGCTCTCGGCGAGGTAGAGGACTATTTGGTTCAATTGCGCACCCAGGAGCCGCAACTGGCGGCGCTGGAGCGTGCGGTGGCGGCCGCCGCGGAATCGGCGCGCGTCACCTACGACCAGTATGAGGCCGGCAAGATCGACTATCTGGACGTGGCCACCACCCAGGCGACCCTGCTCAGCCAGCGCCAGAGCCTGTTGACCCTAACCAGCACGCAAATGGTCACCAGCGTGCAGCTGATAGCTGCGCTGGGCGGCAGTTGGGAATAGTTTTGCAACTTCGACAAGCGCTCTGGAATCCGTTGGGCATGACCTGCCCCCGGGCGTGGGTTGAGTGGTAGTGAACCCCGATGGCGTGCTGTGTCCGAAAGCGAGGCCGGAGAGAGCATGAGGGATGGTCTGAAATAGCCATGCATCCCTGGCTAATTTCAGCGGCTGCCAATTTCAAAAGCGCTCGGCTGATCCAAAAGCACTCGGATCAGCTGTGCTTTTCTATCTTTCTCGTTACCGCCAGCGCATCACAGCAGCCATTTTCCGCATTACAGACGCACCTCTCCTGTGCTGGCCAGCAAATGTCGGCGGGCCATCCACAGATTCGACAGGGCAAATAGCGTCACCATCTGCGCAGCAT